>Ga0326728_10009943_pt1 | contig 22520 bp, 22 predicted proteins | sample MB3enrmetagenome_FD_207602 | JGI IMG/M metagenome (GOLD analysis project Ga0326728, IMG submission 207602) | Lab enriched peat soil microbial communities from McLean, Ithaca, NY, United States - MB31MN | ecosystem: Environmental > Terrestrial > Soil > Wetlands > Peat | place: USA: New York... | reverse complement strand
CTTTGTAGACATTTTCAGGATCAGGTTTAAATCCGTTCTCATGAAAATCTCCACCGTCCTGCATGGCTGCGTCGAGTAATGATAGCCTTTTTGTCGTTAAAAAGAGGTAGAGTTGAAAAACTCAAGTAGCCATATAAGCCATATTACTATGTAGTGATTCTCATGGTGTGTGCGGCCAATGATACACCATGGTTGAACCATTTGCTTGTGAAGTGTTGATGTTTAAAAGGATCACGTCGTTGATTCCTGCATGGTGAAACGGGACATCATCATCGCAGGCGGTGGCGCCGCGGGTGGCATTGCCGCGTGGATGGCAGTTGAGCATGGCTTTGATGTCACGGTCGTGGACGCGAAGGAACGCGGGGCCTACCATCCCTGCTCTGGCATGTTCCCCAATCACAGCTTCAAGGGGTTTGAGGAATATCCCATTCCCGACTCGGTCTTCGAACGGGATCAAGTCACGCAACGTTGCATGTCACCAACGATCGATGGACTGTTCGATGCCCGCGAATTCGGAGCCACGATGGGCAAGATCATTCTCCGCTCGAAGTTCGATGCATTCATGCTCGACCAGGCCGAGGCGCACGGCGCCGAGGTCCTTGACAGCACGCGGATCGCGAAGGTCGAGATTTCGAAGGACCAAGTTGCCATGACCGTTGAACCAGCAGCCGGCGGCGAGTCGATGCTGCTCGGGGATGTCCTTTTCTTGGCCACCGGCACGGCGGGCTTCGAGCTCCAGAAACGGCTTGGGTTTGAGGTGCCGCCAACCGTCCAGTCCATCATTGGTGAGTTCGAGTGCTCGGCGGATTATATCGACCAAGTTCTATCTTCTGGTGCATATCACTACTATGTGAACAAGAAACTCACGCGCATTGGCCCGTTCTGGATCACGGGGCGCCAAGACACGTTCAACGCAGGCATGATCGACTACACCGTGTCCAAGGAACGGTTTCTCGGCGCGATAGCCAAGGATCCGAGGCTCAAGCCCCTGTTCTCGGATGCCCGTCCCGTGGCCCCGGCAGGCCGTGACTCCCCGTACATGACCGCGGCTATCCCCTCAGCACCAATCAAGACGCCGTACGGCAAACGCGCCTTGGTGCTCGGCGATGCAGCCGGCCTCCCCCAGTGTTTTTATTACGAAGGCGTCTGGGAAGCCCGGGCATCCGCCAAGTATGCCATCGACACGCTCGTGCAACTGCGGGATGGCCACAAGCCACCGACTGCCGAGAATTTGGCAATCTACAAGAAATTGCTGGCAAGGAACCTGGTCAACCGGTTCCTCCGCTCAGGTCGGCGGAATTCTTACTTGTTCTGGACGGCGCAGCAGGACGAATCGTTGTGGTCATACTTCTGCCAGACCACTCGGACCAACAAGCAGTTCAGGGAGTTGATCACGCGTGCATATGCCGCGGACTACACGGAGGATGGTGAGGATTACGACACCCGCGCCGGCGAGGCGGTGTTTGCAACGATTCCCACGCTGAAAAAATTGGTGTATGCGCCCCTGTTCCTGAAGGCCGCGGCCATCAAATGAAGGTCGAATGAACGCGATGGTGCCCATGAACGAGCCGTTCACGATGATCCGGGACGATGTCCCTTGGCTTTTTTTTGTCCAAGGCGAGCACAACGGGTCCTATCCCAATTCGAACGCGCTGCTCGTCGAGACGAACGAGCACACGCACGAGGCCCTGCTCATCGATTGCGGTGTAGGGCCTGCGACGATCCGGAAGCTGAAGAAGAAGTTCACGATAACGCACATCTATCTTTCACATTGGCACGAGGACCACACGCTTGACCACGGCTTGCTGCAGGATGCCACCTTCCATTGCCATCCGGCCGACATTCCTCCGCTGCTGGACAGGGACCTGCTCGTCAACTTGTACGGTTTTGAAGGCCATGCGGACCGCGATCGATTCGTGAATTTTATGGACTCGCTCGGCGTCGCACCGTTTCCCGATGTTCAACCAATGACTGAAGCCGGAATCGCGGCTCCTCACGGGCATAACCTCGAAATCATCCACGCGCCCGGACACAGCGCGGGTCACTGCGTGTTTTACGAGCCGGACCTCAGGATAGCGTTTCTTGCCGATGTTGACTTTTCAGGTTTCGGGCCTTGGTACGGGGGCATGGACTCGAGCCTTTTCGATTTTATCTCGACGATCGACAAGATAGCCAGCCTTGACATCGATATCGCCATTAGCTCTCACAAGGGGATCATTGTCGGTGATGACGCCGGCCTTGCCCTTCGTGCGTACAGGGAAAAGATCGAGACCCGGAACGCGACCATATTGGAATTGCTTTCAGAAACCACGCCGAAGTCTGCCATCGATCTGGTGGAAAAGAACGTGGTGTACAGGAATTATGACAAGTTCAAGGGGTATCTTCTCGTCGCGGAGCGAATCATGATCGAGTACCACTTGGGCTATCTTGAAAGCAAACAACGCGTGATCCGGGACCGAAATGGCTACCTTCGCGCTTGAAGAGAATGCGCGCGCACAATGGACTAAAAACGGTTTGGCAGGAAACGACCAATGGGTTCAATGAACGCAATCGAGAAATTCTTCGTGAACCACAGGAACAAGACCTACGTTCCGCAGCTCGTGCTCGAAATGATCGACGAGGTTAGCATTTTCATCACGGGGCGGGTCCTCGAAATCGGGGCAGGTTTGGGATATACATCGTTTGCCATTTGGGACAAATTCCACCCGGAATGGGTGTTCGTCACGGATTTCGATCCGGCCCAAATAAAAGGTGCCCGGAAGTATGCCACCGCCAGATACGGGGATGCTCCTTCCCAGTTGGAATTCCGCCGGGAGGACGTGCTGGACCTTTCCTTTGCTGATAGCTCCATTGATGTCGTGGTCGGCACCCTCTGCTTCCATCACATCGAAAAAGATCGCCGCGATTTCATCAAGACTCCCCTAGCCTTTGAACAGATCCGGCGGGTCCTGAAACCTGGCGGTATCTTCATCTACTACGATCTTTGGAACAAATCCAAGGTCGACGAATTCTTCACCGCCGTGGGAGACGGCATCCTCTTGACCCAGAGGCAGAGGGGAGTCTACCAAAAACGAGCGGATGGGTAACTTGCGTGCAACACCACCGGGATTCGGGCTGGCAAGACGTTTTCGTGCACGAATGATGGCTGCAAGAAGGTCATGGATAGCGACCTGAACGCCGCGCGCAACGTGCGAATCGCTCCGATATCCCCGAGGCCACGTGCCAAAGGGGAGGGCGCCCGTTATCGCCCGCTTGCTTGTCAGGTCTAGACAAGCCTTAGCCGGGACAAACTTGGCCTCGATGTCCAATTTTGTCGCTGCTTATAATAACGGTCTAGAAAACTATCTTGCGGTTAGTTTACCACGATCTCCTTTAATTTCGCCTTCCCTGAACACCCCAGACATGCTCATATCCATCCCTTACACGTCCATTCAGAACCCGCGGTGAAATGGAATGCCCCCCTGTTCCTGAAGGCCGCTTCCATCGAATGAGAATTATCTCCTTCTTCATTTCCGGGCCCGTGTCTTGCCGGTAATGTGCCGGCTTGGCATTGAAAGGCGGATGAATTTCGTGGAAAACTTTCTGGCGGTTATTCTACCAATAGTGCCTTTATTCCGAACCTCACTGAACAATCCTGACATATTCGGTCTCGCATCGGAAAATGCGACCCGAAAAATCCCCGGTGAACAGGCATGTTCGGCCACGCAGACGATAGATCGGATCCGGAACCCAATGAAATTATGCAGGACGGGGGATCGATCATCGTCGTGCCGCAAGTGGAGCCGGTGCTCGACCAAGCTCCCAGAAAAAGGACCATGCGGCTGTCGATTCTCGAGGGATCGGCCTCCCAGACATCCTTCTCGATTTCGGACAATTTCGTGAATTCTCCACTTGCCATCGCTATGGGGTGCACCGACTTCCAGATCGGGCTCTTAACCAGCCTCGGCGGGTTGCTGGACCCGGTGGGCCAGCTCATGGGTAGCCGGATCATCAAGCATTCGCGGCGGAAGAAGCTGCTGGTTTATGGCGTCTTGGCCCAAGCACTTTTCTGGCCCTTGTACATCTTCCTGATAGGTGCAAAGGGTGCAAGCGGCGCGGGGGAGGTCGCCCTGATCTCGTGGTCGCTCGTGGCAGTCTTCGGCGCCTACAAGCTCGTCGGGGGCCTGTCAAATCCGCCTTGGTTTTCCATGATGGGCGACATCGTCCCACCGGTCGTGCGCGGCAAGTATTTCGCGTTCCGGAACCTCGTGGTCACCGCCGTTTCCATGTCCATTATCGTGCTCATCGGGTTCTTGCTCCAAGGGACGGCACAGGCACAGATCTTGATTATATTTGCTTGGATTATGGTCATTGCCTTTTCTGGCAGGATGATCTCGTTCGCCTCGCTCACGAAGCATTACGACCCCCCGTTCAGGTTCCTCAGGGAAAGCGAGGTCTCGTTCAGGCAATTTCTCAGGAGCATACGCGGGACGAATTTCGGGAAGTTCACGATCATGGTCGTCGTGGTCAATTTTGGCCAGTACATCGCGTCACCATTCTTTTCGGTATACATGCTTCAGGCGTTGCATTTCACCTACGCGACCTACATCGTCGTGAGCATGGCACCATCCCTATTTTCGCTGTTCGTGTATCCACTGCTGGGGAAGATCTCCGACAAGCGAGGCAACGTCCGCCTTCTCCGCATCGGCGCGTGCATCGTTCCATTTCTCCCGCTGGCGTGGCTTTTCCTTTCGAACCCTATCGGTTTGATTGTCCTGCCTCAACTAGGGAGCGGCATCGGCTGGACTGCATTCAATTTGGGTGCATCCAATTTTATCTTCGATAGCGTCGAGCCGCAGAAGCGGGCCGAGTACGTGGCCCATTACAACCTCTTGAACGGCGTGGCGATCGTGCTCGGTGGCATCGTGGGAAGCATCTTCTTCGCGATAAACCTCGGCTCGATCGTTATGCCGTTTTTTGTCGTGTTCTGCGTGTCGGCCATTGTCCGCGTCATTGCGGTCGCCTTCTTGGTCCCGCGGATCAAGGAGGTGCATAGGGTGCGCTCGAATTGATCGAGGGCACGTGCTGGATTTCTGTCCTGAAAACTCTCCTGCGGTTGATTGTTTCCGAATCGCCTTTATCAGAGCCTTCCCTGAACAACCCAGACGTGCTCTCTCTCTCGCCCCGTTACGCGTCTTTTCAGAGCCTGTGGTGAAACGGCATGCTCGGCCATGACGACAAAAAATCGGATCCGTTGCTCGGTGAGGAAGCAGAGGCTGCCAAATCCGAGACTGATGCACCGAACGTGGCGCCACTGGACGATTCGGGCCGCAGGAAGTTCACCATGCGCCTGTCGATGTTCGAGGGCTCCTGTTCCCAGACCTCCTTCTCCATCAGCGATAACTATCTCCAGTCTGCCTTGGCACTCGCCATGGGCTGTTCCGACTTCCAGATCGGGCTCTTGAGCGGGATCGCCGGCCTCGGCGATCCGACCGGAGAATTGATCGGCGGCAGGCTCGTGGAACGCATCCGCAGGAAGAAGCTCCTCACCTGGGGCGTGCTGCCCATGGCGTGCATGTGGCCGGTCTATATCCTCTTGATATTCCTCAGGATGGCTGGCGGGGGCACCCTCGCTATGTCGTGGCTGTTCGTGCTCGCATTCGCGGTGTACAAGGTCGTCGGTGGTGTCCCGAGCCCGGCGTGGTTCTCGATGATGGGCGACGTCGTCCCCGCTAACATCCGCGGCCACTATTTCGCCCTGAGAAACATCGTCGTGACCGGCGTGTCGATGACCGCTATAATCATCACCGGGTTCTACCTGCAGTGGGCCAGCGCGCAAGGCATACTCATGATTGGCTTTGCTTGGGTCATGGTGATAGGTTTATGCGGCAGGTCGGCGTCCATGTTTTCATTCACGAAACATTACGACCCCCCGTTCACGTTCCACCGCGAGAGCCGGGTCACGTTCTGGCAATTCGTGCGGGACCTGCCCGGGACGAATTTCGGCCGGTTCACGCTAATGGTCGTCATCATGAACTTCGGCCAGTATCTCTCGAGCCCTTTCTTCTCGGTCTATATGCTCCAGGTGCTGCATTTCAACTACGCAATCTACATTTTCGTGAACATGTCCTCCTCCCTCGTATCGCTGTTCGTCTACCCGCTGCTGGGGCGGATCTCCGACCGGCAGGGCAACGTGCGCCTGCTGCGCATCGGGGCCATCATCGTGCCACTCCTCCCCCTGATGTGGCTTTTCATCACTAACCCGGTTGTCCTGATATTCTTTCCCCAGCTCTGGGGCGGAGTGGGCTGGACCGCCTTCAATCTAGGTGCGAACAATTTCATCCTGGACAGCGTGGAGTCTGAAAAGCGCGCCGCGTTCGATAGCTATTACATCTTCCTCAACGGAATAACCATCGTGGCTGGCGGGCTGATTGGTGGCCTGTTTTTCGTTTTCCCGGTGGGCGGATCGATCGTTTTGACCTTCTTCACCGTGTTCATCGTGTCTTCCGTGGTCCGCGGCGCCGTGACAGTCGGGCTGGTCCCGCGGGTGAAGGAAGTGCGCAAGAGACGCCAGGCCTAACATGAACCAAGATTTAATGATGCTCATCGAAATCTTGCATTGGTTCCAGTCCCGGATCGATCAGGTTTGGATGCCATCACGTAACAAGGTGCTCGATACACCCCCGCCCTGCAAGAAGGTCTCGACCAGCCGTTTGAGGTCCAAGACTATCTCCGCGTTCGAGCTCAGGAATAAACTCAGTGGCCTCGAGTTGGCGATTGTTACTTTCAACTCGTATGTCGGGACGTAATAATCTGGGTTCGCGGTATCCGGTACCATGGAGAATGAAATAATAGACATTAACGGAAATTGGTAGTGCCGGTTGGCTCTGCTCTGCATGCGTTCTCCCGTCGTGGAGATCCTGCATTTCTCCACTTCGATGGTGGCGAGATTCTTGTCAAGCGTCGTCGTGTATTGCATTGTGATTTCAGTGAACCAGCGGGAGCGAGAAAGGATTGCCAATACGGCGCAAAATCCAATAAAACCTATCATCAAGGCATAAGGCAAGAGAATCCAGTTCATGGACGGGGGCCCAATATATGTAATGCTAAGGATTAGAACCGCCACAACCAAAATAATGGCCACTGTCACGATTATCGCGGGAAAGCGTCTCTTTCCCTTGGTGGTTAGCTGGATTTTCTCGCCCATAGAATAGTGCTGGCTGAAGGCGAGCCTGCTGTTCGTGGATTCTAGCAGTTCGTATCCTTTTTCCAAGCCAGATGCCATTTTCATCCCCGCGTTTCATAGGAATTTCCTTTGACAGATTATTCGGGGTTCCCCCTTATTAAACGCACGCTCGCCGGCTAAGGACAAGGCTCGAACGTAATGAAGTGTAAAATGGCGGTTCCTGCTTTATTCAAGCCATTCGAGGGCCGCCCGTTTCATGATGTCGACAGGCGGGCTCACGCCGGTCCACCACTCGAACGCCAATGCGCCTTGGTTGACAAGCATGTCGATCCCTGGCACGACCATGCAACCGGCCTGCTTGGCCCACCTGAGCAGTTCCGTCTCGAGCGGGTTGTACACGAGATCGAACACCACGAGCTGGGGACGTAGGATGTCCTTGTCGACTGGGCAATCATTGAAATTAGGGCTCATACCGACGGGCGTGGCATTGACCAATAAACTTGCATCCTGCACGTAACCCCCAAGGGTTTCGGGAGATAGTGAATCGTGATCGACCCTTGCTGCTGGAAAGCACGTGGCGATGTCGGCCGCGAGCTTCACGGCCTCTTCCGGGCGCCGGGCCAGCAATGTAACCCCGCATCCTGCTCGCACGAGTCCGAACCCGATCGCTCGGGCCGCGCCGCCCGCCCCGAGCACGATGGCAGCCTGCCCCTCGATTGGCACGCCAGCCGATTCGAGGGCCAAAACGGCCCCGTCGGCATCCGTGTTCCTGCCGAGCAACCGCCCGCTTTCATTCTTGATCGTGTTGACCGCGCCGATCGCTTGGGACACGTCATCGATCTCGTCGAGCCATTGCATGACGGCAATCTTGTGCGGGATGGTCACATTGATGCCGAGAACGCCTAGAGCCCGTAATCCTGCAATGGCTGCTTCTAGGGCATCCGGAGTGACATGACACGCGACATAGACAAGATCCAGCCCGAGCTCTGCGATGGCGGCGTTGTGCATCTTGGGGCTCATCGTGTGCTCGACGGGGTCGCCGATCACGCAAAGGATCCCGGTTTTCCCGGAAATGGCACCGATCATGGGTTGCTACCTCCAACGGAAACTATAAAACATTTCCGCGGCGCTTCTACCTTCGAGCACGCATGAGCGCCCCACAAAAAACCAACATATGCCTCGTGGGCTTCATGGGCACGGGGAAGTCGGCGGCCGGCAGGCTGGTGGCCGAGAAGCTCGGGAAGGAGTTCGTTGAAACCGACGACATCGTGGAAAAGCTGGCAGGGAAGACGATCCCCGAGATCTTCCAAACTGATGGCGAGCTGCGGTTCCGCGAGCTCGAGATCGCCGCCGTGAAGGCCGCGACCCTTGCAAAGAATGTCGTCATCTCTTTCGGTGGAGGGGCTGTGCTGAACCACATCAACGTGCTGTATGCCAAGCGCTTGGGCGTCGTCATCTGCTTGGTGGCGAGACCCGATGTGGTTTACGAACGTATCCTTTCCGATGGCCCCGAAACCAGGCCATTGCTCGCAAAACCGGATCCGATGGGAAAAATCAGCCGGTTGCTCGAGTTCCGGGCCCCCTTCTACGCGGCGGCCACGGACCTGATCCTCGACACGTCGGACCTCGACCCCGAAGCCACGTGCGAAGCGATCATCGCACTTTACCAAGGAACCTAGAAAATCAAGAGCGTGAAAACGTAAGGTCTTCCTCATCTATCGTGACGATGCCTGGCTTCCTCAAAAACCCAAAGCAAGTTTTAAGATGTTTCTTTAGTAGATCACTCGCCAATTCAGGGTTGCTTTTATTAAATGCAAAATAGATAACTTTGAGCTTTCGCTGGACTTCCTTTTTTAATTGGGTAAAATCTGCGTCAAAAGTAATCAATACGTTATTTCGATCCAAGGCAAATTTTGCAAGTTCACCATTCACAAGTTGTAATAACTCCAAATCCTTTAACGTCGATACATTATGGCCCTCTTCCCTCAAGATTTTCTTGAGACTGCCGGGAACATTTTCATCGAGAAGGAAATTCACGATTGCACTAACTCCCTTTCCAAATATGTTCGTAGGTCCATGTCACGCAAGCTTTCTTGTGCGGTGCTACCAACTTTAAGAACCTCGAGGATTATCTCCCGATTCAAGGTTGGATACTCTTCGATGATTTGGTCGATCGAATAATCCAAGCTCACTAAATCATAAATTATTTTCACGGGAATGCGCGTTCCCTTGATGATGGGTTTGCCTCCGCAGATTTCGGGATTTACTTCGATGATCTGGGCCATTATTATTCACATGGTCTAATTTTTCAATTTATCAAAGAAATTGACAAAAAATGGGTTATTAACTTTTCGCGGGAGAACCAACAAACACGACAACCTCCCACCGTAGCGGAGATTTCATTCCAAGAATGTCATTGATCGGTTAAAACATCTTCTCGTCGGGCCCCAACTCGCCATTATGAACAACAAAATCAAAAGCACGAGGACGTTCAAAGAGTATCGTCGTCGCTGACAAGGAAACGCGCCCGTTACTGGTAAAGGCGGATTCTCTCGAGGAGATCACTCGACTGCTCAAATTCAGGGAACCATCCTACCAAGCCACGACGATTCTGGTCATCGACACGTCTGACTTGAAACCGGACCAAGTCTGTGCTGAGATCATCAAGATATCCCAAAAAACAATGTAAAAACTGTATGCCAGGCGCATAGACGTCGTCATTTGCCTGATCTCGAAGCCCGAAGTAGTCTACATACCCATTCTTGCCGATGGCAACGAATCCAGGCCGCTGCTCGCGACGCCGGACCCGATGGGAGAAATCAGCCGGTTGCTCGAGTTCCGGGCCCCCTTCTACGCGGCGGCCACGGACCTGATCCTCGACACGTCGGACCTCGATCCCGAGGCCACCTGCGACGCGATCATCGAGCTTTACGCAGAACAGGAGAAAAATGGGATTTGAAATAAAAAAGGATAGAAGCAGTTTCAGAAGAAATCGTGCGGTTGAAGGCACGTGCTTCAATGTCACAATGCCTGTCCACACTTGTTGCAGAATTCCGCGTCTGCACTGTTCGGGGCACCACAGTGCGGGCAAAATCTCGAGTTGGCGGTTCTGGCACTAGCCATTCCTTGCTGGAGGAACGGTTGCGTGATCGGGAGATCTTTCACCGCGAAGACAATTACTAACACGACGGGCAAGATCCCGATAGCGAGCAAGACACCAAGCGTTGCATCCAATGACAATGCGACGACATTATTGTACAAGATATCATCTTGGATTCCAGCGAAATCTTGCTGGGCGCCGTAAACAAGGCCAATCGCGATCAGCCCCATCATTACCAACGTGGCGATTGAAAAACCGTAGAGCAATTTCGGGTTCGTTTTCAGGTTGACTCTCCCGATCGAGGAAAGGATGATGATCACGACCGGCATCACGATTCCCAAAGTAACCAACACGGAAATCGCAAAAGGCGCGTTGTTATTCTTGTACAAGGACTCGATGGCATCCAATACGATGGCAATCACGATCAGCACGATGAAACCGATGCTGGCACCGATGATCTTCCTGAGATTTGAAGTAGCCTTGTCGGCAAGCACTTGCTCCGTCTTCCTTCACCTGGATTTTCCTGTCTACAACTTCTCGAACTTGCGTGGAAAGCGACGCGCTCTGGTGTAAAAAAGTTAGTTCATGATTTATTCCAACCGTAAAACCGGTTGCCAGTTTCGCCGCGATCGGCAAGCTCTACGAGGGATGCTGGAAAAAACAGGAGTGAAAGAAAAAAAATGATTTCAGAAGAAATCGTCAAAGGTCCAGTAGTGCTCCTCCTCTTCCACGACGATGTCCTCGAAGATCTTGCGGGTCTTCGTGTCGCCGCGGGTGATGGCCTCGGCGATGATCTGGCGGTAGAGCACGATGGCGTAGTCCTCGGCCTTGTGATCCAGACGCAGGAAGTCGTCGGCGTTGTCGCCCACCTCGGGCAGCGGGTCGGGGTTGTAGACGCACTCGCCCTTGACCTTGTAGATGCGCTCGCCGATCTTCTCCAGGTGATTCATTTCCTGCATGAAGATCTTCTTCAGGATCTCGGAGACCTCCCCGGCCTTGGTCTTGTCCTTGATGGTTTCCAACGGGACGACCATCTCCCGCAGGGCGATCTTGGCCGCTTTTTCGTGCTGATTCGTGTATTGGACGATGGCCGAGATCTCGGCGGCGACCGCCTTGTTGAGCAGTTCGAAGTACTCGGGCGTGAAGATCTTGGGGTTCTCGGTCTCCTCGTGCGGTGGACCCTCGGGCTCGGCGTCGTCGATGTTGAGGTGCTCTTGGAAGGCGAAATAGTGCTTCTCCTCGTCCTCGTAGATGTCCCTGAACAGCTCGTTGGTCGTGTAGTCGCCCATGCTCTCGGTCAATTGCAAGGTTTTCCGGTAGAGATCGAGGGCCTCCTCCTCCGCGTGGAGCCCGTTGGCCATGAAATCCTTCATGGTCTCGCCGATCATGGGCTTGGCCGACTTGGTGGTCGCCTCGCCGTTGAGGTAGTAGATGCGCTCCATGATGTGGGCAGCGTGCTTCATCTCCTCGATGGCGATCTTGCGGAGAAGCTCGCCGATTGCATCATAAGTGGTCTTGTCGAGAATGATGTTCTCCAATTTCACCCTGCGGAGAATCTTCTCCATTTTAAAGTGCTGTAACATGTATTGCACTGCGACCTGGAGCTCCCGGGCCACGCCACGGTTCAGCAGGTCGAAAAGTTCCTCGGTAGGTTCGATTGCCATGGTTAGTCACGATAACCGATTTCAATTCCATAACAACTGACCGAATAAAAAGCATATCGTTGTTGGGTTAAAACATCCTTTTGTTGGGCCCTATATTTTGATACCACAAATGTACTATTCGTTGATAGCCGCGAGCGGGTTCTGAAGGCAGGTTGCACGGCAACGTGAAGATAGCGGGACCATGTTAAGTTCCAAGAGGGATCAGAGGTAATGTTCCTTCCAATTTAACGCGGTAAGAAATATCATGATGGGATTGAAATTGGCCTCGATACAAGTGACCCTAATGAATGAAAGTTACCATAATGTATATGCCCGTGAAGAAGAGGGCGAACGTCCCGAAAAAACCGTGCAGGATCCCCGCAACGAACAGGTTCCGGTTCCTTTCACTCAGGAAAGATCGGGCGACGATCAGCTCGAAGAGGAACGCGATGATGACGAGTGGCCACTGCGGGGCATGGTAAAGGCAGAACAGGAACGCCAGAAGGAGCATGTTGGCGATATCGGCCTTTTTACCCGCGGGAAACCCGATCCGAAACCGCATGCTGAAGTAGACCAGGAACGGAATCTGTTGAAGGATTCCCCAAAAGGTATAACCGTACCATATAGCGAAGAAATCGAGCACCGTGCCCTTCATGTGGAACAAGTACCCCGAGACAGCCGACATGGCGATCATGACGCACAGGAGTGCGATCACGGGCACGAGCATGGAGCGTAGTGACTGCCAGATGTTGTCTTTCCGGACGAACACGATCGCGATCAGGACCTGGAACAAGACGTACTCGGCGATGGCGACAGGCACCTGCAAAACCGGTATATTGTGCGCGATGATCAGGTTCACTTGTCCTATCACGGGGACCAGCTCGAGCACCGCGCCGAACTGGCCCAAGAATAGGGGGAACACGAGCACTGACAAGGCCAGGATCACCACCGCCGTGGCAATCGCACCGGGCTGATTTCTCGTGAAGAGATCCTCCTTCAGGCGGCGGATGTTTCCGATCCCGACGTCCTTCGCGGAGTTGCGGTGGAGGATCGGTGCGATGATGATGATATAGACAAACAATGCATCCATGAAGATCATCTCGGTCAAGGTTTGGACCCTGAATACCAAGCGAAGGGTTAATACCACGACAAAGGCGTAAAAAACGAGCCCTTCGACAATGTTTTCGAGCCGCGTGAATCGATCGGCTTCCACCTTTTGACCGAAGAACGTCCGCGCTCTCGTCTGAAAGCTCTGGGCCATGTGGGGCGAATTGACCTGCCGTTATATTAGTTTTACGTTTCCAAGTGGGAATCGTTCTCCTATTCCGGCCTTAAGGCGCGAATCGAGCTATTAATTAACACTTTTTTCTTAATATTGCGGAAACCGTGCAGATGTTCCTCTCCTTGTGCGGACGTGTTCGGTATTTCACTTCACGTGGTAGAGCAGCCTTGCCAGCGCAGGTTGGCAAGCCAAATTTGGGTCGCCCATTTCGGCGTCCCGTGGTTCGGGATATCGGCGCGTCTCTAGTGAGAGTGAACACCCTTCCTCGAATATTTAAATAGCATTTATTAGATCATCACTGTAACTCCGAACAATTCGCTTCGTTCGGGATTATATTCGCGGTGAAATGATTATGTCCTACCAGAAACCAACCAAGACCGCAGCCAAGCCCGCGGCGAGACCCACAGCCAAGCCCGCGGCGAAACCCGCAGGCAAGGCTGCGGGTGCTGTTGTTACCATTGATCTCGTTGCTGACGAGATCAAGAAAAAGGCGCACGATCTCTCCCAGATGAAGAAGTCCTACGACGACTGGGTGTGGTTGTGGGCCGAAGCCGACCTCAAGCTCAAGAATGCCCTCATCACCCCACTGGGTGCGGGCGTCACGAGCGTCAAGGTCGACATTAAGAAGATCGTCGAGAAACCCGTGGAAGAGGAAATTCGAAAGCTGGCAAAGGAATACCATGCCAAGCGGATGAAGGTCCAAGATATCCACTGGTTTATCGCCGAGCGCAACTTCATCATGGCCAAGGCCAAGAAAGCGTAAAATCTTCTCCTTTCCTTTTCTATCCCTTTATTTTCCACGTATCAACTATCGCTCGTAAATCCTTATTACGACTGGCAGGCAGACCGGAAATCATGGTCAAGATCAGCCCCTTGCAGCCCTACATTCCCGCAGACCCTTCCGAGTTTTGCACGCGGCCCTATGACGTGATAGAGCCCGACGAGGAACAAGCGCTCAAGAAGAATCCCCGGTCGCTCGTCCACCTGATCCTGCCCGATGGCGAAGGGGACGCAAAATACGAGCACGCGGCTCAAATTTACCAGCAATTCAAGGACTCTGGCACCATCACGCGCGTGGACACTCCCTCGATCTTCGTCTACCGGCAGGGATCTCCTGAATTCATGCAGGAAGGATTCATCGTCGGGCTCTCGCTCGATGACTACGATTGCGGCTGCATCATCCGCCACGAACGCACCCGCGAGAAGCCTTTGCAGGACCGGGTGAAGATCTACGAAGCCACTAGGGTCGTGCCAGGGCTTGTGTGGACCTTCTACCGCGCCAATCCCAGGATCAAGGATGTGCTCGATGCCATCACGCGGCACGAGCCCCTGTTCTCGTTCCCGAAATACGGCTACGAGAACACCCTGTGGCGGGAATCCGACCCCGAAGTCATCTCGGACCTGCAAGCCCTGCTCGCGACAGAATACGTGTACATTGCCGACGGCCACCACCGCTGCGCCGCGGCAGCCGAATTCCGCGAGCGGCGGCTGGCCGAGCTCGGTGACGACGCGGCCTGGGATGCTCCTTGGCAGAGCGTGATGGCATACGTTGCCCCCGACGACGCGGTCCGCATCCTTCCCTACAACAGGGTTATCCGGCGGCTCCCGATGGACGACGCAGAGTTCATCGAGAAAATCGGGGAAATCTTCACGGTCACGCAAGATGCCGGCGCGTTTTTCCCCGGTAAAAAGCACGAGTTCGCAATGTGCCTGCGGGGAACGTGGTATTGCCTCGTCTACGAGGATGAAGAACCTACACCCCTCCAAGACCTGGACGTGAGCATCCTGCAGGAGCGGGTCCTCGGGCCCGTGCTCGGCATCGAGGATCCCCGGTCGGACGAGAACCTGTTCTTCGTGGGCGGGGTTACCGACCTGGAAGCACTCGAAGCAAATGTCACGACGTGCGGGAACGACATGCTCTTTCTCCTGTATCCCGTCCAGGTGCAAGATCTCGAGCAGATCGCCGACGGCAAGGATGTCATGCCCCCTAAGTCGACGTGGTTCGACCCGAAACTCCTATCCGGCTTGACGTTGAATGAGCTGTCCTGAAAGCCGGTGCTCTTGTTCATCATGACAACGGTTTCATTGGGTTGCCGAATCAGGCTGGGAAGTCCCTTTTGAAGGTGATAACAGGAAGACGTTCGCATTGCGCGGCACGGGTCGCTCCGTCTTGATCCCGACAACAACATGGTTGACGGCCGAAGCCTCAGGGGTTTCTTCCACCGGTTCCCGTTCTATTTGGATGGACGTGATGCACTCCTTCAAATAAAAGTCGGCGGCGTTCTCGAACACGACCTCTTGGCCTGTCTCGACGTGACCGTGGACGAGCTCTATTTCGGCAACGTTGTTCTTGGCAAAATAGTTCGTGACCTTGCCGACGAGCATTTTCTCGACCTCCGAGACGTTGCCCCTTCTCGATGCCTCGAAATCTTCCGGCCTAGGCGGGCCGAAATAGTAACCAGTGCTGAAGCCCCGGTTGAACACCTTCCTGAGCCTCGAGAGCCAGCCATCAATCTTTTCTTCCGTGTAGGTGTCTTCCATAGCCGAATCGATCGCTTCGCGGTAACAGGCCGTGACTTCCTGGATGTACAAGGGGTCGCGCATGCGGCCCTCGATCTTGAAGCAAGCGACCCCCGCGTCGAGGAGCTCGGTCACGTGGCCCACCATGCACAGGTCTTTGGCGTTGAAGAAGAGTCCCGATTGCGGCTCGAAATCGAGCTCGTTCCTGTCATCCGCGGTCAGGATGTAGGACCGGCGGCACGGCTGCACGCATTTTCCCCGGTTGGCCGAGTAGCGTTGATCGAAGCCCATGATCTCCGCGGAAAGGTAACAACGCCCGCTGATCGCGGTGCAGAGCGCCCCGTGCACGAAACACTCGATCGGGATGTCGACCGACTGGGCGATGGCTTTCACCTGTTCCAGCGAAAGCTCCCTGGCCAAGACGATGCGAACCGCCCCGGCGTCCCGGTAGAACTTGGCCGCTAGCACGTTCGACACGCTGGCCTGCGTGGAAACGTGAAACGGCAGACCATGTTCCTTGGCCAGCATCATGGCCGCGATGTCGTGGCAGATCACCGCATCGACACTAGCATCCCGAGCGGCCTCCATCGTGCGCCGCACCTCGGATAGCTCATCGTCGTACATGATAATATTAGTTGCAAGATAACACTTTTTCCCCGCATCGTGGACCATGTCCGAGAGTCGATCCACGTCCTCCATGGGAAAGTTATTTGCAAGAGTTCGAGTGCAAAAATTGCCTTGGATGCCGAAATACACCGAGTCAGCGTTCTCCAGCACGTTCGTGTTCGACAGGCTCTTCCAATCATGGAGCGGCGCAAGCAATTCGGGACGGTCCATGATAGCTAGCATCGTGCCATGGCTTTTAGGATGCTTGATCTAGAGACCCATGTGGGATGACGTGGTATAAAGTCCCATATGATCTCCTCATCTCGATGTCCAAGCAAGGGTGGCAAGGAACCCAAGCACGCCCGCAGATATCCTTTATCGGCTCGCTGAGGATGCAGAGATGGCCGTCCGAAGTAACGTGGCACAGAACTCGAACACGCCCGTGGAACTTCTTGCTCGCCTCGCTCTCGATCCCGTTGCCTAAGGTCGTTTTAACTCTAATGAAGAAGTTGAAATACGTAAAGGACGTTGTTTTTTTGATTTAATGTTAGTGAATTTTTTCCTAGTCGCACCCGCTTTTTTAAGTGGTATTGCATTTTACGTGGCCGTTCAACATATTTTTCTTTATTTTGGAACGAAAAAGGCCCATCGTGAATATTTGACATTTGCTTTAACGTGTTTCATCGTTGGGTTATACGACGTGGCATGTGTTGGACTATACACGTCCACAAGCATTGTTGAAGGCGCATTTTGGCAACTGACTCAATTTCGTTTCGCGGATTTGATGGCTGTTTCCTTCCTGTGGTTTTTTGCCGATTATGCACATTATTCAAAAAGAAAATTGATTTATTTTCTGACAGTATGCCTCATAGCCGTCCTTATCATCAATGTTACAGGTCCGGGGGAATTATCCTTTGTTATCTCAAGTCCGAAAATTAAATCGATTCAATTTGGCCCTTTTCTGTCTATAATCTATTATGAAGTAGCAGAAGGCCCGTTGACTGATATTTCTGAAATATTGTTCATAGTAGGTATTATGTTTTGCTTTTGGATGGCATTCAAACAATATTGGAATCGCACTAAAAAGGAATCGTTGTCTCTGCTCTTGATGCTTGCTTTATTTGCATTTGGAATTGTAAACGACACCGCCGTTTCCTTAGACTTATATAGTTCTATTTACCTGTTAGAATACACCTATATTGGAGCAATCGTGTTGATGGCCAATACCCTTTCGAAAAGAAGTAAGGCGGATCAGGTTAAATATGTCGATCAAATTTTAAAGGCGTCCACTTTTAAATCCGAATTCATGGCGACCATGTCGCATGAATTGAGAACTCCTTTAAACTCGATAATGGGTTTTTCTGAACTCTTGTCAGAACAAGAGTACTTCGGCAAATTGTCGGATCAGCAATTGGAATTCGTGCAAAATATCAGTTCATCCTCCGAACATTTATTGCATCTTGTCAATCAGTTCCTGGACATAGCAAAAATCGAATCCGGAAAATTAAAAATCGATATTCGCCCGGTCGTGTTAAATGAATTGGTTAATGAATTGGTCATGGAATTGAAACCCGAATATTTGAGCAAGGGCTTGGAGTTGAATCTGCAAGGTTTCGAGCAGCAAAGAATTATATTTGCCGATCCCGTGCAATTGAAACAAATTCTTCTAAATTTGATAAGTAATGCGATAAAATATACGTTAACTGGATCAATTACCATTCAATTCTTGGAAAGAGAAGATTCCTTCGAGATTAATGTCACTGACACGGGTATTGGCATTGCAGAAAAGGATTTTTCCAAGGTTTTCAAAGAATTTGAAAGAATCGAGACACCAAAAATTACTTCCAACGGATCTGGTTTGGGATTAGCGTTAACCAAGAGGCTCGTGAACATTCACGGGGGTGAGGTTTCCTTCACTAGCAAGGAAGGGGTCGGATCGACTTTCACTTTCACGTTACCAAAGACCTTGAAGAGCTTTATCGAGGTTCGAGGTGATGATACAATGCCTGCAGAATTATCCACTTTGGAAACTATCGAAGTGCTCCTGATCGAAGATAACAAAAATGACATCAATATTATACAAAAAATTATTGGTGAAATTAAAAATATGAATTTCAAGATTCATCCTGAAATGAATCTCACGGATGGCATTAATTATTTGAAAAACCACGAAGAAATTAACCTGATCTTGTTGGACTTGTTATTACCGGAGAGCGAGGGTTTGGAAACGGCTCAAACCATCATCGATTTAAATTTGAAGATTCCTGTAATCATATTGACAGTGGTGGATGACAAGATTTTAGCAGCCGAAGCCATAAGAAGAGGCGTACAGGATTATTTGATTAAAAGCGAGATTAATCCGAACTCGATGGAGCGATCCATCCGGCTGGCGTTTGAGCGATACAGAATGTTGACAACTTGAGCTAATTGATGTCCTTTATCTGGACATCCTTCATACCCAGTACCGTCACGTCCTATGAGTAGGGAAATTCAAGCATGTAGCGCCCCGGCTCGGTCCATGTCCCGAAGGGAATGTCTAGATTGCCACTTTCGATATGAGGATCACGTTCGATGGTTTTATGCTGTATGGTCGAATTAAGTGATTAGCACTGGATCTTGCAGCTATGCCGGATCGTGCACTGACGTGAAACGACATCTCCTCGCAAAGGACCACGCCAACAGGATCTCGTGGTTCCACTACCAGGAATACATACGGTTTGTCTCCCGGTTCTGGAACAAGGTACCCTACCAGCGCATGTTCCTGTTCGTGGAAGGAGATTTTCCGAGAAAAAGCCTGTTCCAGAAACTCTTCCCGATCGTCGCCTCGATCTTTGGCGCGTTGTTTCTCACGTCTTACCTGTTGTATCCAGGATCCCCGATTGACAGCCCGGCATAGCCGGGCACGGCGTATCTAGCACGGGTTTTCCCCGTTTCGGATCCGCCACGTTTGCATGCCTCTCTCTTCGAATGCAAAGTTTAACGGTTCCGCTTCGATATCCTTCATCGTCTTGAGGAAATGCCGCTTTTTCTCGTAATCAACGTAGAACAGCATGAACCCCCCTGCTCCGGCACCCATGATGCGGCCACCGATCGCGCCGTTCTCCATGGCCATGTCGTAGACCTGCGCGATGCGGTCCGACTTGATCCGGTCGCAGAAATGGTTCTTGTTCTCGTAGGCTTGGCTGAGCAATCGGGCGAAGTCGAGCAGGTCTTCCTTCAAAAGCGCGTTCTTGAGCTCGTTTGCCAGCTCCACGGCGCGGTGGTAGTACTCGATCACGTCCTCCCGGTGCTCGTTGTACAACCTGATCTGCTCGTCGAGGATGCCGTCCGACATGCGGCTCTTGCCCGTGTAGACCATGACGAGGCTATACTGGAGTTCGTTGATTGTCTCGTGCCTGATGCGCAGCGGGTTCACGATGGTCTTCCCTTGGTAGAATTCCATGAAGTTGAAGCCGCCAAAGGTTGCAGCGAACTGGTCCTGCGAGCCTCCTTTGATGCCTAGCTTGACGCGCTCGATGTCGAAGCTCAGCTCGCCGATCTCGTAGTTCGTGAGCGGGATCTTGTAATAATCGAGCAGGGCCCCGAGCAGCGTGACGCACACCGTGGATGAGGACCCCAGCCCTGACCCCGGCGGCGCGTCGCTGTGGATGAACACGTTGATCCCGTGGTCGCTGTCCATGATATCGATGTCATTTTTTCGTTGGATTTCCCGCAACGTGGCCTTGACCAGGCCGAGCGGACCCTCGTTATCGAGGTCATCCTCCGTGTAAAAGTGAGCATACTCGTCGAAATCCAAGGAATTGACGTGGATGCCCTTTTCCTCGGCACCTGTAATCGTCACGTATGCGAAATAATTGATCGTGGCATTCAACACGGCCCCCTTGAACTCGTCGCAGTACGGGGCGACGTCCGTGCCGCCGCCGGCAAAGTCAATGCGAAACGGCGCCTTGCTGCGGATTCCCATGGTTCGATCATCTTGAATATGTGATTTAGTCAAACAATCTGTTGAGCTAATTCATAAGAACATGGTATGTAGTAAATAAATCAACGTGTCAAAATTGGGTTTAAAGCAGTGTTGAAATCCAATAACAATTCAAATCATTTTGTAACATCTCCCGGCACGATACACAGCGTTCGCGCGGTTGGCGGCGAGCATTGCTTTTCACGATCGGAGTCATCACGATCGACCGGGACATGGCCTCCCAGCGCTGGATCCAGCTAGCCGCCGCGGTCTCCGAATACGTTTTCATCGGCCTGCTGGCGTGGAAGAAGAAGGCGGATCTGACCTACAAGAAGGTTGTCCTGCTCCTCTTGCTCGGGTTTTACGTGGCCTTCTCCATGGAAGCGACGCTCACGATCTCGGGCATCCGGCCGATTGACTGGTCGGTGTTCTACTTCAACGACTTGGTCGAGATCAACACCGGCGTTCCCGTGCTCTACCTGCTATCGTGGATGTTCAGGACCGGCTGGCTCAGGGAAAAGATCTCGCTGATCCGGCAGAAATTAAAGGCCACCCGCTGATGTCCCATGCACTTTTTTGTTTCTGGCGCCCGAAAAAAGTATAAACTCCCGATTGCCTTCTGGACACTCCCCCTTTTTCAGCGTCCAATGTCAGGGAAAAAGAATTAAAAGGTAAGGGAATGCCAGCCTTCCTCGAGCATCTCGGAAACCATGGTTCCCACGTACACGACCGTGATGCCAAGGCTTTCCAGCCGGTCACTGATCCCGTATTCATCACTGCACGCCTTGCACGCGTAGAGCTCGACGTTGTTTGCTTTCAGGTCTTCAAGGTTTTGCGAGAATTTCTCATCCAAGAGCAGGAGCTGCGCAGGTCCCCAGAAGATCAAGCGAACGGAATCCATCCAGGATCTCGCCGCCGCGTTCTTCGAGTACATGAACGTGACCTTCTCGTGAACCGCCGGATCGCCGCTCGTGGCGATAATGAACAGTTGTTTCATGATTTTTTCTACCAACTACTCGTTATTGGTTTAGGCTCGTCATCTGGGCTGGCCCATAGCGATCGCCAGCCACCGCGTTGCGCTGCATGATCTCGTCGATGCTGTCGAGATCCTCCCTCGTTAGTTCGACCATGGTCGCCCCGAGATCCTCCTCGAGGTGGGCGCGGGTCTTGGTGCCGACGAGTGCGATGATGTTCTCCCCTTGGGCCAAGATCCAAGCGATCGCCAGTTGCGCGGTCGATACACCTTTTGCACTGGCGAGATTGCCCAGTTCCTTGACAATCTCCAGATTTGCTTGGAAATTCTCCTCGTTGAATCGCGGCATGCGGTGCCTGATATCAATGCTTTCAAAGTCACCCGGCGCAGTGACCACACCGCTCAAGAAGCCACGGCTTAACGGGGCATAGGCGACGAGCGCGATGCCGAGTTCCTGCAAGGTGGAGAGCAGCTCACGTTCCGGCTCCCGACTCCAGAGCGAGTATTCCACTTGGACCGCGGAAATCGGGTGGACCTCGTGTGCCTTGCGGACCGTCTCGGGAGACGCCTCGGACAGGCCGATGTGTCGGATGAATCCTTGATCCACCATCTCGGCGAGGGCCTCCACCTGGGTCTCGATGGGCACCGACCGGTCCACCCGGGCCGGGAAGTACAGGTCGATGTAGTCCACGCCAAGCCGCTTCAAGTCGTACGCCAGTGTGTGCTTCATGTGTTCCGGGTCGCCATTCATGCGGCCAAACACGCCTCCGGGCAGGAGCATCGGGCCATATTTTGATGATATGAAAAATTCCTCCCGATCGTGCTCTTTCACGAAGGAACGAAGCACTTCTTGGCTGTGCCCCACGCCGTAGAAATCTGCCGTGTCGAAAAACGTCACGCCGCTCGCGAATGCCAGTTCCAAGGTCGCCAACGACTCTGCATCGTCCGCGCGGCCGTACACGTGTCCCATGCTCATGGTTCCAAGCCCCATCGCGGACACGAGGGGGCCATCCACTCCCAAGTGCCGTTTCGGCATGTTTCCGGTTTGTCCCGACATGATCTATGCCCTGATCGTGTCTCTTGCCACGTCGTTCGATGCTCGCGGTCATATAAATAGATGTCCGTGATTGAATAACACAGCCCTGAGAAAACCTCGGAATAGCTTCGCTATTCCAGACGATTTACCATCATTTATTTACCCCCTTCTTATCAAGGTTCTTATCAAGAGTTTCTAATACGTGGGCAAGCATGGTTTTCGTTTCGCCTAGCG
>Ga0326728_10009942_pt1 | contig 22520 bp, 21 predicted proteins | sample MB3enrmetagenome_FD_207602 | JGI IMG/M metagenome (GOLD analysis project Ga0326728, IMG submission 207602) | Lab enriched peat soil microbial communities from McLean, Ithaca, NY, United States - MB31MN | ecosystem: Environmental > Terrestrial > Soil > Wetlands > Peat | place: USA: New York... | reverse complement strand
AAGGGAGTCCGCCATGACTTTTCAGCAGCAGATTTCCCTCCGCACCAAGCGTCACGGCGACATGCACGACCTGACCGATGAGGTGAAACATGTCGTCAGCGCTTCCGGTATCCAGAAGGGCACCGTCAACGTTTTCGCTGTCGGCAGCACCGCTGCGGTCGGTGCCATCGAGTTTGAGCCCGGACTGCAGCGCGATTTGCCGGAGATCCTCGATAAACTCATCCCGCCAAGCCGCCATTACGGCCACGAGCAGGCCTGGCATGATGGCAACGGCCACTCGCATTTGCAGGCGACGCTGCTGGGGCCTTCGCTGACCGTTCCGGTGGTTGAAGGCCAGCCGGCGCTGGGGACCTGGCAACAGATCTTTCTTCTGGAATGCGACGTTCGCTCCCGCGAAAGGAGCGTCGTCATCACCGTGCACGGCGACTGATGGAATTTTGATTTTTGAATTTCGAATTTTGATTTGAAACGGCGGTGAGTAACGCCGTCAGAAGACCAGTGATCGTTCCCTTGTGGGAATCGAGCCCAGAAAACAAACTTGCCTTGCGTCATCCTGAGTAGCAGAATTGGGCCCGGGCTACCCCGGCCACTTCCATATCGGATCTGCATGCATCGCGCGCGAAGCGGAGCAGCTTTAGCGGCACTTGGGGCCTTGGCGGTCTTGATAGTACCAATCCCGCTCTCTTGCGCGGGTGGCGGAAGCAGCAGCGGAAGCAGCGGAAGCGTTGCTACCAACGCAAGCGTGGCAGGATCGTGGCAATTTTGACGCGGTGGCGACTCGCAATTGCAGCACGGAGGCTGTCCGATGGTCGACGCGGATGACGATCTGGAGCCTGTCGGGTACCACGTATACTTCCACTGTCTCTTTTCAACCAAAGGGCAGCAGCCGCTGATTGCTCCCGCGCTACAGCATACTGATACCAATTCGCGGTCGGAGGACTAAGTATGAACGCCCGAGACAGATTGTTAAACGCGTTAACCCTGAAACCGGTTGACCGTCCTCCAGTAAGCGGGCTGATAACCAGCATCACTCGGGATGTGATGGAAAAGACGGGGGTTGAAGATCCGGAATTCCACACCAATCCTCAAGCCATGGCGGCTATAGCTGGCGGCTGCTATGAAATACTCGGATTAGAATCAATCAAGATTCCTTTTTGTATGACGGTTGAGGCAAGTGCACTGGGTGCAGGAATATTTTATGGCGACTTTTTTCCGCAAGTAAAACAAACCATCGATGAAACGATTTTAGAACAAGAGCTGAGCATCGAAAACCGGGGAAGGGTTCCAGTTGTGCTTGAAGCTATTCGTATCCTCAAGGAGAGATATAAAGAAGAAGTGGCGGTGGTATCGGCAGTAGTTGGACCCTTGTCCCTGCTGGGAATGCTTTTGGGTTTTGAGAAAACATTTTTGACCCTGATGGATGAACCGCAGCAATTCCGCAGTTGGATGAATTTCGCCACGAATATTGGAATACAGCACGCTAAGCTGCAAATGCAAGCCGGAGCAGATGCAATACAAATCGGGGAAGCAGGAGCCTCTGGGGATCTAACCAGTCCACAGGTCTACCATGATTTTATACTTCCTTGCCATCAAAGAATCTCTACCGCCATAAGCGTTCCCACCGTGATGCATATCTGCGGTAAAAACACCCAACATTTAGAGCATATAGAAAATGCCGGCATGGACGCTTTCAGTTTTGACGAGAAAACCGATATCGCCGCTTTATCGAGACACTTGAAAGGCAAGGTGGCGCGAGTCGGCTATGTGCCGACCGAGCTTCTGCTCAATGGAACCCCGGAAGGGATTTACGCTTTCAGCAAAGAATGTCTGAGCGAGGTTGAGGTTCTTAACGCCGGTTGCACTATTCCGCCTCGGACCCCAACGGAAAATATTAGAGCAATGGTAGCTGCGGTAAAGCCTTCTTAGAGGAGGTTCGCCCACAAGGCCGAATCAAACAAAAAGGTCTACCCATTTCCGAAAAGACGGACGTTATGAACCTTTAAGAATAAGAGGCACACCGATGATCAATTGGACTGACACGCGGACGAAAGTTGCCCTGGGAACGTTAGTAGGTACAACTATTGAATGGTACGACTTCTATATTTACGGCATTGCAGCGGCGCTTATTTTCGGTCCAAAGTTTTTTCCTCGGCTATCGCCATTGATGGGAACGATTGCCGCTTTCGCCACTTTCGGGGTGGGCTTTGTTGCTAGGCCACTGGGGGGAGCGGTGTTTGGCTATATCGGAGACCGATTTGGGCGCAAGGGTGCACTGGTCGCTACATTACTAATTATGGGGATTTGTACTTTTTTTGTCGGCTTGGTGCCTGTCTATAACTCTATCGGGATGGCTGCGCCGATACTGCTGGTTATGCTTCGATTGATTCAGGGTGTCGCCGTTGGTGGCGAATGGGGTGGAGCGGTACTTATGGCGACGGAGCATGCACCGCTCGGACGGCGCGGGATTTATGCCGCCTGGCCGCAATTAGGGTCGGGGGCTGGATTGCTCATTTCCAATGGGGTATTTTTAGCTGTGCGGATGGGTATGTCTGAAGGGGCATTTCGGGAATGGGGTTGGCGGATTCCGTTCTTATTCAGTGTCGTTTTGGTAATAGTTGGACTTCTGATTCGGCTAAAAGTTGAAGAGAGCCCTGTATTTGCAAAAATGCAGATAGCCGGTAAGACCCTTTGCTCTGAGTTACCTCGCTAAGATGGGAGTGGCTGGTAGTGTCGGATTAGCCGGGGTCATGATCGGAGCTTTTATGCTGTGCATTTTTACCATTGTTTTTTCGTATCTATCTGATTTCTACGGCCGCAAACGGATCATCGCCTCGGTATATTCAGTGTGGTTCATTATGGCGTTTCTCTTCTTCTACCTGCTCCAAACAAAAGATGCCATGTTAATCTACCTCGGTTTTGGCGCTGCGACTTTGTTGACGGCGGCGTATGGCCCTATCGGCTCGTTCATTCCAGAGCAATTCAATAGCGACGTTCGTTATTCTGGTGTTTCAGTGTCGGTCCAGATCGCTTCGATCGTCGCTGGCGGAACTGGACCCATGGTGTCCACCATGCTAAATGCGGCATACGGGATTTGGGCCGTTTCCATATACATTATCGTGATTGCTGTAATTAGTGTAGGGGCCGTCCTGATTTTGCCCGAAACCTATAAGGCTGATGTAGATTAAGAGCATTATTGGGGCATCAGTAGGTGCCTGAACAGAACCTTTCTTGGGCTAGTTTATTTCGCCTGGTCTGAGCTGACGGCAAACCAACTGCTGTCAATCTGCCATCTCACTTCGACTTCAACGACTTCGGCACGGCCCACGTCGCCGCCAGGTCTTCCCGCCCGTACTGCTTGATTACACAGAGGACCAGCAGGCGAACGGTGGTGATAAGCTGTACGGATGTCTACGCCCTTTCGGCGCCATATACCCGGCCGTTACTCCGGTTCACCCGGGCACGAAACTCCTCAATGGGAATACCCATAGCTCGCATCCGGGAGATCGGGGTCAGCATACGCCTGAACTTCCAATCAGATCGAGTTTTTGGGCACTACGAAACCAGCGCTCCCACAAGTTTCTCTTTCGCGGCACCTGCGCCAGCGAGCCGCCCGAAGACAATACACTCGGTGGTCGACATGGCGGAGATGCGGCATGCGCCATGGATTCCGCCTGCCATCTCGCCGGCAGCATACAGGCCGGGGATCGGCTGGTGCGTCTCAAGGTTCAGCACCTGGGATTGCTCATTGATCTGAATTCCGCCGTTACAGTAATGAACTTTCGGCCGGAGGCGGACCACGAAAAACGGCGGTGCGATGAGGAAGCGTTTCTGTGCATTTAATGGCTTTCCCAGCTCCGCATCTGTTCCTGAGACCACGGAGTCATTGTAGGTGGCGATGGTGCGTTCCAGCGTTTCCCTGCTGACGGCTTGGTTCTCCGCCAAGTCAGCGATGGACTCGTACCGCTTGACCACGCCTCGCTTCAGGCACTGGCGCAGGTAGGGGTACTCCACGGCTGCTTCACCGCCCACGATGAGGATGGGTACTCGCCCGGCCATCGCCATGTGCTGCGTCCGAGAAAGGCGGTCCGTGAGTTCGTTGATGAAGCGCTTGCCCGTGGTGGCGTCCACCAGGATGCCATGCGAATAGCCCATCAGTAAGGAAAACAGGGCTCCCACACCCCAACCCTTTTCATCTGCCGAAGTCCAAGGACCCAGCTGAATCCAGGAGAGGTGCACCGGAGTAGCTCCGCACTTGAGGGCGACGACTAAGCCCTCGGCCGTCGCTCCGGGATGATTGGTGGACTCGAACTCGGCGGTCAGTCGCGGATCTTGCGTCATGCGGAAACCAACATCCCGCGCAAATCCACCACAGGCAAGCACCACGCCCTTCTCTGCCCGCAGCATTTCGCGGCTGCCGCTTTCGCTGTTCGGATAGCAGTGGAAGTTAGCGACATCCACCCCGATCACTCTGCCGCTTTCGTCCTGGATCAGCCCTTTCAAGGTGCAGCGCATGCGCACCACGATGCCTAACTCACGGCACTTCACCAGCATGGCCTGGATGATGGCGGCCCCCCCTCCCATACTGCCTCCCATACTGGAGGAGATGCTGTAAATGCGCGGCACGGAATGGCCGCCGCCGTGAATCAGGTTCTCAATGAATTGTATGCCGAGGTAGGACTGCGTCCAGAGCAGCGCACCTGCGGAGCCTTCTGTGACCACGCGCAGCAGCCGCGGATCGTTCAGGCCCTTGCCCGCCGCGAACATATCATTGGCCAACTGCTCGGGGGTGTCCACAATTCCCAGGGCAGCCTGGAGCGGCGAGGCCGCAACCGCGATCATCCCACCGCTGATCGCCGAGTTTCCGCCCGGCACTCTCATCTTCTCGATCACGAGAACGGTACATCCAGCCAGGCGCGCCTCAATGGCGGCGGCCAGGCCCGCAAAACCCGACCCGACAACGACGACATCAAATACCTCTTTGAACACGGGTTGCTGTCCTTTCATCGAATTGCTCTTCATCCTTCGCCACTATTAGAGCTTGCATCCCGCCAGGTACGCATACAGGCTGGTTTCTCTCGAACCGGAAAGTCCCAGTTTCTTGCGGATGTTGCGCCTATGCGTCTGGATGGTGTCAAACGACAGGTTCATCACGGTACAGATTTCCTTGGTGCCCAAGCCCGCCTGGACGTACTTGCAGATCTTCACTTCGGTCTTGCTCAGCCGGAGAACGCCGGGGCGGATCTCGGAATCCGTGCCGGACGTGAGCGACACCAGCAGCCCCTCGATGTATCGCAGCGACTGCCTGTGCGGCTCGTTCTTCAACTCATGCCCCAGCCGCTGGAGCGCCGGCACAATGTCGTTGCCGATGGCTCGCGATATCCTGCCGGTGAGTTCGTACCGCTCGTTCTGCAGGTTCTTGAGCACACCGCGCAGCGCAATGTTCGCCTCTTCCGTCGCCGCCTTTTCAGCAATCAACTGTTGCTCAAGCGTTTTTTGTTCTGAGATATCTTCGGTAATCACAATCCACAGCGGCTTGTTGTCGCGCGCAACCGAACTTACCGTGAACACCGCCGGGAACGTTCTCTTGTCGAAATAGACGGCAGTCAGTTCCCGACTCACAACCTCTTGTTCCACCAGGGTCACCAGCAGTTCGTTCAGCTGCGGACGGTTGTCCTCGTGACAAAGCGACCGAATGTCAGTACCGACAATGTTGTTCTCATTGAGCCCGAAGATCTCACAGGCCTTCTGGTTGCATTCGACGATCTCAAGATCCTCGTCAACTAGGACGATCCCTTTGCCCACTCCCTGAAAAACTGTCCGCAAGAGTTCCTGAGAACGTTCCAGGACCGCCGTTCTCTCCCGGATCTGGTTCTGCAACTGGGAATGGTAGGCTGCCAGGTACGTGATGTCGTGAAGCACCAGAAGGTAGCTGCCCCGCTCGTCCTTGCCGATCCCGACTAGGCGTATGTCGAACAGTAAGTTCGTGGACTTGCAGAGGTAGGTTCGTTCGGCTGCGCCGAGTGCCCACCTGGTGTCCAGGAGCTGAGCCTTGGCGGTGTCCAGATCAATGCACTTCAGCCCGAGCACATTCCAGAGAGGCAGCCCAATCGCGCAGTCATTCGGGAAACACTCATCGGCCTTGTGGTTAGTCCGTACCACGAGGCCGCGACGATCCGCGATCATCATCACGTCAGTCGCGGCATCGAACGCCTGCTCGAAGAGCGGCGCGAGGCTGCGCCGAGCTCCTGCATTTTGCCTCCGATTCCTCATAAGACAGCCTCGATCCGGGTAAGACTTCGGGTAGTACCTTTGGGGGGACTCCTACGCCACGCCTCCATGCTACATCACACATGATTCCGCTGCATACCTGCAAACCCGCATCGGGTATAGAGAAATACCCGAAACTACCCCGATTCCCCACCGTGCACCCGCACCGCTTCTTATCTAAGCTTCGTTGTCGATCATTATCGAGTACCGCAAATCACCCCGACGCGTGAGCCGAATTGCGCAAGGGAGACGCAACGCGGGACCGAGACGGAGAGAAATCATAACGAAACGTACGAATGACGCGGTGAACGAAACGCAGCGAGAGACGAGGCCGAATCGCGTATGCGCCGCGCAGAATCTGCTGGCCGAATCGATGAAGTTCAGGCGCCTGATCGTGTCCAAACCCGCGGGTGCACTCGGATGCGCCAAGATTGCCGTCAATCAGGGCCGTGATTCCGATCTACGGAAAGCCCTCGAACTCGAAATTAATTTGATTTCGCTGTGTTTCGCCACCGAGAACCAAAAGGAAGGGCTGAACGCCTTTCTGGAGAAGCGCCCGGCAAAATTCAGCTAAGCGGAGGCGGCAGGCACCATGTCAGGCAAAGTCATTACCGCACAGCAGGCAGCGGAACTGGTCAAGGACAACGATACCCTCGCGATCGGCGGATTCGTCGGCTGCGGCGTGCCGGAAGAACTCATGGAGGCGTTGCGCCAGCGATTTCTCGGGACGCAAACGCCTCGCAATCTCACCTTATATCACTGCGCGGCGGTGGGAGACGGCAAGGACCGTGGCGCCAACCGGCTGGGGCTAGAGGGGCTCTTGAAGAAGCTCGTCTGCGCCCACATCGGCCTGGAACCGGCCCTCAACAAGCTGACGGTGGAAAACAAGATCGCCACGTACATGCTGCCTCAGGGCGTAACCGCGCACCTGTTACGCGCTATCGCCGGAAAGAAGATGGGGGTGTTTACCCACGTCGGCTTGAAAACCTTTGTCGATCCCCGGTTGGAGGGCTGCAAGGCAAACGAGCTGGCCCAGCGGTCCGGCGATGTCGTGAAACTCCTGCATATCGAGGGGAAGGATCAACTTTTCTTCCCCTCCTTCCCCATCAACATCTGCTTTATCCGCGGAACGGTTGCTGACGAAGAGGGCAACGTGACCTTGCAACGCGAAGCCTTAGTCTCCGAGCAGCTCGAGATGGCGGCCGCTACCCGCAATAGCGGCGGCATCGTAGTTGTCCAAGTGGAAAAGGTGGTAACTCCCAACTCTTTGAAGCCGCACGATGTGAAGGTACACAGCGCTATGGTGGATTACATCGTTGAAGGCAGCAAGGAGATGAACGTCCAGACCTGGCTTTCCGCCGACTACCATCCGGAATGGGCGGGCGAATATCGGGTGCCGCTCTCCAATGTAGCGCCTATGCCGCTGACGGAACGAAAGGTTATTGCCAGGCGTGGGGCGCTGGAACTCAAGCCCGGCATGCTGGTCAATTTGGGCATCGGGATGCCTGACGGCGTAGCCTCGGTCGCTGCGGAGGAGGAATTAGTGGACCAGATCACGCTGTCCATCGAGTCGGGCGTCCTGGGTGGAGTGCCGCTCCCCGGGCTCGGCATCGGGGCCGGCGTCAATGCTACGGCCATCTACAAGCAACCCGACATGTTCGACTACTACGATGGCGGCGGAATCGACCTCTCGTGCCTGGGTGCCGCGCAAATCGATCCTAAAGGAAACGTCAACGTTTCCAAATTCGGTGGACGCGTAGTCGGACCCGGTGGATTCGTGAACATCTCGCAGAACGCCAAGAAAGTATGTTTTTGCGGCACCTTCGTTGCCGGCAAGCAAAAGTTCGAGATCAAAGACGGCCGCCTGACCATTCTCCAGGACGGCGATGGAATCAAGTTTGTCAAAGAACTGGAGCAGGTAACTTTCAGCGGCGAGTATGCCTTCGAGGTTGAGCAAGAGGTCCTCTACATCACCGAACGGGCCGTCTTCCGCGTCACCGAGCAGGGACTCACGCTGACCGAAATCGCTCCGGGCGTGGACCTGCAAAAACACATCCTCGCCAAAATGGCTTTCGTCCCGGCTATCGCCAAAGATCTGAAACAAATGGATTCCAGGCTTTTTGCTGAAGCGCCCATGGGATTGAAGTTTGCCGAGCCGGGCCGTGGATCCGCGGCTGGGTCTCGCGAAGCCCCCAGGGTGAAAAAAGCGACGGCAAATTCCTAGTCGGGGCCGCCGGCTTCGAACGGGCACTGATCAGCCGATATGAGGAGGAAATACCGACGTGCGCGGAAGAACCTACGACGAGATACAAGTCGGCGATACTGCCTCTTTTGCAAAAACGATAACCGAGTCTGACATTCATAGTTTTTCGGCTATAACTGCGGACTTCAATCCTATTCATATTGACGAGATATACGCGACCACAAGCTCGCTCGGGCTGAAGATGGGCGGTAGAATTGCCCAAGGAATGCTGTCGGCATCGTTATTCTCCACCCTGGTCGGAATGTACATACCCGGCAGGGGCGCTCTGTACGTATCCCAAACCTGTAATTTCAAACGGCCGGTGCGGATTGGCGACACCCTCAAAGCGGAGTGTGTGGTTACGGAAAAAATGGAAAAGTTTCGCATCAAAATGCGGACCACTTGTACCAACCAGAAAGGTGAGGTTGTGGTTGACGGTGAAGCTATCGCGATAGCTGCCCGCACAATTGAAGACGTTGTCTAAGTCCTGGAGAATCGTATGAACTTCGATTTGACCCAAGAGCAGATGATGATTCGCGATATGGTGCGCGAATTTGCAGAAAAAGAAGTAAAACCGATCGCCGCCGAGATCGACCGCGATCAGAAATTCCCCACGGAAACCGTCGCTCAGATGGCCAAGCTGGGACTGCTGGGAATTTCGATTCCCGAGGAATATGGCGGCTCGGGCGGCGATGTCGTTTCCTATGCGCTGGCCTGCGAAGAACTGGCCCGGGTCTGCGCCGCGCACAGCGCGATCCTTTCGGTGCACATCGGCGCCATCAAGCCCATCCTCTATTTCGGCACCGAGGAGCAGAAGAAGAAATACATTCCCGACCTGGCCGCGGGGAAAAAGCTTGCCTGCTTGTGTTTGACCGAACCGGGAGCGGGAACCGATGCTGCCGCTCAGCGGAGCCGGGGAGTGCGCCAAGGCGACAAATTCATATTGAATGGCTCCAAAGTCTTCATCACCAATGGTCCGGTGGGGGGCACGTATTGTCTGTTTGTCATGACCCAGCCGGAAAAGAAGCTGAAGGGTATTACGGGCTTCATCGTCGAACGCGAGATGCCGGGGTTCAGCATCGGCCAACACGAAGACAAGATGGGCATTCGCGGGTCGCTGACCAGCGAGATTGTCTATCAGGACATGGCTGTCCCGGCGGAGAACATGCTCGGCGTGGAAGGGGAGGGCTTTAAGTACGCCATGAAGGTGTTGGACAGCGGCCGGATTGGAATGGCGGCGCAAGCGGTGGGTATTGCGCAAGGCGCCCTGGATGCGGCCGTGGCCTACGTCAAAGTGCGGGAGCAATTCGGGAAGCCTATTGCCGCCAATCAGGGCATCCAATGGATGATTGCGGAAATGGCCACTCACATCGAAGCGGCGCGGCTGCTCACCTACCGAGCCGCATATCTCAATGACCAAGGATGCCGCATGAGCAAGGAGGCGGCAATGGCCAAACTAGTCGCCGCGACTACGGCAATGGACGTCACCACCAAGGCGGTGCAGTTACACGGTGGGATTGGCTATACCAAGCACTTTCCGGTGGAGCGCTACATGCGCGACGCGAAAATTACCGAGATTTACGAGGGCACCAACGAAGTCATGAAGATGATTATCTCCGGAAGTGTTCTGGCATAAGCGGCCCGGGCCTGCCAGCGAACCATCGTGAACGTGGATTTACAGATTCAACCTGGAAGGGAGAACTCGTACCCGCAGGGTTTTTACACAAGCAGCTTGACGTAACCCGAGATACGAGTTCCTTGACAGAGGAAAATACCTATGATAAAAAACGAGCTCCACTGTCTCTCTAATTCCACAATAGCTCGGTTGGGACACATCGACGGATAGCCACTTTTCTGTTTAGCTCGGTATTGTCAGCACAGGAACTCTTCATGGCGGAAGCTCTATTGGTTGCGGAGAAACTCGACAAGCGCTTTGGTGGAGTGCAGGCTATACGTGACCTTTCTTTTACTGTTTATAGCGACGAAGTGGTTGGTCTTATCGGCCCAAATGGCTCGGGCAAGTCGACCTTTATCAACGTTATATCAGGAGTCTTTCCTCCAACCAGCGGTTCCATAACTTTGTGCGGCCGATCGGTCACAAAGTTGCCAATGAACGACCGTGTTACTCTCGGCTTGGCCCGCACCTTTCAAACGACCACTCTTTTTGCCGAATTCAGTGTTTTCGACCAAGTCCTTACTGCTTGCCATACGCAATTTTCCCAGGGCCCTCTAGCGGCGATCCTACGACTAGCAGGAAGTCATTTCGAGGAAAGCAAGCAGGAGAAGAAAGTACGGGAGATTCTGGACTTTGTTGGACTTGACCATGTTGTCAACAAACCCACACCCACTCTTTCTTCTGCAGAGCAGCGCCTTTTGATGATTGCCACGGCATTGGCCTCCGAACCAAAAGTGTTGCTTCTGGATGAGCCCGCGGCTGGAATGGTGGCGGAAGAGCGTAAAGCGCTCGGGAAGTTGATAGCGAGTATTCGTGGCCGGAATATCAGTGTCGTGGTCATTGAGCATCAAATGAGCCTCATTATGGAAATCTGCGATCGTATCGTCGTGTTGAATTTTGGCGAGAAGATAGCCGAAGGAGTTCCTGCCGACATAAGAAGTAACCAGGCGGTTATCGCCGCATATCTTGGGGAGGGCAATTAAATGCTGGCAGTAAGAGATATGCGAGTGGGATACGGCAAGACCGAAGTATTACACGGTATAAGTTTTGAAGTTAAACAGGCGGAATGCGTTGCCTTAATTGGAGCAAATGGGGCCGGAAAGACTACGGCATTAAAGAGCATTTGCGCGCTGATTCCTATTTGGAGTGGTCAAGTCGAATTCGAGGGCGAGCGGATTGATGGATTACCCGGACATACCATTGTCAAAAAAGGAATCACAATGTGCCCAGAAGGGCGCCAAGTGTTTCCAGAGATGTCAGTCATGCAAAACCTGGCCATTGGGGCATACATTCGAAAAGACCGCGAGAAAAATAATGACATTAACTCGATGATGGAACTTTTCCCGATACTGAAGGCCCGGGCCCGACAAAAGGCAGGTACTTTTTCTGGCGGTGAACAGGCAATGTTGGCGATTGCCCGCGCACTTATGTCGAAGCCAAAACTTTGCATTTTCGACGAGCCGTCCGTAGGCCTTGCTCCAAAAATAGTGGCCGAAGTTGAGCACAATATCGCCAGAATAAAGGCTCGCGGGATGACCATTCTATTGGTCGAACAAAATGCGGCTATGGCTCTGCGCCTGGCAGATCGCGCCTATGTCTTTGAGGCAGGGGAAATTGTGCTTCACGGCACCTCCGAGGAGTTGAAATCTGATGCCAAGGTGAAAAAGGCTTACCTTGGTCATTAAAAACCGCTGGAACGGACAAGTTGGAAAAGTAGAAAAGCACTTCAATGTTTAACCAAAGGAGGGGGAGGCGATGTTAAAAGGTTTTAAAACAAGTGGCTGGAGTTTACTAGCTATCGGACTGGTGGCATTGCTCGTTTTATCCATTACCACCGCTGCTCAAGCTGCCGATAAGGAATTGGTTCTCGGCGTGAGTGATGCTTTAACCGGTGAAGGCGCTACCTACGGTATGCCACAGTATAACGCTATTAAAATGGCCGTGGATGAAATTAATAGCGCAGGTGGTGTTAAGGCCGGTAAAGATAACTATAAACTTAAGGTAATTGCGTACGACGATCGGGCGAATCCGACAGAGGCGACTAACAGCGTACGCAAACTCATAGACCGGGACGGTGTCAAGTATCTCTTAGGCTTTTGCTGCTCTCCCTCGACCAGTGCCGTGGCCTCGTTTATAGGTCGTGAAGACGCGGTCATGCTGGTTGGCAATGCTGCCGAGCGTACGATCACAACACGGGGCCTTTCTAATTTGTTCCGTACTCGTCCTCCAGCAGATTATTCAGGGAAGGCAGCGGGTGCATTTGTAGCGAAGAAGGGTGTTAAACGTGTAGCTGTAATAGGTGCACTGAATATAGATTTTTATGCGCTCTATCTGGACGCCTTTGAGCGCGAGTTCGTAAAAGGCGGTGGCGCCATTATAGCTAAAGAAACCTTTAGTCTCAGAGATCGAGATATGACCCCTCAACTGACGAAAGTGCGAGCGCTGAATCCGGATGCCCTGTTGGTCATCGGATATATAGAGCCCGCCGCCTTCGTCTATCGGCAATCAGCCGAGCTGGGAATGCATGTACAGCGTTTCGGATTTACCAGTGGCAACGAGGAACAGTTCCTTGCGGTAGCGACCTCCGAGCAAATGGAAGGGGTGTGGGATTTACGTCCAACCGAGCTTACGTTAGAAGCCCTCAAGGATACGGCCAAAGCCTACTACAACAGCTATACAAGGAAATTCGGCAAAACGCCGCCACCGATGTCTCCTTATGCCTATGACCAGGTTTATGTATTGAAACACGCTTTGGAGCGAGCTGGAACGGTTGATGATACCAAGAAAGTAGCAGCAGAAATTGCCAAATTGCCCGTACCGCCCGAAGCGATCATGAAGTACCTCCCGGTTGACGGTAAAATGTTCGATGTCAACGGCCAGGCTTATACATCAAACAGTGCTTTTCAATGGCAAAGGGGAAAGTGGCATTACGTCGCGGATCTCCCATCAGACCCGGCTGCCTACTCGATTTATCTGCGTAGCCTACGCAAGTAATTGAAAGCCGGTCGGATAAAGGGATCTGCCGCGGATCCCTTTATCCGGCACAGAATACCGGATCATATTGGCCCAGACAAGGTGCCGGGTATTTGGGTAGGACGCTGGCCGGGGCATATTGGGGTTTCACGTCTAGAGTGGTGAGGCTCATATCAAGGACGGACGTCTTGGAGTACAACGCAATCTAGCCTCGCGGCAGCCTGAACGACCGGCGATAAGCGACGGAGGCTAAATTGCGGTTAAGGTTCCAACAGCCTGGGGTAATAACAAACAATTCGGAACGTGCTTCAACTGCAACTCGACAACTGAGGGCAGGTCGGAAGAGTACGAGGCGATGATTACAGAATTAGTCCAGCAGATTATTAATGGTCTAACCGTCGGCGGCATATACTCCCTGATCGCTCTCGGCCTGACGGTTGTGTTCGGAATTTTAGGCATTGCTCATTTTGCCCATGGTTCTTTCGCGATGTTCGGCGGATATCTTATCTTTTTCTTGTTGCAGAGATTCGGTTTGTCGTTTTTTACGGCCATGGTGCTCGCCATGCCGGTCGGCGCTGTACTGGGAATGCTTATCGAACGTCTCGCTTACCGGCCGGTTCGTGAGGCCCCCCCCATAAACGCGTTCATTATTGCGCTTGGCCTGACAATGATTATCGAAGGGGCGAACCTGTTGATGTTTGGCGCCGATCAGATCGTGATACCGACTTCGTATCACAAGGTTATAAACATTGGGACTCTTTCTATCGTAGAACTGCGACTTTACGTCATAATTACCATCGTCTTGCTGATCTTAGCAATGACCGTGTTTATCAGCCGTACTAATACGGGCATGGCCGTACGAGCCGTAGCGCAAAACCGTTCGGCTGCAATCCTTATGGGGATTAATGTTGATAGGATTCCCATGGTTATTTTTGCCATTTCATCGGCGTTAGGTATCGCCGCGGGAGCTTTTGTCGGCGCATTATTTGCAATTTCGCCGGGAGTTGGCGAGGGCTTGGTGATTAAAGGTTTCGCCGTTCTGATTCTGGGCGGTCTCGGCTCGATCCCAGGAGCGATCATCGGAGGTGTAGTGTTAGGAGTGAGCGAAACGTTGGCGGCAGGTTTCATCTCATCTTCCTACAAGGATGTGATCGCATTTCTTGTCATGATATGTGTCATGCTGGTCCGTCCCGAAGGATTATTGGGGAGGCGACAATGAATACGAAGACATTGCGGGTTTCCGCTATGTTAATAGCCGTTGTCGTCGTGTCACTGGCACTTCCTAAGATGGTGTCGGTTCCCTACTATTTGCATTTGACAGTGTTGGCTCTCATCTGGGTTGTGGTCTCAGAAGGACAGAATCTGATTCAAGGATATACGGGTTATGTTTCGATCGCCCAGGGGGGATTTATGGGCATAGGCGCTTACGCCTGTGCTTTACTCAGCGTCAAACTGGGATTGTCGGCGTGGCTTACTTTACCCTTGGCTCCGATTATCACCGGATGTTTCGCTGTCTTGGTTGGTTACCCGAGCTTGCGACTAAGAGGGCATTATTTCGCTATTGTTACATTAGCTTTTAACATGGTGATCTATATTGTATTGTTTAATTTCAAATCGCTTACCGGAGGCGAGGCGGGCGTCACTGACATTCCACGTCCCGGACATAACGGTCTGCCTGGCTATTATTACCTTGTGCTTGCTTCTGCCATTACGGCCATCGCATTTTGTTGGTTGCTGGTTCACTCCCGTGTTGGCCGAAATTTGATTGCGATTCGGCAGAATGAGGCGCTTGCCGACAGCATTGGCATCGTTACCTGGCGTTACAAACTTTTTGCTTTCGTGGCCAGCGCATCCCTTGCCGGTTTTGGCGGAGGGCTTTATGCGCATTTTATGCGATTCATTAATCCTGACACTTTCACGGTGGCTCAATCGCTGAACGCAATTTTGGCGGTTATTCTCGGTGGTAGTGGCACGTTAACTGGTCCCGTTGTTGGGTCCTTTGTTGTCGTTTTCCTGCCAGAGTACTTGCGGATCGCCGATTTTTTCCGGTTGATCGTATATGGCTTCATTTTGGTATTGGCGACTATTTTTATGCCACAAGGGATTGTTTCCGTTACAGAAAACGTTGTACGCAGGTTGACAAAGGCACGGTAAGTGACTCGGGGATAGCTTGGTTCTCGGCCGGCCCGAGGAGCTTTGATTGCGGGTCTGAGCAGACGTTCCGGGTGAACAATACTTCACGGGGAACCAACGCAGTACAGCTAAAAGTCAAACAAAGGACCATGTATGACGTCAGTTAGCATGAAAGAAAGGCAGTACCAAACGCTCGATCTGAGTACGCAACCCTGGTTTCAACCTCTGCGAAACATTGTCGGGGAAGAAAATATTATCACGCGGTTTAGTGAAAAACTGGCATACGGACGTGACCGGTGGCCGCGCTCAAATCTCAAATACCGATTCGGTAAATTTCCTTTGACGGACCCTTACCTGGTTGTCGTGCCCGGTACATATGAGGAAGTTAGTGATTTGGTGAAGTTCGCAAATTTGTACAAAATGCCGCTTGTCCCCTTCGGTCTGGGGTCAGGTGGGTTAGGTGGCGCCTTGCCTGTGCTTAATGGCATCACTATTGATCTTAAAAGACTGAATAAACTGTTACAAATAGATGAGGTTAGTGGTCTGGCAACAGTGCAGGCAGGTATGAACGGCGCCCTTTTCGAGGCGGCATTAAACAAGCGACGATTTACCTGCGGCCACTTCCCGCAATCGTTGACAATTTCTTCGGTTGGGGGATGGATTGCCTGCCGGGGTGCGGGGCAGGCGTCAGCCCGTTACGGCAAAATCGAGGACATGGTAGTGGGGCTTAGAGCCGTTCTGCCGACCGGGAAGTTGTTGGAAGTGCGTTCGGTACCACGACGCTCCGCGGGTCCGAGTATAAAGGATATTTTGGTAGGATCCGAGGGCACAATGGGGATTATCCTGGAAGGAACTTTGCGGATACTGCCATATCCCGAGATAGAAACGGTGCATGCCATTGGTTTTAAGGATTATATGACAGCGCTGGATGCGCTGCGAAGGATAATGCAGTCTGAACTGCGGCCTGCTGTTGTTCGGCTTTATGATGAACTCGAATCGCGGCCCAAAATAGCCGAGTATCCCGAATTCGCCAGTCACCCCTGCTTGTGCATGCTCACATTTGCGGGTGTCAGAGAACTGGTTGAGGTCGAGGAGCGCCTGGCCTTGAAAATGTGTAGAGAAGCTGGGGGAATCGAGGGCAATCCGGAGCCGGTTCATAAATGGCTGGCAACTCGGTATGAGGCGCTTTCACATAAACCTATCTTTCAGGGGCAGATGATGGATACGGTCGAGATTTCGGCAAGATGGTCGGCATTACCTATAATATATGAGGAGATGCGAGATGCCGTGCTCGCTGTGGATCCCTCAATTCATTGCGGAGCCCACTGGTCCCACCTTTATACGGACGGCGGATGCATGTATTTGACGTTTAAGTATGACGCGCCCGAAGAAGAGCCGGCCGAGGTTAAGCATAATAACATTTCAGAGGCTGTCATGGAGGTTTGTCTCAAACACGGAGGATCTATTAGTCATCACCATGGTATAGGATACTTTCGCGGCCCTTGGCTCAAAGAGGAATTGAACACCGGTCACGATCTCCTCCAAACGTTGAAGGACGGTATTGATTGTAACCACATCATGAACCCTGGCAAATTGGGGCTGAAATAATTGAGGAGTACATACTGATGGATAAAACCAAAGCAGACGAAATTCGCTTTTGTGCCTTTTGCCCGAATTTGTGCCGTACCAATTATCCGACAAGCGGCATCCCCCAGAGGGAATATATGGCTCCTTCAGCATTATCCTACATCGGCTATGCTGTTTTAAACGGTCTCTTATCCTATGATGAGGAAATCGCAGATGTTCTTACTAAACTTGAGGCCTTTGACGAGTGCAAAAAGGCATGCTTGTATGGTTACGATATTCCAAGTCACTTAAGAACGTTGGCGGCCGATCTGAAGGCAAAGAATTGAGAGTAAGAAAAGATCGGGAAATGTTCTTCCAGATAATCTGAAGATGTACTTCCTCCTGCTGCTATATGCGGCCGTCATTAATCACAACACCTTAACGGGGAATTGTTTAAAGACAAACTGGCAAAGAAGGAAATATGGACTTTGGACTAAATGCAAAGGTAGCGTTAATTACTGGTGCGGGGCGGGGTATCGGCAAGGCGGAGGCATTGACCTTGGTGGCCGAAGGCGCGATGGTGGCAATTAACGATATAAATGCAGAACAAGCCCAGGAGACAGCGGAGCAAATAAACGCGATAGGAGGAGCTAAGGCCAAAGCTTTTGCTGCTGATGTCTCTGATGAAAATGCTGTAAAAAGTGTGGTGGAACGTGTTTGCGCGGAATTCGGCGCAATCGATATCCTCGTTAATAATGCCGGCGCCGGCGCCAGATACTGGGGTCTCCCAGTGGATGAACTTCCTGTCGAAAGCTGGGACATGATTATCAACACCCATTTGCGAAGTACGTTTTTGTGCAGCAAATATGTCGCCCGCATAATGAAAAGACAACGTTTTGGCCGGATCGTAAACACTTCCTCCATGAATGCGATAGGGGGCGGTCCTCCTGGTGCATCTAATTATACGGCCGCCAAGGCGGCTATAATCGGGCTCACCCGAAATATGGCTAAGGAAATCGGCTCGTTTGGTGTGACCGTCAACGCTATTGCGCCAGGCTATGTCCATACCGATTTGGTGGCTAGCTACCCTGAACACCGGAAGAAGATAATGTCCAGTCAAAATCCGGTGGGTCGGCTTTGTGATCTGAATGAAGTTGCCGCCTTGGTTGCCTTTCTCTGTTCAAAGCAGGCTGCTTTTATCAATGGAGCGGTTTTTTCCATGGATGGCGGCAGGCAGGATTTTGTCTGGGGCACCCAGTTGTTTTGACGACAGAAGGAAGCCCGCACAAAAATGACCGGCACTCCGCAGCGGTATATTCAAGGAGTCGTGGCAATAGAAGAAATGGGAGCGGTGCTGAATGCATCTGGGAAAGAGTTGTTTTGTCTGGCTGCCCTTATGGGATCGACACAACGGCTTTAGTGACTGAAATCCGACAGGAATATTCACGCCGGTAGGTAGACATGCCCAACCGTAATTGCATGCTCGGGGTTGACATCGGCTCCAGCAACATGAAGGTCGATTTTGTGGATACCACGGGCCGCATCTTGGGATCGGCTTCGCGCGAACTGCTCACCACCTACCCGCGTCCGGACTGGGCAGAACAAGATCCTGAGGAATGGTTCTTAGCCCTGCAGCAATGCGCGGCGGACATCTTCGACAAACAAGGATGCAATCGCGCGGATCTCGGGGCGATCTGCATCACGGCGGCTGCCCATACCCCGGTCCTGTTGGGAAAGGACGACCGTATCCTGCGGCCCGCCATTCTCTGGACCGATCGTCGTAGCGCCGAGGAATGCGCGATTCTTAACCAGCAGCATGGTGAGCACATCTACCAGGCTGCCTTCCACAAAGTTACCCCTACCTGGACCCTCCCTCAACTTTTCTGGCTGAAGCGTCACGAGCCGGAGGTAGCGAGCGTTGTAGAGCGATTGTTTGTGGCCAAAGACTACTTGCGCTACCGGCTTACCGGCGTTTGGGCGACCGACGTCATCGACGCCCAAGGCACGCTGCTCTATGACTATGAGAAGGAGGAATGGTCCAAAGACATTTGCGGGTTTATCGACTGGCCTCTGCATACTCTTCCCCCTGTCCGAGCTACTACCGATTGCGCCGGTGTTGTTACAGCCCAGGCGGCTCGAGCCACGGGGTTGCCCGAGGGCGTGCCGGTGATTATGGGTGGCTCGGACACCGCTCTGGAGGATTACGGAGCGGGAGCCATCGAACATGGGCAGGGCATAATCAAAATCGCCACAGCCGGCAATGTCAACATCATGTCCAATGCTCCGCGCAAGCACCCATTGCTTTTCAACTATAGGCAAGTCATCCCCAGGTTGTGGAATGTCCTTACCGGAACCCTTTCCGGGGCCCAGGTGCACAAGTGGTTGCGCGACCAGTTCTTTACCGAGTTGACAGTTAATGATCAGGAGAAGAGCAACGCGTTTGCAACTATCGACAAGCTTGCCGGTCAGATTTCGCCCGGCTCGGACGGCCTGCTCTTCCATCCCTATTTAATGGGCGAGAGAACGCCATACATGGATCCCTTCCTGCGGGGGGACTACCTGGGGATTACGATTCGCCATACGCGGGCACACTTCGTCCGGGCCTTGTACGAAGGCATCTCCTTCTCCTTGCTAGACTGCAAGAACGTGTATAAATCGGTAGGTATGGAAATGGCGGATATCCGCCTCATAGGTGGAGGGGCTAAGAGCCCTCTCTGGCGGCAGATCCTTTGCGATGTGATTGGACAGGAGCTCATGGTACCCCAGAACCACGATGCTTCTTTCGGTGCAGCTTTGGTGGCTGGTGTAGGCGCGGGCCTTTTTCCAGACGCCGAGGATGCTGTGAGCAAATGCGTTCGTATCAGTGTTAGGCACCAACCAGACATGCGTCAGCATGAACGCTATATGAAGCTTTTCGATTTGTATTTGACGGGGCAAAAACTCTTGGTGGAGCTCAATCACAAACTGCACGCATTGGAGATGGATTCAAAGATCTGACCATGCTTCGGTACAAAGGGGGCAATCAGCCCCATTGCTCGTCCGTTAGCGGATTTTGCCGTCTTTTCATGACGGAAGCTCCCCAGTTAACCTGCCTCAGGCATAAGTGCCTGATTTGCGGCCGATTTTATTTTTGAAATACACTCTAATAACTGAGCGGAAGATACAAGTGGAAATCGCAGTTTTATTAAAACAAGTCCCAGAAACTGAGGCGTTCATTCGTATCGCGGACGATGGGCGATCTATTATCACAGATCATTTGCAGTGGGTTGTTAATCCATTTGATGCGCTGGCCGTTGAAGAGGCTCTTCGGATAAAACAAGACCATGGCGGAAAAGTGACACTTTATTCGGTCGGAAACAAAAAAACCATTGAGGTTATTCAAACTGCTCTGGCCATGGGAGCGGACGAAGGTTGGCTGATCACTGAAGAAAGCATAGTGAAAACTGGATGCTGCGACGGGTTGACGATAGCCAAGATTCTTGCTGCCGCAGTGAAAACGAATGGTTTTGATTTAATTATCGCTGGCCAGCGAGCGAGTGACGACGCTAATTATCTTGTAGGGCCGGCAGTTGCTGAGTATCTGGGAATTCCCAATATTTCGATGGTCATAAAGGCGGAGATAACTGACGGTAAGATCCGTTGTCTTTGCACCATTGAGGGGGGAACCGCGACGCTCGAGGCCCCTCTCCCTGCCCTTTTCACCACTCAGCGAGGGCTTAACCAGCCCCGGAGCGCATCTTTGGCGGGTGTTTTTATGTCACGAAAAAAGCCAATTTACATCAAAAGTCTTATGGACATCGGACTTGATGAAAAGCAATTGGAACTACCCGCGACCAAGATCTTGAAAATGTATTTAAGACCGGAACGGTCGCGCGTGCAAATTATCGAAGGGGCGTCCCCGAGCGAAAAGGCCGCAAAGCTTATTGATATTTTACATCGGGATTCTAAAGTGATCTGAAGTTCTGTAAACCTCGCACAAATCGACCGGCTTACATAGCAAAGACATGGACTGTGATTTAGAGCAAAGTGCGAGGCAGATTTAGAGAGATTCCAACATGAATGTACTCGCAATTGCCGAACATATGGACGGTCGCTTTCGGAAGGGAACATTTGAAGCGATAAGTGAAGCAAAACGCATCGCAAACTGCTTGGGATGTGAGTTGACTGCCGCGGTTTTAGGCAGCGGAATGGAAGATATAGCGGCACAACTAGGAACAGTCGGTGCAGATGAAATACTGGTACTTGATCATCGGGCATTGGCAAATTACACCAGCGATGCTTATACCAACGTCCTTGAATTTGTTATAGATAAAGAAAACCCGGTGGTGATTGTCGCGAGTGCTACGGCTCAGGGTAAAGATCTCTGCGCACGTCTTTCCGCGCGAATGAATGCACCTTTGGGTATGAACTGTATGGCGGTGCGCGTTGAAAATCATCGTGTCATCGTGACACGAGCCATTTATGGCGGCCTGATTTTGGCAGAGGTGGCTCTTGAAGGCAAGTGGCCAATAATTGCTCTTCAGCCCAATGCCATAGCCATTACTAAAAACAAAGGGGCCGGCAAAATCCGAAAGATCATGGTTGATCCGGGAAAGACCTTTTTACGTTTTATCGAAAAGAACTTGAAAACCACTAGGCCCGAACTTACCGAAGCTGACGTGGTGGTTTCCGGAGGACGAGGCATGGGAGGTCCAGATTATTCCGTCATAGAGGAACTGGCAGACGTTTTAGGCGGTGCTGTAGGTGCGTCACGTTATGCTGTTGACTCCGGGTGGCGTCCGTTTTCAGACCAGGTTGGACAGACCGGCAAAATTATCTCTCCTAAACTTTATATCGCTTGCGGTATATCAGGATCAATCCAGCATTGTGCAGGTATGTTTGCTTCTAGGATTGTTGTAGCAGTTAACAAAGATCCCGATGCGCCTATCTTTGCATTTTCGGATTATGGCATAGTTGGAGACTTGTTCGATGTATTGCCTCACATTACTGCAGAGGCTAAAAAAATACTCAATCAAGATAGATGACCAGTTTCCGGGCGGGTGCAAGCGTTCTGTTTGAAAAACCGTGTCCTTTCGGTAAGCCGGCATGACTCCAGCTGCCGCCAGTTGATAACGTCGGGCATATAGGCGTAAGGGCAAGGCGGACCGGCGACGGCCAGGCGCTCAGCTGTTCCGGCTGGAATGCAAAAGGTTCAAACTCGCTTCGCACGTTGGCGACAGGCGCACACCGGCCGCTTGCCCATTCCCGAACGGCTATGGCGAGCTGCTGCTGGGATAGCCAGGGAACATGGCGTCTGCCGTACGGCATAGGTTGTGCGTCTGGAGTACGGCAAGTTCAAACGGCTGGCGGAATCGGCCGGCCCGGTGCCACGCTCGACCGGTCCGGGTGTGGCGCGAGCGTCTTTTGTGGAACTGGTAGCGTCCCCGGCAGCCGGTTTGTCAGAGTGCCAGATCCGAGTTTTGGCCGAGAACCGGCAGCTCCCTTTAGGGCAACAGTAGAATCTTGCCGGTAGTCTTTCGCGCCTCCACATCGCGCAAGGCCTGCTGGGCCGAGGCCAGCGGATACGTTGTGATACGCAGCTTCAGCTTGCCCTGGGCAACCATTCCAAAGACGGCTGACGAGCGTTCTTCCAGGTCCTTACGGTCTGTCCCGTAATGCAACAGC
>Ga0326728_10009940_pt1 | contig 22529 bp, 19 predicted proteins | sample MB3enrmetagenome_FD_207602 | JGI IMG/M metagenome (GOLD analysis project Ga0326728, IMG submission 207602) | Lab enriched peat soil microbial communities from McLean, Ithaca, NY, United States - MB31MN | ecosystem: Environmental > Terrestrial > Soil > Wetlands > Peat | place: USA: New York... | reverse complement strand
ATTCTGAGCGTCTCCCTGTTCGAGAAAACTCCGTTGATTCAGGTGTTTACGCAAACCGCTCTGAAACCCGAGGCACCCGATGGCGCTAAGCAATTGCAAATGTTCACCTTTTAACCGGACACTACTGATCAGTTATCAGTTTTAAGTAAGCCGGAGCTGTTTCCTCATTCAGTTCACGTAACGGCCACCTTATGAGGCGCGCTTTTTGCCGGGTCACTCTCGCGCGGTGTCATCCTGAGGAGCGGTCCTTCCGCGACGAAGGATCTCAACCTCATTCCTCTCGCCGAACTTACGCCTGTAGCTCGCTCTTACTGAAAACTGGCCACTGAAAACTGACAACTTTCAAATCTCCGGATACATCTCAAAAAACGCATTGATGGATTGCCGGAACGTCGCCTCGATTTCTTCCTTGGTTCCCTGGATCAGGTGCATGGCAATGCGCGCCGTCCGTCCATTCTTCAGCACGACCGTGGCCTCTTGCACCTCGCCCAGATCGTCCACCGGCAGCAGGCGCATCCCGTAAATCAGCGCTAGTTTCGCCATAAGGTTTCCCTTCTTGAACTCCGCACCTACAGCCTAGCTTTCCCCTTCTCCTTGGTCAAATTGCGCCGTGGCTGCTGCTAGCGTTCCCTTCAAAGACGTGGGAAGCTGTAGGCATCTTCGCTCCGCAGCAGCGCATCCGAAGGGGCAGAGCATAGGAGGGACAGGTGAAAGCCGCACGGACGTTTCAGGTTCTCACGACACTTTTCCTTTTCGCTTCGGGCTTCAGCCCGCGCAGTTTCGCGCAGGCTCCCGACGGGCCACAGACCGACGTGCCGCCTTCGGCGACACCCGTCAAGCCCGCTGCCCCCCGCCCGGCCAGCAGCGGCGCTACGGTCACCGTCCCAGCCGGAAGTCGCATTGGGGTCACCTTGGAAAACGGTATCTCCACTGCCACCGTCAAGCCTGGCGACTCCGTCTACTTTCGCACCGCGTTCCCCGTCACCATCAACAACAAAGTCGTCATCCCTGTTGGCTCTTATCTTCGGGGCGAAATCACCGAGGCCAAGCGCCCCGGCCGCGTCAAAGGCAAGGGTGAACTCCGCTTGAAGCTGAACACGCTGGTTTTTCCCAATGGCTACACCGTTGACCTGAACGCCGAACCGCACAGCGCCGACGGCGGCCAAACCAAAACCGACCCGGAAGGCAAAATGACCGGTCCCAGCGGCAAGGGTAAGGATGTGGCTACGGTTGCCACAACCACAGTTACGGGTGCAGGCATCGGCGCCATCGCAGGCGGCGGTAAAGGCGCAGGCATTGGCGCCGGAATTGGCGGCCTTGTCGGTCTCGGGGCCGTGCTGCTTACGCGTGGGCCAGAGGCGCAGCTTCCCCGCGGCTCATCCATGGATCTGCAGTTGGAACGCGACCTGCAACTCGACGCCGATCAAATTCACTTTACGCACGTCGAAGACACCCACACCGTCATCGTGCAACCGGCCCCGCAAAACTAAACCCTTCCAGGCTCTTCTTCTTTCTCTGTCATGCCGGCCGGGGGCGCGAGTCGTTGGCGGGCCGCATTGTGGGATCCCTCCATCGACTTTCTCTTCTCTGTGCCTTCTGGGTTATCTTTTTCCGATTCTTGATCTCCAGGCGGAACGCGGGCGCCTTCTATCTTTCCCACACCACTTCCCTACAACCCCTCCGCTAATTCACGTGACAATATCTCCGCCTTCTTCGCCATATTTGTCGCCCGTTGCCAGTCGCTGTTGCGCATGGCTTCTCGCGCCGCATCCATGAACCCGCGGATCTTCGACGCCAAATCCGCCTGCGCCGCATTCAATGCCTTCCCGCGCGTCGCCGACAGATTCCGCTCCGCAACGTCCAGGCTCGCCTGCGCATCCGCCTTCGCCGCCTCCAACTCGCCCGCCGAAAGTTCCGGCACGATGGTCGGCTCACTCGGCTTCCCCGCCGTCACAGGTTCCGTTGCGGGTGGAGCCGCGACCTTCGGCCTTGCCGGAGGATTCCGCGGCGGTCCCAGCCGCGCCGGCATCGACGCCGGTTCGATCCCTAGGTCCGGAGCTTCGCCCAAAGCATTCTCCACCGCTGTTGAAGGAATCACCGGATGCGCCAGCACGGTATTCCCGAAGTGCGCCGCGGGCCGCTTCTTCACCAGACACCCGCCGCAGAACATCACGCTCAGGCACATGGGCAGCAGCAGAATTGTCGATGTTCGCATCCTTCCCTCGGCGGGGCTCGTGGCTGGATTCTTGGGCATGCTTACGCGGCTAGCGGCAACTCGATCCGGAACGTCGTTCCGTGGCCAACCTCCGAAGTAAAGTTTATCGAACCGTTGTGAAGCTGCACAATTCGGAACGTGCTCGCCAATCCGATCCCGCTCCCTCCCGGCCGCGTCGTGAAAAACAATTGAAAAACCTTTTGCCGGTGTTCCATGGGAATCCCCTTGCCGGTATCGCCAACGGTAATTTCCGCCATGTCGCCACGCCGGCTTAGCGTCAATTGCAATTGCCCGCCCGTCGGCATCGCTTCCACCGCATTCAACACCAGATTCAAGATCGCCTGCTTCAGCAGCGCCCGGTCCACGAATACTTCCGGAATTCCAATCGGAATCAATTGCGCCACCTGCACATTGGTCAGCTCCAGCTCCGGCCGCGCCACCTCCAACACCTCCTTCAGCAGATCCGCCAACTGTGTCAGCTCCAGGCGCACATCCATCGGCCGCGAAAAATCCAGGAACCTCTTTACCACCGCGTCCAGCCGGTCGATTTCCGCGTCCAGCACATGCACCGCCTGCTGCGCCGCGCCATCCGTTTCCGGAGGCAAGGACTCCTTCAGGTTCTCCAGCCACAGCCGCATCGAGTTCAGCGGGTTCTTCACTTCGTGCGCCACTCCCGCCGTGATCCGCCCCACCGCCGCCAGCCGCTCGCTCACCTGCAATTGCGTGTTGATTCTTTCCAGCGAATCCAGGTCCCGCAGCGTGATCAACGCTCCCATGCGTTCTCCTTCTTCCTGAATTTCCTGTACGCTCACGCTTACGCGCCTCTTTCCTTCCAGTGTTTCCACCTCCGTCTCGGAAGCCACCTCGTGCAGCTCATCCCCCTCCAGGTGTAAGGCCTCGTGCAGCGGGTGCTCCGGTGGGAAAATGTCCGTCACGCGCCGCCCCAAGAAATTCGAAGCCGGCGCTCCCAGAAATTTTTCCGCCGCCGGGCTCACCATCACCGCGCGCGCATCGCGCGTGAACAGGACCAGCCCATCTTCCAGTCCCGCCATCACCGAATTCATGTTCTCGCGCAGCGAACTGAAGATTTCGTGCACGCCTCGCAATTGCTGCCCCACCTGCGTGATCTTCCGCCGCACCTGTCCCAACTCGTCGGTGCTCTCCAATCGCTCTTTTGTAATGGTTGCCGGTGCGTCGTATACGCCCGAAGAAATGCGATCCAATTGCGCCAAAATGTCCCGGATCGGGGTGAGCGCCACCCCGCTCACCAGCCCTGCCAGAATCGTGGACAGCACCAGCGCCAGGACCACAATCGTCAGCCACCACCGCATTCGCGGCTTGATATCATTCAGCAGCAGCGCCGTCGAAACCGATACGCGCACTTCCCCAAACGGCCGCCCTCTTTCGCTGAAGGGATAATCCACCTCGTAAATCCGCGCGGATTGTTCCAGAGTGCGCACCTGCCGCACAAACGGGCTTTGCACCAGTTGCGCCAGCGGCGGCCGCCGCGTCACCACTTTCCCCTGCAGTGACTCATCGCTCGACACCAGCACCAGGCCATCATGGTCCACGATCGTCACTTCGTAAATGGACGGCAAATCCGTGGCTGACTGCAACCTGGCCTTCAGCCCTTCGCTGATCTCGAAGGCCCGCTGCACATAATCGTGCGTTTCCTGGGGATCGCTTGAAGCCGGCAGCACCCCCTGGGCCTTGGCATCATCCAGCGCGCGCTTCGCCGTGTCGAACACCTCGCGCGCCAGTTCATTCGCGCGTTTGTCCGTGTCGTGCAGCACCTGCTGCATCAGCAGTTCCAAAAACACCAGCGAGAGCACCAGCGACGACAGCAGCACCAGCCCTGTCATCACCATCGTCAATTTAGCGCGCAGCCCCAGCTGCATCACTTCTTATGACTCCGTTTCCGCGCGTTCGCTGCCGTATTCCTTCAGCTTGTTGTGCAGGGTCTTCAGGCTCACGCCCAGCAGCTCCGCCGCACGCGTCTTGTTATTGCCCGTGGCCGCCAGCGTCTGCACGATCAATTCCTTCTCCATCGCGTCCACGGTCGTCCCAATCGGGAATTTGAGAATGGACAGATCGCTCGGGCTTTTCGCCGACACCCGCCCGAACTCGCCCGGCAAACTCGCCCGAGAAATCAAATCTTTCTCGCTCATGATGGCCGCGCGCTCCAGAATGTTGCGCAATTCGCGGACGTTCCCCGGCCACGTATGGCTCATAAAGATGTCCAGCACTTCCGCGCCGATCCCCCGCACGCTCTTGCCATGTTTCGCATTGATGTCGCGCAGCATGTGCTCGGTCAGCAGCGGTATATCTTCCTTGTGTTCGCGCAAAGGCGGCAGGTGAATGTGAAACACATTCAGCCGGAAATACAGGTCCTGGCGCAACTGCCCGCTGGACACCGCTTGCTCCGGGTCCTTGTTGGTCGCCGCAAGCACGCGCACGTCCACCGGGGTCTCCACCTTGCTTCCCAGCCTACGTACCTTGCGGTCCTCCAGCACGCGCAGCAGCTTCGCCTGCGTTGGCGCGGGCATCTCCCCGATTTCGTCCAGCAGCAGCGTTCCGCCGTCCGCCAGCTCGAAGCAGCCAATCCGCCGCTCCGCCGCGCCCGTGAACGCGCCCCGTTCATGCCCGAAAATTTCGCTCTCCATCAGCGTTTCGGGTATCGCCGAACAGTTGATAGCCACAAACGGCCCGCCCGCGCGCGGCGATAGTTTATGGATGGTCCGCGCCACAACCTCTTTCCCGGATCCCGTTTCGCCCGTGATCAGCACCGAAGCGGAGCTCGGCGCCGCCATCTCGATTACCCGCATCACGTCCTGCATCGGCTTTGTCCCGCCAACCAGTTCCCCAAGCCGCCCCGCCTCGCGCAATTGCCTTTGCAATACCGCCAGGTTCTGCGCGTCGCGCGCCTTGCTCAACGCGCGGTCCAGCAGCGCCCGCAGCACCGGCCCCTTCAGCGGCTTCTCGATGTACCAGAACGCCCCCGACTCAATCGCCGCAACCGCGCGTTCCTCGCTTCCCTTGCCGGTAATGATGATCGACGGTACATCCTTCAGGTCCTCGCCCAACTGCTTCAGCAGGTCCAACCCGTTCATCCCCGGTAATTCCACGTCGGCAATCACCGTATCCGGTTGGAAATTGGAGAATTTTGCCAGTGCCTCTTCAGCGCTTGCCACGCCCAGCACCTCGTAGCCCCACCGCTGCAGCAACTGCTCGTAACCCTTCCGTGCGTTGTCCTCATCCTCGACAATCAGCACGCGGTCCCTGTGTTCTCCGGTTTCTACCGTGCGTACGGCTCGTGTCTCGTCTGCCATGCGGCTTCGCCTCGTCTGAATAAATACCACGAATGGAGCAATTTCGGGTGGGTCATTCGACTCTAACAAGCGCGCTGCCGCTTGCCAAGCGCCACACGTCCCCGCCGGTGTCGCCTGGCGAGCGCTTGGGTCCGCTTGAGTAAGGGTCGAGCGCGTGCTGGACCCCGATGTGCCCATGGCGGAGGCTTCCTTTTCGCGCACGGCGCCAGGGCGGAAGGCGCCGCACCGAAAATCCACGGAAATGCAAGAGAAGCCCGCGCGGGTAAGCCGGGAGAAGGCGGAGCCGGCGGAAACCGGGGTGAAGGTGCTGCGGATGGTCTCAAAGCGCTGAGCTTCCGGGGTTTTCCTTCGACCAGGAAGAGCAAACGGCGTATCTGCTGAAGTGAACTAAGAGGAACGCGGGCACGCGGAGGTTCGACCTCTGGGGGAGCGAGGGTCAGGAGGGGCCTAAATGAGAGCCGCAGCTAAGCTGCGGCGGACTTGGGAGCCTGCTTGCGGCGCGGTTTCCCGTGATTCTCGGTGAGCTCACGTTCCGCGCGAATCCAATCGTCGAAGGCGTTTCCTGGTGTGCAGCTGCGCTCCAGATAAATGTGATAAGCGCGCAGAGCGATTTCATCCTGCGTGGGCTTGATCTGGGCGGCGACAGACTGCGTTTTCTGTGGCGAGGCAATGACCCTCGTCCTGGCCATACTGGTCTCCTTTCAACAACGGCATTCATTTTAGCGTGCGGATAAGCGGTTGGCCACAGGTGAATGCGGGCTTGTGGAAAAACGTGCTGTTCTTGTTAGGAGCGGGGATGGAAGGTACACATTGCAGGCGGGCGGCGCGTTCCAGGAATAAACCTTGCCGGAATGGGGTCGCGCGGTGCTCGACCCCTACATTAGCCAACCCAAGAGCACAGTCAGGAGTGACTGTGCCACGAGAGCTAGCGCTCGTCGCCAAACAGCTTGATATCCTCGGGACCTTCGTTGAGGGGCATGATTTCGCGGCCCTGGACGATCTGGCGAACCTGCTCGACAATGTCCGGATTGGCGAGCGTGGTGATGTCGCCAGTATCCATGCGATTGGAGATGCCGGCAAGGACGCGGCGCATGATCTTGCCGGAGCGCGTCTTGGGCATATCCGGAACGATGTGGATGCGCTTGGGCCGCGCGATTTTGCCGATCATGGTTTCGATGGTGGCGATGACCTTCTCAACGATCTGCTTCTTGGGCAATACGCCGGGCTTGAGGGAGATGTAGATTTCGGGGACGCGGCCCTTCACCTCATCCACCACCGGAACGACGGCGGCTTCGGCGATTTCCTGGATGGTGAGGCAAGCGGACTCGAGTTCCTTGGTGCCGAGGCGGTGGCCGGCGACGTTGATGACGTCGTCCACGCGGCCGAGAATGCGGTAGTAGCCGTCGGGGGGAAGAACGGCGCCATCGGCGGCGTAGTAGGGCCAATCGCGCCAATCCTTGCTCTGCGGGTTCTTGTTGTACTTCTTGTAGTACTGACTGACGAAGCGGTGCGGGTCGCCCCAGATGGTCTGCATGATTCCGGGCCAGGGATTACGGATGCAGATGTTGCCTGCAGCATGATCCGCGGAGGCGACTTCCTTACCTTCTTCGTCCCAGATGATGGGATAGATGCCAAGGCAGGCTGGACCTGCGCTGCCGGGTTTCATGGGGTCGAGTGCGGGCTTGGTGGTACAGAGAAACCCGCCGGTTTCCGTTTGCCACCAGGTGTCCACGATGACGGCTTCACCCTTGCCCACCACTTCGTGATACCAGCGCCAGACTTCCGGCTCGATAGGCTCGCCGACGGTGGTCATGTGCTTGAAGCGGTAGTTGTGCTTCTTGGGCTCCTCGGCGCCCGCTTTGCGAAGCATGCGAATGGCGGTGGGCGAGGTGTGGAAGATGTTCACATCGAGGCGTTCGGCAATGCGCCAGGGACGCCCGGCATCGGGGAATTGCGGCACGCCTTCATAAAGGACGCTGGTTGCAGCAAGAGCGAGGGGGCCATAGACGATGTAGGAGTGGCCGGTGATCCAGCCGATATCCGCCATGCACCAATAGACATCTTCGGGATGAATGTCCTGGTAATACTTGGCGGTGCCGGTGACATAGGCGAGGTAACCGCCGGTGCGGTGCTGGCAGCCCTTGGGTTTGCCGGTGGTGCCGCTGGTGTACATGAGGAAGAGCGGGTCTTCGGCCTCCATGGAAACAGGGGGAACGACGGCGTTGCGGTAATCCTTCAGGATGTCGTCAATGAAGAAGTCGCGCTCCATAATCATGGGCGTGTCGGAAGTGTACTTGTGGTGATAGCGCTTCCAGACGAGCACTTTGTCGATGACCTGGCCTTCTTTTTTTGCGGTTTCGACGGCGATGTCGGCGCCGGCTTTGTGATCCACCCAACGGCCGTTGCGGTGATAGCCATCAACATAAATCAAGACGCGGCTGCCGGAATCGGCAGCGCGCAGGCCGCAGGCTTCGCCGGAGAAGCCGCCGAAGACGACGGAATGAATGATGCCGAGGCGAGCGCAGGCCAGCATGGTGATGGGCAACTCCGGAATCATGGGCATATGGATGGTGACGCGATCGCCCTTCTGGAGACCGGCAAAGCCTTGCAGCACGGCGGCAACTTCGTTGACGCGGCGATAGAGCTCCTGGTAGGTGATGACGATGTGGTTTTCTTCTTCAGGCTCCGGCACGAAGATCAGCGCGGCTTTGTTTTTGTACTTGGCGAGATGACGATCCACGCAGTTGTAGGCGACGTTCAAGCGGCCGCCGACGAACCATTTCCAGAAGGGAGGATGGTCGGTGTCCAAGGTGGTGTGCCAATACTGATCCCAGTGGAGGAGTTCGGCATATTCGCGGAAGCACTCGGGAAAATTCTTCTCGCTGAAGCGTTCCAGGGCGTAGTTGTCATTGAGATTGGCCTGAGCAATGAAGCGCGCGGGAGGCCGGATATAGGCTTCTTCCTTCCAGTGGACGGCGATCTGCGCTTCGGTCAGGCCGTGCTTCTTGATGCGGGGTTTACCTTCGGTGTGCTTCTTCACGAGGGTCTTTGGCACGAGACTCACTCCCTTGAAAAATGAAGACCGCAAAACAACATGGCGCCATGGGCTGCATGCGAGGAGCGTCGCAATGCAGGCGGGCGTGGAAACGCCAAGACCGGGCGCCGCCCTGAAAAAGCCCGAGGCAGAATAATGCTCCTTCGCCCGTTCGCTCGTCAATCTGCGCGGGGCGGGGCAGGGTGGAACCGCGGCCTGCTTCCGAGGCTCGACCTCATCCCAGATCAGCGTGCCGGGGCATCGCGAACGGCGAGAGTTACTTCGCGGGATCGCGGATCCAGACAGTCTTGATGTTGGTGAATTCGCGGATGCCGTAAGGGCCAAGCTCGCGGCCATGACCAGAGGCTTTGACGCCGCCGAAGGGAACGCGGGGATCGGACACTACCATTTGGTTGATGAAGACCATGCCCGCTTCAAGCTCATTGATGAAAAACTCGCGCTCGGCGGGATCGTTGGTCCAGGCGCTGGCGCCGAGGCCAAAGCGGACGTCGTTGGCGACGGCGACGGCTTCTTCAATCGATTTCACGCGGAAGAGGCAGGCGACAGGGCCGAAGAGCTCTTCGCGATAGGCCGGAGAATCCTTTGGAATGTCGGTAAGAACCGTGGGCTGATAGAAATTGCCGGCGCCGGCAATGGGCGTGCCGCCGGTGAGGTGCTTTGCGCCCGCATGAATGGATTTCTGGACGTCGGCGTCGAGATCCTTGACGGCATCCGGAGTGGCGAGCGGGCCGACATCCGTTTCGGGATCGAAGGGATCGCCGAGCTTGAGCGACTGCATGCGGCTGACAAATTCCTTCTCGAATTCATCGGCGATCTGTTCGTGAACGATGAAACGCTTGGCGGCGATGCAGGACTGACCATTATTGATGACGCGGGCCTTGACGGCGGTGGCGGCGGCTTCCTCGAGGTTGGCGCTGGGCATGACGATGAAAGGATCGCTGCCACCAAGCTCCAGGACGACTTTCTTGATACGCTTGGCGGCGGAAATGCCTACCTGGATGCCAGCCTGTTCGCTGCCGGTGAGCGTGGCCGCGGCGACGCGCGGATCATTGAGGATGCGGTCCACCTGAGAAGCGCCGATCAAAAGGGTTTGGAAGACTCCCTCGGGAAAGCCGGCGCGACAGACGATTTCTTCAATCTTCAGCGCGCACTGCGGAACGTTGGACGCGTGTTTCAAGAGGCCGACATTGCCGGCCATCAAGCCCGGCGCGAGGAAACGGAAAACCTGCCAGAAGGGGAAATTCCAGGGCATGACGGCGAGAACGATACCGATGGGCTGGTAACGGATGAAGCTTTTTGCGGCGGAGGTGGCAATGGGCTCGTCGGCGACAAAACGTGCGGCGTTTTCGGCGTAGTAGCGGCACGTGGCAGCGCATTTTTCCGCTTCGGCAATTGCGGAAGGAAGGGTCTTGCCCATTTCGAGGGTCATCAGGCGGCCGATGGTCTCTTTTTCGGATTCGAGGATTTCCGCGGCTTTGGTTATCCACCGAACGCGATCGGGGAATGGAGTTTTCCGGTAGCTATGAAACGCGGCGGCAGCTTTCGTGATTTTGCCGTCGACCTGGGCGTCGGTGAGCGCGTCGAATTTCTTGACGACTTCGCCCGTCGCTGGATTGATGGTGGCAATAGCCATGGCCTGTGCTCCTCGGGGTGGTAGGCGGGGTCTTGCGACCCTTGCGGATTCTAGAGCAGAACCTTACTTTTTTAAAGTAGGGATTTGTTGGACCTGCAGCACCGTCTGTTGATCCATCTCCACCTCATTGGAGTGAATAGGAGTGGTAGTCCTTTTCGTTGATTTTAGGGAGAATTAGGTTATGAGTTTTCGTTGGATGGTCATAGCGGCATTCGTGGTGTCGCTGGCTCTTGTTCTGCCGCAGAGCCGGCTTGCCCAGGCGCAAACATCGACGGGCACGATTTCCGGCGTGATTACAGACGCCTCCGGAGGGGTGGTTGTAAACGCAGCAGTAAAAGCGACGAACGAGGCCACTGGCCGAACATGGAGTGCCGCATCCAGTTCGTCCGGCGAGTTTCAATTGCAGAATCTGCCTTCGGGTTCCTATGCGGTGGAAGTGTCAGCCCCGGGGTTCCAGCTCTTTCGCGCAAACAAAATCGGCGTCTCCAGCGGATCAGCTTACAATTTGCCGGTCAGGCTAGTGGTGGAATCCGCGCGGAAGGTTGTCATCGTGAAGGGTGAGGCGGCGGACGACTACAAACCGGCCAACGTGGCTATTGGGAACCTGAGTAATCAGCCGCTGCAAGAGTTGCCCCTTTCCGCGTTCGTCGTGACGCGGAGCCTCCTGGACGATCAGCAGGCGCGCTTGCTTTCCGAGGTGGCGAAAAATGACACTTCGGTCGGAGAAGACTATGCGCCGGTCGGCTGGTATCAGGATTTTGAGATTCGCGGATTTCCGCTCGATCTGGCTTCCGGGATTAAGATCAACGGCTTGTCGGCGGCCGGGGAACAGCTCATCGCCCTGGAGAACAAAGAGGCGGTGGAATTCCTGCATGGTGTGGATTCGGACGAAGTGGGCGTAGCCTCCGGCGGGGGATTAGTGAATTACGTGACCAAGCGCCCAGCGGGTGTTCGCACGCTGAACGTGGCTACGGATCAGCGCGGGACCCTGTACGCCGGCGTTGATCTTGGAGGCTTCCTGGGCGCGCAGCAGCAATTCGGTGTGCGCGTGAATCTGGCGGGCGAAGATATTCGGTCCTACGTTCACGGCGCGGATGGAACGCGGGAATTCGGCGCTGTTGCAGCGGACTGGAAAATCACCTCCAACACGTTTTTGAAAGGCGATTTCGAGTACCAGCATCTGGTGGAGCGGTCCGTGGGAGGTTATCAGTTACTCGGGGGAACCACCGTGCCAGTGGATGTTTCGCCCGACGTGATGCTCGGCTATCAGTGGTGGGCCAAGCCGAACACCTTCGACACGTTCACTACGAGTATGCGTCTGGACCACAATCTGTCCACGAACTGGCGGTTTTTCGTTTCCGCGGGCCGCAGCCGTTCGCTGATTGACGACAACATTGCCTGGCCGTACGGCTGCTACTACGCACCTTCCTGCGCAAACAGCAGCACGCCGTATTTCTTCAGCCCCACGGGCGACTATGACGTGTACGATTGGCGAAGCCCCGGCGAACTCTACATCAACGATCAATTCGAGGCCATCCTGCAAGGCCAGGTGAAAACCGGGCCGGTCACCAACGACCTCGCCATCGGCGCAAGCTTGCAGCGGCACAGCGTAAATTTGCCGAACCCCGTGGACGCCTATGTTGGAACCGAGAATATTTACCAGCCGGAGCAAACCTTTCTGCCTTCTCCTGAGGAACCCGGCCCGGTCACACTGGCGGAAGATACACATCAATACGCGCTCATCGTGGCGGATCACATCCACTTGCCAAAGAGGATAGACGTAAGCGTCGGCGGGCAATACGATGCGCTCCGCGATCACAATTACTCGCAGCCTAATCCTCCGGGCCCCGTGCCATTCCTTACGGACCAGAATCTCTGGCTTCCGCAGTACTCGTTGTCTTACCGCCCGGTCTCCGAGGTTTTGTTATACGGAAACTACAGCGTCGCGCTGTCGCTGGGATTGCAGGCGCCGTTTTGGGCGACAGTCAACCCGAGCGCGTTTTTGGCGCCTTTCTTCACGCGTCAAACAGAAGCGGGCATTAAATACGGAGCTGGGCGGCGCATTCTCCTGTCCGCGGCGGTCTACCGCATGCGCGCGCCATTTTTCTATCCGAAGGTGTCGGATAATGGAGCCGACATCGATTTTCTTTCCGATGGCCATGAAACGCATCGCGGCTTAGAGCTGAATGCGCAAGGTAAGGTGAAGGAGTGGCTGCGACTCACGGGCAGTGCGACGCTCCTTCGTGCCATATCTTCGGGAAGCAGCACGCCAGACTTCAACGGCAAGCAGGTAATCAACGTGCCGCGTTTCCGAACGGCTGTGTTCGCGGACATCGACGTTCCCTTCATCAAGGGACTGCATCTTTTGCCCGGATGGAGCTACACCGGGCCGAAGGAAGCGACGCGAGACGATGCGGTCAGCGTGCCGGGCTACAATTTATTCAACATCGGTGCACGGTATACGCCGAGCGGAGAATGGAAAAAAGTGACGTTTCGTCTTTTTGCCGATAACGTCCTGAACAAACGCTACTGGAAGGATACGGGCGCGAGTTACGGCGATACGTTTTTGCATCTGGGCGCACCCACGACCGTACGACTTTCCGTACAATACAATTTTTGAAGATCAAGCAAACGGGCCGGGCGTGCGAAGTTTGAACAAGGAGCGAAATGGAAATCGAGTCGCGGGTGGGGGCATGAGCGGTGAGGTGAAAGCGCACGGCCTCGAGGGAAACCTCGTCGAGCCAGACTGGCCGGCCTTGAAGCTGGATGAGTTGGACGGGCTGCTGCGGCGCTTTCCGCAAGCGCAAAAAGCGGAGCGCATCCTATCGTTCAGCCCACGCCCCTTTTCGGCGGCGAGCGTTGTGGAGACGCCGCTTGGGAACGTGTTTGTGAAACGTCATCATCGCGCGGTTCGTGACAGGGACGCACTGCTCGAAGAACATCGCTGGCTGAACTACTTGAGCCGCCGCGACACCCTGGTGAAGAAGCCGCTTGAGGATCGGTCCGGGGAAACGGCCGTCGAGCTTGGCGAATGGACCTACGAAGTCCATCCTGTCGGTGACGGCCTGGACGTGTACGAGGCAGCGCAATCCTGGACACCGTTTCTGAGCGTGGGCCACGCGCGCCATGCGGGGCGTGCTCTGGCCCGATTGCATGCGGCCTCCGCAGGTTACGATGCGCCCGCGCGCAAGGCGGCCACCCTGGTCACAAGCTTCAGGATTTTTTCGTGCGATGACCCGTGGCCCGAGCTTGCGCGTTACATCGAGGAGCGTCCCGCACTGCATGGCTACCTCGCCAAACGGGATTGGCTGGTGGAAACGCAGGAGGCTCTTCTTCCTTTTCACAATCGATTGCGCAAATTCCTGCCCGCGTTTCAGCACCTTTGGACGCACAACGATTTTCACGCTTCAAATCTTTTCTGGAGCGATGCGTCGCCCGAAGCGGAGGTCACGGACATCATCGACGTAGGTCTTGCGGATCGCACCAACGCGCTTCACGACATCGCCACCGCGATCGAGCGGAACGGAGTGGAATGGCTGCAGATCCACGATGCTTCGCGCGATCCGTTGCACCTGGAACAAATCGACGCGCTGTTAAGCGGCTACGAGGAAATGCATCCATTGTCGCGGGAGGAGGCGGAAGCGGTGGTGGCCTTGCTGCCGCTGGTGCATGCGGAGTTCGCGCTCTCCGAGGCGGATTATTTCCTGCGCGTATTGAAATCGCAGGAGAAAGCGGACCTCGCGTACCTCGGATACTTCCTGGGACACGCGCGCTGGTTCAACAGCGGCCCTGGGAAGCGGCTCCTGAGCCACCTGCAGAGTTGGGCGGAATCGCATCCAGGTATTGCAGAGAGCAGCCCGATGATTTCCGAAGAGTCGAGGAAATAATGTCTCCCCTTGAGATTGCCGCCGTGGTTACGAGTGTCCTCGGCATTTGGCTTTCGACGCGGCGCAAGCTTTCGTCCTGGCCAGTGATTCTCGTGTCTTGCGTTTTGTACGCGCTGGTTTTTCGGCGCGAAAAGCTTTATTCGGACATGCTGCTGCAATTTGTCTATATAGCCTTCGCCATCTACGGCTGGTGGCACTGGTGGCGTGGCGTAAAGGAAGAAGGCATCGTCAGGGTGGAACGGCTCTCCGGGCGAGGGCTCGCCGTGGGAGTTGTCGTCGGCGCGGCGGGCAGTTTCTTGCTGGGCTTTTGGATGGCGCGCTACACGGATGCGGCGCTGCCGCACATTGACGCCGCATTGACAAGCTTTAGTTTGGTGGCGCAATGGTGGTCAACGCGCAAACACATCGCCAATTGGTGGCTTTGGATTGTGGTCGACGCCCTGGAAATAGGCGTCTTCCTTTATAAGCGTCTTTATCTCACTTCCGTACTGTTCGCATTCCTCATTTTTCTGGCGGTGCTGGGGCTGCGCGCCTGGAACAAAGCGCTCCGCGGGCAAGAATCCGGCAGTCAGGATTCGCTTATTGTCGCGAATTCAAATCTGGCCGCGCCGGCATCCAATCCCGATTGAGCTTGCTCCCAGGTGGACTGCACAGCGTAGCAATACGGCTTACAAATAAGCTGGCCAGCGAGGCTAATCCGTATTTCTCACGAGGTGCAATTCATCTCTTGATCTAGTTCAGAAAGACCTTGTCACCCTGAGGGAGGCGATCCGATAAGCATCGCCGAAGGGCCGCAATCAAAATTGAGCACGATGTGTCAGTTGAGGTCGTTCGGGGCGCAAGCAGCGCGCCCCTCAAGATGACACGGTACTGCGCGGTCTGAATAACATCAAAATTGCGTCTCGTGAGAAACTCCGGCTATAGGAGTTTTCATGATTGCGATAGCTGTTTCTAAACCACGATTTACGTTGCGAGCCGCGGATACAATCGCGCGCCAATGAAGACCAGAATGGTCGTGGTCAGGAGGATGACAGCATAGTCGAGGCCCACTCCGAGGGTGCTTGTGCTGCCGGCAAGCATGAAGGTGCGCAAGGCATCGACGACGTACGTCAAGGGATTTAGATGAGAAATGGTTTTCAGCCAGCCGGGCATAATGGAAATGGGGTAGATCGCGTTGCTGGCAAAGAACAGCGGCATGGTGAGCACTTGGCCGATTCCCATGAAGCGTTCGCGTGTCTTCACAATGCACGCGATGATGAGCGAAAACGTCGAGAACAGCGTCGCGGCCAGGACTACAATGACGAGCACGTTGAGGAGCGCCAGCGGGCTCCAATTCAGCTTGACCCCGAGAAGCAGCGAGAGACTGTAAACAATGACGGCCTGCGAGAGAGTGCGGATACCAGCGGAGAAGCCCTTGCCGAGCACAAGTGCCGCGCGCGGAGTCGGGCTGGCGAGGAATTTCTGCACAATGCCGAGATCGCGCTCCCAGATGACGTTGATGCCGTAAAATATGGCCACGAAGAGAACGCTTTGCGCCAGGATGCCGGGAGCAATGAAGTCCAGATAAGGAATGTTGCCCGTGTGCATCGCCCCGCTGCGTGAGAACACTTGCCCGAAAATGACCAGCCAAAGCGCGGGCTGCAGGGCACGGGTGATGAGTTCCGTGAAATCGTGGCGCAACTTGCGCAACTCAAACTCGGTGATGACGAACGTCTTCTCGATGAAGCCGGTTAAAGAGTGGATGAAAGTGGAAGTCATGGGGTTGGGTCAGCTAAGGCGCTGGGCGGTAGCACGTTCGGCGGATACTTCATGGAAGGTGCCGCCGGAATCAATGGCGCTGCCGGCATAGTGGATGAAGACCTCCTTCAACGTGTGGCCGGGTCCGAGCGAAGTCTCGAGCTCTTTGCAGGTGCCCAGCGCATCCACCTTGCCCTGGCGCATAATCGCGATGCGATCACATTGGCTCTCCGCCTCCTCCAGGTAATGCGTGGTGAAGAACAGGGTCGTGCCGTAGTTGGCGCGCAGATCAACGAGATGTTTCCAAACAGCGTCGCGCGCAATCGGATCCAATCCGACGGTCGGCTCATCGAGGAAGAGCACCCGAGGCCGATGCAGCGTGGACTGGGCGATTTCCAGGCGGCGAACCATGCCCCCGGAGTATTGGCTCACAAGGCGACCGCCGTCGGCAGTCAAGCCCATGAACTCCAAAGCCTCGCGGATACGCGCCTGCTGCTCGCGGCGTGGCAGATCGTAGAGTTTGGCGAAGATGAGCAAGTTCTCGTAGCCAGTGAGCGAACCGTCCACGGAGACCGCCTGTGGCACATAACCGATGGATCGGCGAACGTCGACCGCCTGCCTGGTTATGGAGAAACCAGCCACGCGCGCCTCGCCCGAGGAGGGCGGCAACAGGGTGGTGAGCATTTTGATCGTGGTGGTCTTGCCGGCCCCGTTGGAGCCGAGCAGGCCGAAGACCTCGCCAGCGTTGACGGAAAGGGTCAGAGCGTCTACCGCCGTAAATGCGCCGAAGCGGCGTGTAAGCGTTTTGAGTTCCAGAACGAGGTCGCTCATAAGAAAACCGCCGAGGCCCGGGCTCAAGTAAGCTCCACCACCATCTTGCCGGCGTTTTGCCCTTGGAAAAGGCCGATAAAAACAGCAACCGTTTTGTCGATTCCTTTCACAACTGCTGCCTTGTTCTTCAGCTTGCTGGCTTTGAGATAGTCCCCGCTTCCTTTTTGAACCCGGCCTGACGGCCCAGCCAATCCCGAACCATTGGAGGCGCCATTGGGAGCAGTCTCTCGACTCCGTCTCGTTGAGGCTCCTGCGCCCCTGGACACGCCTCCGTACGCACGCGGAACACGCTGCTTGCTGATCTGGAGATGGCTATTCCTCCGGCCCTTTGCCGGGTTCGGCGGACCCGCCGATGGCGCGAAGGCCGGTGATTGAATCAACGTGAATGCGGAAGAAGAGCGGAGCAATCGCGTGGTCCCCCAATCTTAGCTGACGCTCGCCTAATGCGTTTTGCCACCACAAGTAGCGTTTTCCCAACAACGTCCGCGCATGTTCCCGCTCGGCGGTAAATTGGGGTTCGGGCAATTCCTGGTAGCGGCCAATGGCGATCACGCTCATCCACTGAGACTGGTTCATGATTTCGTCAACTTCGAGGCAAACCTTGGAATTCGCCCGCATCCATTCGGTCTTTTGCCCGAAGGTCGAGAGGACGTAAATAAAGTCAGGCTCGTACGCAAAGTAGATCGGCACCACGTATGGCTGGTTATCGCGCGAGCAGCCGAGCCTTCCGAGCGAAGCGCTCGCCAGGAATGCGCGACACTCCTCCTCGGTCATCTCAGTGATCACCATCGCCACGCTCCCATCCTTCGGAACAGACTGTTGCATCGCTTCGGGTTCGCGATTCTCAAACCGTGTTTTTACTTGGTTGGGGACTCGATAGCGGTCACTTCCGCCTGGCCTTCCGCCCTTTCCCAACTGGTATCGGGGTCGTATTCCTTCAGGGCTTTGCCCAGGGCCTCCGTCTTCCTGCCAAGATCCTTCTGGTACACGACTCCGTCCTCGCCAACGATGAAAGTCATCACGCCTGATGATCGATATTCCGCCGGAAAGGCCACAAAGGCGAAACCTGCGGTCATTTTGCCATTAACGATGTAGCTTTTCGCGCCGCCCGGACTATTTTTCCCCTGATGCGTCAGGATGTGGTAAAAGTAGCCGCGGTAAGGAACTGGACCGCCGGCCATGCTTTTGGCATTGTCCTCGGCAACGGCCCACGCCACCAGCGGCCCGATGGGGCTCTGGGGTTGGCCCTCGGCAGCTTTCCAATAAAGGCCATTGTGCTGCCCTTCATCGCTAAAGATTTTCTGGGCGTACTCGTCGTGCTGTGCGGAGCGGTATTCCTTTTGCGCCGCGACGAGCTCCTGGCAAATGCGAATCGCTGATATTTCATTCCGGCCAATCCGCCGATACAAAATTTCTTTCTTCCCCGCAGCAGTGTCGAAATACCACAATTGTCCTTTGTTCACGAGCGGAATGGGCGTGGGCCAATTCCTCGCGCCGATGTATAAGACCGTGGTTCCATCCGGTTCTTTCACCAGACGGTGCATCTCGTGATATCTCTGCACGAAATTAGCGCGGCTCTGGGTGTCCTCGGCTTCGTCTCCCGACGAGACGATTTGCTTTCCGTCCGGTCCGAGGATTTCGAGCATTGCTTTTTCGTCGTTACTTTCCGCTGCCGTGACCAGGGCGTGGCTCGCTTCTTCGGCCGATGAAAATGTTTTCTGGCCTTGTTGCTGCGCCATGGAACGCGCGGGCAAGCACCCCGTCAAAAGGATAGCGACGGCCGCTAATTTAGAAAGATTGGCCCAATGAAAATTGTCGAAGTTCAGCTTCGCTCGCTGCATATGGCTATTCTCCATTTCTAAATTTCACGATCCACCAGGAACACCACGAAACTTCGATTAACGATGCTTTCCGCCGCCACCACCGCCACCGCCGGCATGTGGTGTTCCGCCACCGCGCGCTCCTCCTCCGCCCATGCTAGCGCTCCCGCGTGACGAATAACTCTTTGTCTGTCCGCCATGGTCGTAGTTGCTAAAGGCGCCCGACTTGACACCTTTCTGACCGCTGGGTGCAGCGTATCCCCGGGCCGCCTTCGTGTTTCCCTCGAAAGGCCTGGCCGATGCGCCGGGACGGTTGGCAACTCCGCCGTGCGCGCCCATGTTCCCGCGGGGAGGCCTGTTCCCTGCGTTGCGAGCGTTAGGTCCGCCTCGGGCGCCTCCGGCTCGGTAGTAAGTGTTCCGGTTATAAAACGTCCTGCTCGGGGAGTAGTACCTGGCGTGGTTATAGATTGCGTAATGGTTATGCCAATCGAATCCCCAATGACCCCAGCCCCATCCAAAACCTCCGAACCAGCCGAGTCCGAAGCCGATTCCCCACGAGAGGTATGGGCCGCCAAACCAGATTCCGGGATAGGGATACCAGCCCGGCCACGCCACTATCGGACCTCCGTAGACCAACCACGGATCATACGCGGGGATGTAAACGACATCGGGGCTGGCAGGTTCAATGGTGATTGTCGAATCTTGCGTCGTTACGGTCTGCTGCGGCGTGCTCTTAAGATTGCCGGCTTGTTCCGCTTTCTGGCGCATCACCTGTACGGCATCCATTACATCTTGTTCCTGGTTGTAGTAGGCATCCCCCAGAGATGATGTCCAGGAGAGGTTCTTGTCCATATTTCCGAGGACGGAGGGAAATGCAGCGAGCGCCTTGACACTGGGGTCCCAGGGCTGTTGATCCACAGCTTGACCCAAAGCGTTGCCCTTCAAGTCAAGATGCGCTTGCACCCATCGGTCGGCCTCGACGACTTGCTCGGGAAACGTGGACGCCGCCAGGATCTGTGCCACCAGGGAATCCGGATACAGCGCAATCGGAGCCACCAGTTGCTGCAACTGCTCCGGAGTCTGTTGCGTGTACGCGGGCGCCTGCGCGGCCTGCGCCGGGGGCTGGGCGGGGGCTTGCGCATCCTGATACGCCGCCAGGTTCTGTGGCCAGGTTGCAAACAACAGCGCCAGCGACATCAGGGAAACCAAAATTTGTTTGCCCGCTTGAGCTCTTGAAAACCCTCGCGCGCCTTCGATGATGTTCATGTTCTCTACCCTCCTCTGCACCTTCATCGCTTCAGGCCTCATATACCTATAGACGAGCAAATCACAATTTACGTTACGTTCTTCGACTTTCTCCGGGCAAACCCTCGAATTCGCCGGCAAGCACCAATGCTATCACATCGGCGATGCCGCTTTTCCTCTGCGCTTGTCTCCTTCACTGTCACGCCGTCAAGAAGGCGCTAGTTCCTGCGCCAACGGGGATATCACCAGCCCCCGCCCAGTAAAAACACAACAAGAAGAGCGATTTCAGAGTTTCCATTTGGATCCTCCCCAGTCAGAGGAAGCTGGTTGACTCGTTCGCAAAATAGTCGCCTGACCTACATCGGCGGTGCCATGTTAAGAAAGATGAAGGGCGGATATCTGTTCACATCGAGACACTCTCACATTTTGTGTGCTTTTTTCCTGGGGGGAGTTTCTCCTGCTGGCAGGGGACTAGGATCTACTCACTTACACGTGGCGCCACGCGGAAGTTAGCTTAGTCGTGCAGGACAACGCTTAGGAGGGAATCGTTGACGTGGATCTCGCCGTCGTACTGGATGAAGCCCAGTTTCCTGAATTTGTTCATGAAAAAATTGACCCGGGACCGCGTTGTGCCAATCATCCTCGCCAGCATCTCTTGCGATACCTTGGGAAGGACCTTTTGAGGCAGGCCCGGCGCCCCATAGCGCGCCAGCAGCAGCAGAGTGCGCGCCAGGCGTTTCTCGCTGGAGTTGAAGAGCTGGTCGATCAGGTCCTCCTCGACGCGGATGTTTCGAGCCAACATGTGCGCGATGAAGCGGTCAGAGAACTCGTGTTCCCCATGGAGCACGCGAATCATCTCGTTTTTCTCGATCACGAGCACGGTGGTAGGCGCAATCGCGGTTGCCGTAGCCATGCAAACGGATTGGCCGGCAAGACACCCTTCCCCCAAAAAATCGCCCGGCCCAAGGATCGCCACAACGGCTTCTCTGCCGGACTCATTGATCACCGTAAGCTTTACGCCGCCTTCCTGAATATATAGGACATTCTTGGCGGGATCGCCCTGCGCGAAGACGGTATCTTTTCCTCGAAACTTGGCTACCTTTCTTCCCAGACCAGCCGAGTCGAGAAATACTTTCAAATCGAACACAGGGCTGCTTAAAATCGCTTTTTTAGGGGAGCGAGTAACTCGTATGGGTACACGTCGAACTGCGGAAGACAGCATACGATAGAGTAGCATAAAATCGGATTCAGCGAAGTGTCTAACATTGAACAGTCCGTGTAGTATTGACACGGCGTTCACAATCTGCCTCTGATCTCCCGCAAGTCCTTAGGCTTCAATGGATTGCCGGTGATTCCTAGCGGCTCCGGAGCACTTTCCGTAACGAGCGGTGCACTTCCAATCCCCCATCGTAGTCTATGAGTCCCCGCTTCCTGAACCGATTCATGAACAGATTGACCCGCGGCCGCGTGGTCCCGACCATCTCCGCCAGAACTTGGTGACTTAGCATGGGAATCTCAACGATTGCTGGGCCTTTTCCATCCAAGTGGGCCAGCCGCAGAAGCACGCGCGCGAGCCGTTGTTCGGCAGAGGAAGTCAGGAGATGCGCCACGTGATCCTGGTAGTTTTTGACGCTGGACAGCAGATAGGCCACCAGGGAATTGGATGTCTTGTTCTTCTTGCGAAGCATCTGGAGCATCTTTTCTTTCTTGATAGTGCGTATGGAACTGGCGGTCAACGCAACGGCCGTGGACATACGAAGGGGATAACCTGCCAGGCAAAGCTCGCCAAAAAAATCATGCGCTCCCAGGATGGCTGTAACGGCCGAGGGTTGATGTTTCGCCCGGGTGGTGAGCCGCACCCCTCCTTCTTGAATGTAGAAAAGCGTGTAAGCGGGCGCACCTTGCTTGTATATACTCTGTTTGTCCCGATAGTGCGCAACCTTGCCGCCCAGGCTGGCCCCTGAGGAGAAACCACCAAGGGGGGAGCCCCTCCGCTTCTTGCGTTTCATAAGGCGCTCCGTCGCTGCGTTGGTCCACGCATCCTTATGCCTTCCCCGCTGCCTTCACGGACTTCCGATGAGCTTCTTGCGACCACTCGAAAGCCTTGCGCGCATGCTCCAGTGCTTGCTTGGAATGTTCGTGTCCGGTTTGGTGATCTTCTTTCCCGTGGTGCGCGGCCGCGGCGCGGTGGGCGTGTGCGGCGAGCTCGTGGAATTCGGCAGCTCTTTGGTGCGATTCATTTGGCATAATGTTTCCCGTCCTGGATGTCTTGTGCATCTTAAAACCATTCTATTTTTCAAGCTGTCCAATAATGAACAGTCACGCCGCGGTGACGCGCTTCTCGCCGAGCGTCGAATGCGCGCAAACGGAGGTCGAAGTGAAAACAAATGGGACCGTCACCACTGGAGAGAAAAGAAAGGAACGAAACATTGTCTCCCCTCTTTGTGTTGGTGCGTGTCCTAAAGAGGACAGATGAAGGCCAGAGAATAAGCTACTAATCCAGCGACGGATCAATCGAGTGAAGCCAATACTCGGGAGGCGGTGATACCATTGGACGAATCAGCGACGGGCAATTTGAGTGGTCAGGGGCGAATCTTGGCGAAGATTCGGTTCAGAACAAACTCCGGGGAAAACCATGAGTAAACATTCACGCGTCAGCCATCCAATCTATAGCCTCCTACCCACGGAAGTCGAGGGGTTCGATTCCTTAGCAGAGCTTGCCCTGGACATGCGCTGGTCGTGGAACCATGCCACAGACGGAGTATGGCGCACGCTTG
>Ga0326728_10009939_pt1 | contig 22532 bp, 15 predicted proteins | sample MB3enrmetagenome_FD_207602 | JGI IMG/M metagenome (GOLD analysis project Ga0326728, IMG submission 207602) | Lab enriched peat soil microbial communities from McLean, Ithaca, NY, United States - MB31MN | ecosystem: Environmental > Terrestrial > Soil > Wetlands > Peat | place: USA: New York... | reverse complement strand
AGGTCCTGAAGGCCCTTCGTCACCCGGTCAGTTTTGTCGCGGAAGTCGGCGACGATTCGGTCGAGTTTGCGAAGTTGCGCGCCCAGGACCGCGCCCGTAAACTCGCTCATGCGGAATTGGCCGCCCAAAAGCTGCGCGAAATGCGGCGACTGGCCCAGCATCGTTTGATGGCCTTTGCGCAGTTGTCCAAGATCGTGGAAGCGCGCGGCGCGTTCGAAAATGGCGGGGTCGTTGGTAACCACCGCTCCGCCCTCCCCGGCCGTGATCGTCTTGCACTCCTGGAAGCTATAAATCCCGCAATCCCCCATCGAGCCAACCGGCTTTGCGTGATAAGTCGCGCCCGCGCTCTGTGCGCAGTCTTCCAGCACCTTTACGTGGTGGCGGCGCGCGATCTTCAGAATGCTTTCCATCTCGGCAGGCTCACCCGTAATATGGACGGCCATGATCACCTTGGTGCGAGGCGTAATGCGGCGCTCCACGTCTTCAGGGTCGATGTCCATCGAGTCGTTGATTTCGGCAAAGACGGGTGTCGCGCCGGCAGCCACGATGGCGTTGTAACAGGAATACCACGTCCAGGCAGGGAGAATAACTTCGTCGCCGGGGCCTACGCCCAGCCCGGCCATGGCCGTGTAAAGCGCCATCGTCCCCGAGGTGACCGCCAGCGCATAGCGCGTCTGCTGATGCGTGGCCAGTTCCTTCTCGAAGTTATTGCACTTGCCGGGCTCACCACCCTTGGGGCCGATGCCGTACCAGCGGAAAGGCGCGCGCCGCTCGATCACGTCGATCAATTCGGCCTTCTCCTCGTCGCCATAGTAGAGCGGACCCGGATAGTTGGCCGCGAGCTTGGTGGTACGAACCGGCTTGCCACCATCAAGAGCAAGCGGTTCCTGATTCGCGCCGGCCCGTGCCGCCGGGAGCGGCGCTGCTGGAGACGGCCCATTTGCCGCGGCCGGCTTGGACTTCGAGAACCATACGGAAGCCGTACCGGCCGCCGCCATCAAAAAACTGCGGCGTCCCAGGCCGGACCGCCCATGCTCGTTCACCTGCTTTTTATCAAGCGACATAGAATTCCCTCCTTCGCCCCCCCAAAATACTAAAAGCGATTTCAAATCGCAAATGGCAAATTTCAGAAGCCCCGAAGGGGCGGTCTAGCAAAGCCCGGACCGGCGGCCCATAGGCGCTAATGTAAGAGCCGCCTTCAGTCAATCCCGCACTGTGGGTTACGTCCCGCGAAGCGGGACACCGTGAGTAGCCGTAGGTGAAACCTACGGAAAATGATGCATCCTTCAACATTCCAGCCCTGAAGGGGCCGACCCGTCCGAGGTCAACCCCGCCGGGGTTGGCCTGATTTGGGAACGCTCCCGTCATCCGCAGGTTAAAACCTGCGGCTACCTACGGTTGGCCCCATTCGGGGCCGCTCGGTCAGCCGTATCCCCGATCACCTGCACTGTCCCCTCCAGCGCAACGTCTGCGGACGACTTGCCGATCATGATATCGAATGTCCCGGGCACGACCACCCAGCGCATGTCCTGGCCAAGCAGCTTGAAATCCTCGTACGAGAGTGTGAACGTCACCTCCTTACTTTCTCCGGGATTCAGCGCCACGCGCTCGAAGCCGCGAAGTTGCTTTACCGGCGTCGAGATTGGCGCGTACCGCTCGTGGAGGTAGAGTTGGACGGTCTCCACGCCTGCCCGATGGCCGGTGTTCTCGACGTCGACGCTCACGCGGGTGCGCAAATCGGACGCGGCGCCGATCTTGCCTGGGTCAATACGGAGATTGCTATAGCGAAAGTCCGTATAACTCAACCCGTAACCAAACGGATAAAGGGGCGAGCCGAGCATGTCCGCGTAGCCTTTCTCATTCGTCCAACCGTGGTCGATCCAGTACGATTTCGAGGGCTTGAAGTTGTAATAGGCAGGCAACTGGCCCACGCTGCGCGGAATGGTGATGGCGAGGCGGCCGCTCGGGTTGTAGTCGCCGAATAACACGTCGGCCACCGCTTCGCCTCCCCGCTCGCCGGGATTCCACGCTTCCACAATGGCCGATAGGTGCGCCGCCTCCCAGCGGATGGAAAGCGGCCGCCCGTTGATCAGCACCAACGCCGTCTGCGTGCCGGTGGCAGCGACCGCCCTCACCAGATCTTCCTGCAAGCCGCTCAAATCCAGGCTCGCCACGTCCTGGCCTTCCCCATCGGTCCCCCGAGTGGGTTCGAACTGGGTGTTTTCCCCGACCACAACCACGGCCACGTCAGCGGCCTTGGCCGCGTCAACCGCCTTCTCGAATGTGCTCTTATCCTCGCCAGTCACCGCACAGCCCTTGACATAGACCACGCGCGTGGCGGGGGAGACTTTGGCCTTGATGCCGTCGAGCACCGTGCTGACGTGCTGGGGAACTTCGAGAGGGGAGTAATCTCCAAGCTGGTTTGGGCCGTTGTCGGCGTTGGGGCCGATCACCGCAATAGTCTTGAGCGTCTTCTTCAGCGGCAAAAGGTTGTGCTCGTTTCTAAGAAGCACAATCCCTTCCTGGGCCGATCGCAGCGCCAGGTCCTGATGTTCCTTGGAGTGCATGACCTTCGCTGCATTCTCGGGATCGACATAGGGATGCTCGAATAAACCGAGCCGGAACTTCTGTTCCAAGACGCGACGCACCGCTCGGTCGACCAGCGCCTCGGGGACCCGCCCTTCCTTAACGTTCTCGATCAGGGGTTTCATGTAGGCGGGCTCATAAGTGATGTCCAAATCCACGCCGGCCCGCAACGCCATGGCCCCGGCTTCCTTTTGCGTCGGCACGATATTCTCGTAGACCAAGGTGTCAAAGCCGTCGCCCTCGCTTTCGACTATGCCTTTGAAGCCGAGTTCATCGCGGAGAATCTTAGTCATCCACTTCTCAGACGCGTGCGCCGGCACGTCTTCAATTTCGGGGTAGCCTGCCATCACACCTAACGCCCCGGCCTTGAACGCGGCAATCCACGGCGGCAGAATGTTCTCCCGGACGTAGCGCTCGGACAACTCGATGGCGCCTCGCTCGAGGCCGCTCACCGGCTCGCTCTGGGTTGGGAAATCCGTCATCAGCGCAATCGCTTTATCCGGGGCGCTGAGGTCGGTGCCCTGCGCGCCCTGCACGATGCTCTCGGCTATCCTCGAGCCCAGGTAGGGGTCCTCTGTGTAGGCCTCTTCGTTGCGCCCCATTCTCGGGTCACGGTCCAGTTCGAGCACCAGCGTGGACAAGACATGAATGCCGATGGCTCTTGCCTCGCGAGCGTCGACGGCGTAGATCGCGCGCACCAGGTCCATGTCGAAGGTGCTGCCGATGGCAAGTCCTTCGGGAAAAACCGTCGCGCCGGGAAACATCGCCCCGTGCGTGCCTTCTTCGTCTTCAAGCAGCGGTATCTTAAGGCGCGTCTGGTTCAGCGCGATCTTTTGAAGGGCGTTGAAGAACTCAGCCTGCTGCCGCGCCGGGACGTGGAGAAGCGTGTTCGCAAGCGAGAAGAAACCGCAACCCGGTCCGATCGGCGGATTGTAAGTTCCGGCCGCGAATCGCTTGCAGGCCTCGGTTTTCTCTGCGTTGGTTTTTCCGAGCCCTTCAACGTAGACAGCAGGCAAATTGAGCTGCCCGGCTTTTTCCTTCAGCGTCATCCGGCCCAACAGGTCGTCCACCCGGCGTTCGATGGGTTGGGAAGCGTCGAGATAGATGGGAACAGACGAGGACGATTGAGAGCAAGCTGAAACAGAACTGAGTAACAACCCTAGAAGCAGAACTCGTGGTTTTGGCGTCATTGGCAGAGCCTCGCGATAGTCATGATTTCGCGATTTTACGCCCTTTTGCCAGTGCCCTGCCGCAGAAATCTGCGATAGGACTCGCACCTGAATCGGAATTGCCTGCCCTGATGGGCTCGAGAAGAGATCGGGTGTTGAGATTCTTCGGAAGCGACCCCTCACCCGGCCCGCTCCGGCTGGTGAAAGCGCCGGCAGCGCGCCACCCTCTCCCCAAGGGAGAGGGCTCGAAACAATCGTCGTTGACGGCCCTCTCCCTTGGGGAGAGGGTGGCGAGAGTAGCGAGCCAGGTGAGGGGTTTCTTCCCATCAAGCCTCGCAACCTAGGAATTCAGGCTAGAGAGGTCTGGAAAGTCCAGAGGGCGGCCACTAAGGCCGCCCCTACAACGCGGTCGCGCGGAGTTGCACTACCACGCAATCTGGGGCGGGAAGTATTCGGCGATCAGTTGTTCGTAATAAGGGCGCAGCTCAAGAACGTCCGGACGCACGGCGCTCTTCGAGTACAGATCGTAATTCTGGAACTCGCGGACCCACTTGAACATTTCCTTGTCGCGGTCGTTCATCAGGTAGGTGTACTCGCCCTCCTGGTGGGCAGGGTAAAAGGAGTGATAGCGGATCATGTAGCGAGCTTCCTCGGGCAGGTAATCCTTGGACACCCGATACATGTACTCGTCGTGGCCCCAGGACATGTCAACATTATCGAGTCCGCAACCCTGCTCGTAGACGCCCAGCTTGGTTTGATATTGAGGCACGGCCACGTCCGGGTTCGCAGAGAAGAATTCGTGGAAGACAATCTTGGGAGAATAAGCGCAGCCTACGGGGAACGTGTCGCCCACCACGGCCCACTGCGGCTCGCCCCAAAGGCAGAGAATCTTGCCGAGGTCGTGAACCAGGCCCGTGAGAATAAACCAGCGCGGGCGTCCGTCGCGGCGGCAAGACTCGGCGGTCTGGAGCAGGTGCTCGATCTGCGGCAGGTCGGTGTCCGGGTCGCTATCGTCAACCAGGGTGTTCAGGTATTCCATCGTCTCCCAGATCCCCATGCGAGTGCGCCCGCGATCGCCGTATTCGCGCTGCTTGGCCTTGACGAACTCGCGAGTCTGGTAGGTGTGATTAAGGCGATAGAACTCCTTTACGGAGGGCCGGGCATCGCCGGTGTGGTCGCGGAACTCCTCTGGCTTTTTGTCCGTGCTGCCCGAGGCTGCCGCCACGGCCTGAGCGTCGGAAGGCCCTTCGGGGTAGCGCTGCTTGAGAAAGTCTTCCCACTCGTCGAAGCTGCTGAGTGGTGAGCCTAACTTATTGGTAGATTCCACGGACCGCCCTCCTTGGCGCAGGCGAAACCGCACATCTTGATTTCAGACACCTTACGATTAGCCCTATCCCAGTCTCAAATTTGACATAAGTGGTTGGCCGTGTCAAGAAAGCCACCTCGCCGCGTACGGCATTACGGAGGCTTAAAGGTCAAATCTGGTTACTGAACATTGACATTTTGTCCCGGATCGCGCTACGTTGGTAGTGTCAACCTGAAACTCAGAAAGGAGGTGCCCCTATGGCACGCTTCGAAAGAAAACCAGAGCGGACTTCCCTCGCCGAAACCCCAAAGGTCGAACCAAGGCGACCGGCCATCCCTCTACCATCGTCTTCTCGCACTCTGACTCAAGATGAGCCGCAGCGACGGGCTGTTTCGGAAGACGACGTGAGACATCGAGCCTATGAACTCTACCTCCAACGAGGCGCTACAGCAGGCAGCGACGTCGGCGATTGGCTGCAAGCGGAACGGGAACTCCGGGCGAACTGATCGACGGTCAGAGGCCAAGAGACGCTAGACCCATTCGGCAGTCTGGCCGCCACTCCACGGCGGCCAGACTAACTTTTCGCAGCTTGCCCTCCCCGTCTCCCTAAATCAACATCACCCTGTCCTCCCCACAGCAACAGAAAGGCTTGGACACGCCACGGTCCGCTTGTGCCCCTGGCGCCTGAGGGCATATACTCGGGTCGCTTCAAAGATGCCAACCACAAGGAGCAACGCTGTGAACGAGCGGTTAACTTGTTTCAAGAGCCCACGCTTGGTCAACTTCGGTCTAATTACAATCGCCGCAATTGTGTTCCTGCCCTGCACACTGCTTATTGCCGGGGCATCCCCTATCCCCGTGCGAGGGCTCAACCTCGGCGCCCCGAAGCCCGATGAACTGCCCCTGGCGGTGAAATTCATACGCGAGGTCCTGCCGAAAGCAGGCGTAAACGTACTGGTGATGGAGTTCGACTATCGCTACCAGTACAAGTCGCATCCGGAGGTGATCGATGCGGATGCGCTTTCCGAGGACCAGGTCAAGCAGATTGTGGCGGCTTGCCACGACGCCGGGGTTCGCCTGATTCCACTGATCAATTCGCTGGGCCACCAGTCCTGGGCAGGGCAGACGTTCGGGCTCTTGAGGGCCCACCCGGAGTTCGATGAAACGCCTGGGAAATACCCGGGCAACCAAGGCATCTATTGCCGAAGCTATTGCCCCTTGGCCCCCGGGCTGCACAACGTAGTCTTCGACCTGATCGATGAGCTTGCCGGCGCCTGCCGGGCCGATGCCGTTCATGTCGGTATGGACGAGGTCTTCCTGTTGGGCGAGGACGACTGCCCGCGCTGCCGGGGCAAGAACAAGTCCGAGCTGTTCGCGCAGGAAGTGCGTACCTTACACGATCATCTGGCCGCGACCCATCGCGAGATGTGGATGTGGGGAGACCGCTTTCTGGACGGCGACCTGACCGGCCTGGGGAAGTGGGAAGCCAGCCAGAACGGGACAGCGCCCGCCATCAACCTGGTTCCGAAGGATATCGTGATTTGCGACTGGCATTACGACATGGCGGTCCCCACGGCGGCCTACTTCGCCATTCAGGGCTTCCGCGTGGTGTCGGCGCCGTGGCAGATGACTGACGTCGCCCTAAACGAATTGGAGATGGTCCGCAAAGTGCGCGCCGAGGCGACGGATCCGCTCAAGTCGCGCACCCTGGGGCTGCTGCAAACCACTTGGATAGACCTGGGCGACTTTGTGAAGGCGTACTACGGGCAAGCCTCCACCAGCGCCGACGCGGTCAAGGCTGCGGAATGCTTCAAGGCGCTATTCAGGGAAATTCAGCAGGAGGATTAGTCTGCCGGACGGTGGGGCACAAAAGAGGATAGCGAAAGGGGCAAAGCGCATGGAAAGCACACCTTCAGAGGAAATCCGCGTGGCTCTGCCGGGCTCCCTTGCGCCTATTAGGCTGCCCGCGGGATGGTCGCGGGCCTCCGAGCCAAGCGCTGCGGTGACGATCGTCGGCCCCGAGGGGGACTTGCGGGTTGCGTTCCTTATCTGCGCGCTCGACGGCACGCCGGAAGAAATCGCGCGCCGCGCGTGGCGAGTTTTCGACCCTGGATTCGATTTCCCGGTGCGGCAGAAAATTCAGATGCCTGGGAGCGGCGGGTGGGAAGCGGTCTTTCAGATCGTCCACAACGTTCCGGCTGCACAGTCGCGTAGCGCCGTAGCCGTTCTGCGCACACGGGGAGATAACGCCTATTGCGTGTTGGTGCTTGGGACAAAGGCTTCCTTGAACCGTCGAATGGCTCAACTCTGGGAGGTCCTGGAGAGCTGGAAACCGGAGGGGCTGAGCGCGCCAAACCTCGCCGGTGCTGAGCGGAAAGAGTGGGGCGAAAAGCAGAGCGCTCAAATGAGCGAATTCCTTCGCGCCGGCATCGCGGAATTGCAGATTCCGGCAGTCGCAATGGCCGTCGTGCAAGCGGGACGCATCGTTTTCGCCGAGGGCTTCGGCACGCCCAGGATTGGGTCGAGCGAGCCGGTGCGGCCGGACACGCGCTTCATGATCGGCTCGAACACCAAGCCGCTAACCACGCTGATGATGGCTCGGCTTGTGACGCGGGGGAATTTCGATTGGTCTACGCCGGTGACGAAACTGCTGCCCGATTTCGCGCTCGCCGATCCCGAACTGACCCGCAAGTTGGAGATGAGGCATACAGTCGCCGCCTCCACGGGGATGCCGCCACGAGACATGGACCTGATCTTCAAGTTCAAAGGGGTCACGCCCGAGCAGCGGCTGGCCGAGATGAAGCAGATGAAGCCCACTACGGGCTTCGGCGAAACATTTCAATACTCCAATTACATGGTGGCCCTCGGAGGGTATGCAGCGGCTCGAAGCTTCCGGCAAGAAAACTCGCTGAAAGAAGCCTACGAACAGGCCATGCAGGAATTGGTATTTGAGCCACTCGGCATGGAGCGGACCGGTTTCGACGAAGGACGTGGCGAGCATTCGGCATCGCCGCACGCCATCGGCTTCGGGGGGGGCTGCGAATTGCTGGACCCGGCGATGGAGCGTTTCGCGGCAGCTATCGCACCAGCGGGGGGAGGGGCCTGGTCGTCGGCCGGGGATATGGCGAGATATCTCCTGCTCGAATTGAACCGGGGAAGGCTGCCCAGCGGAGAGCAGTTGCTCCCGGAAGATGCGCTCGTGGAACGATGGAAGCGCCTAACCAAAATCACCGACAAGATGAGTTATGGGCTGGGCCTGCTCCGCAGCGAAGAAGATGGGCTGGATGTGATCAGCCACGGCGGCATGACGCTTGGCTTCACGTCCGATATGTATTTTCTGCCCCAAAACGACGTCGGGGTGGTCTTGCTTACTAATCTATACGCGGCCAGCCTCCTCGCGGCGGCGCGGCAGAAAGTATTCGAGCTGCTCTTTGGCGCGCCGGCGAAAGCCCGGCAGATGATCGAGGCCGCCTCATTGGCTGAAAAGGAGGCAATGGCGGGCAGGCGCGCTCGCGTGAAGTTGGGTGCCGAGGCCGTGGCGTGGCTGGAAGGGATTGCGGGCGAGTACCGAAGCCGCGAGCTCGGACCCCTGGTCGTGCGTCGGAAAGAAGGGGGATACTGGGGCGAGTTCGAGAGTTGGGCCAGCCCGCTGGGCATCGAGGAGCAACCCAGCGGACGCCCGCTGGTGGCGCTGGTCGGTCCCGGGTTGATCCACGCCCTCCGCCTGCAAGTGGCGGACGACGCCCAGGCCCTCGTCCTGGATCAGGGACAACACGTCTACAGGTTTGAGAGGCAGTAACGGCGCTGGCGGAATCAAGCACTTACCTTGTCTGCGAGAGGACGCCATTGCGGGCTGCGCCACGAAGCGAGTGACACTTTACGTATGCGTCCGCGGCGGAGTGTTGAGACGGGCACATCCCCGCCCCGCTCAGACCGTCTCTCCGTGGAAGCACCGGTTTCTGGACCGCGCCTAACACGATGATCACCTGCCGTAGGTCGGCTTAATGGCTCAACGACCAGACGTACGCCGCGAGCGCCGAGAGTTGGTCCGGTGTGAGTTGCGCCCCGCCCTTGGGCGGCATGGGGCTACGATATTCTTTGGGGTGCTCGACTCCTTCCCGAATCGTCTTCAGGATTCCGGCATAGCTGCCGTCGCTCCACAACCACTTCTTCGAGGCAAGGCTAGGGCCTAAGGGCGAACCGCTGCCGCGGGCGCCGTGGCAACCCACACAAGTGGCCCCGCCCACTTGTCCGTGGTAAATGCGATCGCCCAAGGCGACCATGGCTCGCGTCGCGCCGTGCGGAACGGGAAGATTCCCCGATGCCGCCGCGCCGGCGTTGGCATGCGTTCCCTCCGGCGGCTTGGCAAAGGACTCTTCCGTCTCACCGGCCGGCGCCGAAGGACTCGGGCACGGAGTGATTCCGGCGGCGCCGTCGCCTCCGCCCTTATACACAATTCGATAGATTCGGCCCCGTACATCGTCGGACACGAAGAGCGCCCCGTCCGGCCCCACCGCCACGCCCGAAGGGCGATGTGCAGCGCCTTCCGGAGTCTTCACCGCGCCGGCAAAACCATCGGCGAAAATCTCGCAGTTTCCGGCAGCCTGGTCGCCGAGGAGTGGCTGAAAGACCACGTTATAGCCGCCTTGCCGGTAAGGAGCGCGATCCCATGAACCGTGGAAGGCGATGAAGACTCCGTCGCGATAGCGGGCAGGGAATTGCGTCTGGTCGTAGTGCGTCATACCGTTCGGCGCCCAGTGGGCGGGAAGCGAGGCGACGGGAGAGATCTTGTCGGCGCAAATGCCCACGCGTTTGCCGCCGTCACCGCCATACTCGGGCGCCAGCACGAGCTTTCCCGCAACTCCGTCGAAATAACATTCGGGCCAACCGTAGTCGCCGTCCGGCTTCAAGAGAAGCAACTCTTCTGCGGGCAAGGTCGCTTCCTCAACGGGCTTATAGAGTTCCGGCCAATTCGCATGCAACTGGTCGCGTCCGTGCTGGGTGACGAACAAGCGCCCGGCGGAATCGAAGGCGAAACCTTCAGCGTTGCGGATGCCCGTCGCGTAACGCGCCTCGGGCGAAAACCTTTGGTCCGTTTTGTTCGCGTCGAAACGCCACACTCCGCCTCGGGTCCTGAGTTCGGTACACGGGTCGGCGCCTGGCACGTGGGGTTGGCGGTTGCGCGGCTGGCAGGCGTTGGTAGCGGTGGCAACATCCACGTACATCATTCCCTCGGCGTCAATAATGAACGGATGCATGGGATGATCGCCGCCCAGGGGCAGGCCGGAGACGATCGTCTCGGAAGCGTTCTGAGGCACAAGCAAGCCGGCAGGGAGCGCATAGCGCACGATTCGATCGTTAAGCTCTGCGTAAATCGCGCCCTTGTACATGCCGATGCCGGTGCCACCCGCACCACCCGTCTGGACGGTTGCGCCGAAGCGTTCGATGACATTGGCCTTTCCGGCACCGGTTGTGTCCTGGAGGGCCACCAGAAATCCTCCCGGGTGAGTGCCTTGGCCTCCATAGTACCTACCGGACCAGGTGTTGGCGTAAACGACTCCAGTCGGTCCCACCACCAGGTGGCGCGCATGTCCGATGCCGTCAGCAAAAACCGTCGCGCAAAAGCCGGCGGGCAGCGTTAAGCCTGTGTCGTCGTCCGGACACAACGAACTCTTCGCTCCGTTCGCAGAATTCGATTGGCTTCGAGTTGAGACCGATGAGCTCAGCAAGCAGAACACGGCGAGGCAAGACAATAGAGTTGCGATCACGTACCGCCGACGCATGGAACCCTCCGAAGCTTGATTGAGATTCTTGCCCACTATCCCGTTACATTCTTCATGCTCGTACTAAGTCAGTTGGCAAGTCAAGCCCGGTGCCCCGGCTCACATGTTCGGAGCCGCGTCAGGGGCGGCATAGACTAGCCCAGGACGTGAGCCCTGGGTTGGACAGCCCTCACCCCGCCTTCGGCACCCCTCTCCCTCCCGGCGGGAGGGGGGATGGGGGAGGGCTTTACCGATGCAGCACGAGAGTCCACAAGGCTTAAATCGGCATTCTCCCCGAAATCATACGAGCTGGAATCGTAACCCCCGGACGCCGTGGCAAGGCGACGTCAACCTGGCCCCTGTGTAGCCGACAATTTGTCCCTATCTTGCCTCCCCTTGCGACGCCGCGGCCTTTCCGCGTTTTCCCAAACTGTGGTGTTTCTTGCTCCCTTCGGGGCCTGCCTTGTGCCGATTGGCGCGCCAAAGGCCCCTGATTTGCACAGCTCAAAAAAGTGATGTGCCTTGTTTTCAGCCACTTCTTGGCTTTGTTCCCAGTATTTTTCAATTCCCTCGCGGTACCCCGAGTTTCCCCCAGCCGGGCAATTTCGGTCCCTGCCGAATCCCCCCACGGTCCAGTCCCCCGCCCCAACGTGTGCGGCGTCAAAAGGCTCAAATTTTGGCTCTCTGTCACGCATTTGAGCACTCAATCGGAGTTCGTTTTGAGTTCGTTTTAGTTCGTTTTTAACATGCCTTTCTTTGTTTTCAATAACATACTGGCTTCGTTCGTATCTTTTTTTGTTTTTTGGGGACCCCAGTTTTCCCGAGTGCGGGGACTATTGCGCTTTTCCTCGCGGTCCGCAGCCTGCCCACGACAATGTGTCCACAAAATGACCACACTTATAGGCTACCATGTGTCCCTGGATTTGTCAAGCGAAAAATGCGAACGGCGCTAGTGTCTGGGACCGAATGTCGTTTGGCCGGCTGGCGCAGGACGATCAGGGAGGTAGGGGTGGTTCGCGAACCGCCCCTACAGTTAGAGATTATCCATAACTGGATACCCAATGACGTAATCCGCGATACGGCAACTGAATCGGGCGGTGGTGCGCGGCTCAGCCCACTAGCGTTGCGTTACCGAAGAAAGTGAAACAGCCGATGGTCTGTCACCCTGAGCGCAGCGAAGGGTCTCTGCAGTCGTTTTCTCAGTGAAACTACGGGGATGCTTCGCTTCGCTCAGCATGACAGCTTACGCTCGGCGTGTCTTACCCCAGCCTTTCCTTCCCTTCCTCGTACACGAGCGACAGGCACAGCCCCGTCACCAGGGCAGGCAGTGGAGAGAAGGGCCCCGGCCTCAGCATCTTGAACATGAAGTAGGAATACTCTCCTACTAGCATTATCGCCCACACGCCCGCCAGCATCCAATAGTGTCTCATACGCTCCCGTAGTGTCCTTTGCTCTTCCCCTGGTCGTCGTACACATGGGTCGGCTGCATGGTTCGCCACGCACGGGGCCGCCCAGCAGATTCCGCTCGGACACCGGCTTCCCGACGAGGCTCCGCCGAGCGGCAGATTCGGCGCAGAGGTGGGCCCAATGCCAAACACTTTATGCAGAACCAAATACCTCGCCTCCGAACGAGCCGATGGCGAAAGCTCAGGATTTGGCTCCTTGGAACTCCCTGCTCCAATGAGTACGTCAACTATTCAGTTGAAGGAGTAATCCCTTTTTCAGAATATGCGAACCTGCCGTAAAAGGCAAGTAGTAAGCGGAAAATCTGCACCCATAGCCCCTACCCTTGTGCATAACTCAGCCCTGCAATAACGTGCCAGTATGCTTTCGGCTAACGACCCGATCATGATCAGGAATTCTGATATCCGCCGCCAGACCGAAGCTTTAACCCAACAGCACGCGTGGCCTTTGCACGATCCAGTGATTTCACAGGCTTTGGGGGCAGTGCGCAAGTTGTCAGGACCGCATCGTCCTACTAAGCAGATCGCAATAAGCCTCACGTCGTGGTGCGCCGTTAGCGCTCTCCTTTCCCTCAAGGCGGGCGACATTGGCCAAGCGCACGATGGCCACCCAGTTGCTGTGCTTGGTGCCATGCGTGTAAAGCACCAGCATCTGCACACTTCCGCGCAAACGCAACTTCTGAATAATATTTGACAGAAAGTCCGTGTCCGCAACGAAGTGAGCGGATTGCCCTCCCAAGATGCCGAGGGGGCGACCATGGTGGGACAACAGAACGACCGGGTTTTGTTAGTAGACGACGAACCTCTTGTCCGAAAGTTCATCTCGGGATACTTGGTGGCGGCGGGATATGTCGTTCGGGTGGCGGTTGACGGTCTCGATGCGCTCGAAAAACTTCGCGCGGGACTCCCGGACTTGATTATTTCCGACCTCAAAATGCCCCGCATGTCGGGGTTTGAATTTCTTGACGTAGTTCGCAAACGCTTCCCTCAAATTCCCGTCATTGTAATCAGTGCCGACGCCACCGATGAAATGCCAGAGGGAGTGGCCGCCGACGCCCACTGCCAGAAGAGTGGATTCGGATGTGAGCAGCTCTTGCAAGCTATGCGGGACCTGACCACAAAACTTCCTCTACGAACTGCTCCCCCCCACGTTGACATCAAGCCAACCCAGGCAATATGGGATAGGGACGGAAACTACACCATCAGTTGCGAAGACTGCTTGCGTGTATTCAGTGTCCCCCGCGTCTTTCACAAGGGGCAAGATGAAAAGTCGACCACCTGTGTGCACTGCGGGAAAGTCGTTCAGTTCCTCGATGCTAAGGACACCTAGGCATGTTGATCGCTCTCCGCTTGGAATAGCGGTACTATGGCGGCTCGGCACTCTGCGGACAAGACGATTTCCGCCACTCAAACCGGAAGAAGAAGACAGGCCGCTGATGGCTTCCCCTCAAGATATAGAATCCGCAAGGCTCAGTATGCTGGAAGCGCGAAAGGCGCTTGAGGACTATGAAAGGCTTAAGGGCTTTGCTTCGTGTTCCCAACACATAATCCTCACTCGGGTATTCACCAAAGCCACACAGGCCTACCTAACGCTTTCAGCGAGCCAACGATGAACATGGCTCTGGCGAAGCAGCACCCACGCCTGCGGTACGTCGCGTCAGTGTTCTCGGGGAACGCTCGGGAGTGGCGTTTCCCGAGTTCTGATGCCCCAGTAGGAAATCCCACGCAAGCCGCCTTTCCACGAGGTTTGGGTGACGTCCAACTAGGGTGCAGGGCCAGCAGCAACCAACATTCGACCTTTTTCGGGCGAGGAGGTGAACGATGAACGAATTCAAGAACGCCAACGCCCTTACACACGCGGTGAATGACAGCCTCCGGGCCCCCATTGTACCCCGCGCCTACAATCGGTTCTTGCCGGACGAATCCCTGTGGTGGCTTGTCGGATACGCTCCATGACAATTCAGTCTTCTGTGCCCAATCAGGCCGTAACAGGGTCCAGGGAATCCGAGCCTCGGTTGGCAGCCGCCCGGATACTTGAGGCGGAGCGGAGGAACCCCACCAGTTCGTGCTTGCGCAGCATCTCCAGACTCAGCCGGCATACCTGGGCTGCAGGCACCCCACCTACAGCGCGATGACGGCGAGAAAAGCGCCTCACGATCTCCTGCACCGTGGATTGACCTTCGCAGAGGAACAGGGTATCCGCCAGCAGCCGTGGAAGCTCCATCAGCTTTAGACGGTCATCATCGGACTTGCTGGCCGCGAGCACCCTGGGACCGCGAACGACGCGCTGAAGAGGTTGCTTTGAGCGCAGCGCCTGAAAGATAGCCCGCACATCTGTCGTCACGCGAACCACGTGAACGCCGGGGGCACGGAGGGGAATCAAGTCGGATGTGATCGCCACCTCGTCCGGCTCGAAGAGACCGGAAGAGGCGGTGTCATCCTGGGACTCAGCCTCCAGCGCCTCCTGCAATTCGAGGAGCCCTCGAACAGCGACGCTTACCGGATTCATCTTCGCCAAATATACAGCCTTCAGAAACGCTTGAAAATTGTGCGAAAACTCGATAGAGGCATAGTACTTGGCGGGGTTTGCGGGTTCCTGCCGCCATGCCCGCCAGGCGTCGAAAACTGTCAGCAGATGGCCGGCTTCCTGGTGCAGCGCGATGAGCAGCCAGCGGAAGCGACGCTCTGCCCCCATAAAGAACCGGTTCAACTCCATCAGGTACCCCCGGTCCAGAGGGCTGGGTAAGCCGTAAAAATTGGGGAAGATCTCCGGAAAGGCGCGGATCAATTCTCGATCGGCGGGATCTTGCTGCCAGCCTTGGTGCGACATGTCGGAATAGTGGCCGTCAAACAAAAGCCGGTCGCGGTTCTGCCTCAGCAGCACAGTCCCCGCCAGCGGAGCCAGGATGTTGAGCTGAGGGTTGACGCGCTCGTGACGCAGAGTGTCCACGACGAAGGCCACGGTCAGAGCCAAGTCCTGTTTCTCCTCTTCCGGGTACCCCATAATCGTGGAGACGGTTGTGGCCATTCCCTCCCGGTCTGTCAAGGAGATCATCCGCGCAGCCTCTTCCAAATCGAGGCCTTTTTGAATGATCTTCTGCATGCGAGGTGAACCAGTCTCGATGCCGAAGAAAATAGCATTGCACCCAGCCCTGGACATGAGCGCCAGGAGGTCACGGTCAACGCAATCTGTGCGGGCACTGCAACCCCAGTTGAACTTGTAGCCCGACTGCAACAGCACTTCGCAGAAATGGACGACTCTCTTCCGATCAACAGTGAACATATCGTGAATAAGGTCAAAACCCTCCGTACCATACGTCTGGTGTAGAAAGCTCATCTGCTCGATCAGGCGAGCGGGGGACTTCAGCCGGAAACGCCGATGAAAGAAATCATTGGTGGAGCAGAAGGTGCACCCAAATGGACATCCTCGGCCCAGTTCGAGGGCCAGCCGTGAGCACAAGGACCGGTCGCGGGCGAGCAGATGATAGGCGGGGAGGGGTAGCGAATCCAAATCCTCAATCACCGGGGCATTCGGATTGCGGAGGATCCTTCCCTGGTGGCGATAGGTGATTCCCAGGATGCCGCTTAGATCGTCTCCGTCCGCGAGGGCCCGCAGCAGGCGGGGAAACGTGACCTCGGCCTCTCCCCGCACAATCACATCAACGGCGGCAAATGCGGCTAAGGTAGCCTCATCCACCACCGAGGCCTGCGGACCGCCCAGCACGATCGTCGCCCCAGAGTGGGTCCGCCGAATCTCCTGGGCCAGACGGAGAGTTAGGGGGAAGCTGCTGCACATGGTGCTGAAGCCGATGACATCGAACGGAAGCTCGGCAAGCCGCGCCGCAGCGAATGAACAGAAATTAAGATGCCTGTAGGAGCCTTGCTCCGGCCACGAGTATTCAAAAAAGAACCGATTGAGATCGACTACGTCGGGGAGAAAGCCATTCTGTTCCAGGACGGCTGCCAAGCTGAGGATTCCAAGAGGCACATCGAGGGCCGCGTCCCTCAGATCGGTCGACTGAGCAATGGGCCCGTCCTCCAGCTCAGCGACTGTTGGAGCCGCTACAAGACACACTCGCACCCTGAGTCCTCCTGCGCACTTGGTTCTTCCCAGCCTCGCGAGACCTTGCGAGATGCCTGCTACTACCGCCGAGGATGTTGATGCCTAAAGGCCGATGTGACCTCGAACTGTTTCCCCTGGGCTTTGATCATTCCCAGAAACTCTGGAACCAATTTCTGTCCTAACTCCTCGAGCTTATCTAGTTGTTCTTCGGTAGCGTCTAAGTCCTTTATGATGATCACCACTTCGGTGTCCCTTATCGTGCCGCCCCCTGCCTTCGTTGTCTTTGCCATTTGCAACTCCTTCTGTTGCCTTCATCAGGATACTTACATCCCATTCTTTACAACACCTGTGCCCATACCGGGCCGCCAGAATCGACTCGTTGGTTCCCTGCGTCAAGGGAGTAGGCCATTCCCCAGCTTCTTCGCGACCCGGTAGTGTGAAATCGTCTTGCCCGTCATTGGGAATTCTTGATGAGCAGCGCATCGGTCGTGTCCTTTCCGCGCGAGAGGGCCAGGCGGCCATCGCGGGACCAGTCGAACGCGAAAATCTTATCGGAAGTGAAATGGGTCACCGGCTTCGGCGGGCCGCCCGTCACCGGTTGTTCCCAGATATTATCCACGCCATTCACGCTGTTGAGGAAAGAGATGGCGTGGCCATCGGGGGCCCAAAGAAGGGGTGGAGGGGCCCAAACAACGGGATATTGGCCGGTAACCGGCAGCGGGAGAACCTTGGCGGGTTGGCCGCCCGCGAAAGGAACCACCCCCAAGCTCACCGGCTGATTCTGACCGGGAGAGTATCCAAAAGCGATCCACTTGCCGTCCGGGGAGACGGAGGGCCAAATGGAGTTGTAGTCCGTCAACTGGGACGCTGGCCCGCCTCCGCTCGGAACCTTCATCAGAGTAACCTTCCCGCCCAAGTCCCGGCTGAAAACCACCCACTGACCATCCGGCGACACGGCGGGGCCGCCATCAGACCGGCCCTGGGTAAGCTGTTTCAGGTTGGTACCGTCCATGTCCACCCGCCAGATGTTCCACCGGTTATTTCGGTCGTGCTGGATGAAGGCAATGAAGTCACCACGGGGAGAGACGACGGGGCCATAAGAACTCGAATATGCATCGTTGTTGGTGAGCTGCTGGGGGTTCGAGCCGTCTGAGCCCATCTCCCAAAGGTCATAGCCCCCGTTATGAACTGAGCAATAGACGATTTTCCCGTCCGGCGTCCATGCCACACCGTTATCGCCGTCGCCGTTCTGGTTTCCGGAACTCAACGTGCTGGCTTCGGACTCCTTGCCAGGCGTGGCGACCTGGAGGGTGGCAAGAATCTGCTCCTGGAGGGCCAGCAAGGTCTTTCCGTCCGCAGCCGCCCGAACTCCTGTGTACTTCGAAAGCTCGTGAGTGAGCTGGCGGACCTCGCCTCTCTCGACCGACACTTCGTAAAGCTGTGATGTCGCAATGTTCCCGGATTCCCCTTGCGGACTGCCCGCAACGACCAAGTGACGGCTTCCAGGAAGCCAAGTGAGATCTGCGATCCAATTCCAATACGCGCCTGCCACCGTCTGCGCCGGGCCGCCTTCCGCCCCGATGGTGGTCAAAACCGGCTGCGGCCTAAAGTGAGCGAAGGCGAGGGTCCTGCCATCCGGAGACCAGGCAACGCGCGGCGTGTCCATCCACCCAGTCCCCTTGTAGGATGCCAACGCCCGCTCGCTAGAGCCATCCACCGAGGCGGTCAGCAGGCTGAACTCATTAATGGCTTCCCGCACGAAAGCGATCCGCTGGCCATCGGGTGAGAATGCCGGCGGGCCGGAAATCCCCACCAGCGTCCTCCTTGCGCTTCCCCCGAGGGCGGGCACTTGGTAAAGATCGCCGCTAGGTTTCAGAGGCTTCTGGCGGACGAAGTAAATGTAGCTGCCATCGGGAGAGAATGCCAGGCCCGGACATTGATCCTCGCCCAGAGTGGCAATCTGGACGGCACTCTCCGTGGCCAGTTGTCTCAGCCAGAGACTTTGCTTGCCCGCCGTTTCCCGCACGAAGGCTACATATTTGCCGTCGGGTGAGATGTCCGCTTGTTGGACGTCGGCGCTGCCCGTCACGCGCGTAAATTCCAAAGCGGCGGGCGAAGCCGGCGCACGGCTGGCGGCGCGATGGAGCGCATAGATGAGAGCGGCGGCGATCACCATCACGGCGGATATCAATGCGACGATGGCTTTCTTGTGGCGCTTCACCAAGCCCGCGATCACCTGCGAATCGGAGCTGCCTCCTCGTACCGGGAGTGTCCCCTCCGGCGTCGGCGATCCTGCCTGCGGGCTCGCCGCTACAGCACGTCCCGAATCAGTGTCACGCTTCAGGCGCTTCAGGTCGGTACCCACATCCGTCGCACTCTGGTAACGCACCTCGCGGTCCTTCTCCAGCGCCTTGTTGATGATTTCTTCGAGCTTGGTCGGCAGTTCGGGGTTCAAACGCACTGGCGAGATCGGCACCCGGTTCAAAATCGCATCGTGGATGACGGCGGTGGTCGCCCCGGTAAACGCCGGCCGGCCCGTCGCCATCTCGTACAGCAGGACGCCAAAAGAAAACAAGTCCGTGCGCGCGTCCAGTCTTTCCCCGCGTGCTTGCTCGGGGGACATGTAGGCCAACGTGCCCAAAACCAGGCCCGAACTGGTCGAGTACCCCCCACTGGTCTCTGTTGTCGCCTCCGCGGTAGCATCCCCGACTCGGACGGGGCGGCGAGACAGCAAGAGCTTGGCCAACCCAAAGTCGAGCACCTTAGCCCTGGCCGTCCCGCCCTGCGGGATGACAAAAATATTTGCTGGCTTGATGTCCCGATGGATGATCCCTTTCGCATGGGCCGCGCACAGCGCATCGGCAATCTGGATGGCGAGGTCGAGCAGTTCGTCCGTCCGTAGAGGCGGTTTTGTGCCGCCACGTTCGGGCTGGCGGGGTAAACCCTCCGCTATCGCTAGCCGCTGCTTCAGGGTCCGCCCCTCCAGCAACTCCATAGCGATGAAGGGCTGGCCTTCGTGCTCATCAATGTCGTAGATCGTGCAGATGTTGGGATGATTGAGCGCGCTGGCTGCACGCGCCTCGCGCTGAAATCGCTCCAGGGCGTGCCGGTCCTTGGAGAGTTCTTCAGGCAGGAACTTGAGCGCTACGAAGCGGCCCAGCTTGGTGTCCTCGGCCTTATAGACCACGCCCATGCCCCCGCCACCCAACTTCTCCAGGATGCGGTAGTGGGAAACGGTCTGACCGACCATGAGGCAATCACCCTAAAATAAAATGACGCGAGCTCCGATTGCGACCAGCATACGCCGCGTGCATCGGCAAGTCAACGCAATAGGACTATGGCACAATCCGTCGATAAGGTGCGGCGACCCGAGCGGAGTTCAGATCGGCGCCGATGGAAGTCCCGAGTTTGACTAGCCGACTCCTTGTCACTGTCATGCCATCACGCTGGGAGTCGCAAGTCCTGACTTCGTTTTCCCAAAATGTGGCGTCATTTGCTCCCTCTGGGGTGAGATTGCTGTTAATTTGCGCACAGAACGCGCGATATTTGCAACCTTCAAAAAGTGATGTCCTTTGTTTTCAAGTACTCCCTGGCTTTGTTCCCACGATTTTCGTATTCTCTCGCGGTCCTCTGGATTCCCCCGACCGGGCGATTTCGTCCACGGTCGTCCTTCCCGCTCGAGGCCTCCGCCAAAACCTGTAAGGTGTTAGAAAACTCGAATTCTACACGTAATGCGCGCATTTCAGCACTCAATTGCGGCTCATTTGGACTTCGTTTTAGTTCGTTTTGCACATGCCTTCCTGTGTTTTCAATAACATACTGGCTTCGATCGTATTATTTTTGTTGTTTGCAAACCGAGCTTTCTCCGGCTCGCCTGGACGACCCTGCTTTTCCTTTCCACTCCGAGCATCCCGGCGCTCCCTTAGCGACAAAACGTCGAGAAATAGACAACCACGATAGGCTATCATAGGCGGGCTGGCTTGTCAAGCAAAAAGAGCGGAAAAGCGAAAAGTGCGGACCGTAGTGTCGCAGCTTGAATTCGAGCGGCGAGTTTACCTCGCCAACTGGCGGCGTAAAGCCGCCCCTACGTCAAACTGAGACACTACCGTGCAAACCTGGCGCCGGTCGTTCCTGAACGGGCCGCTGAAAAATCCTTCTAGTTGTCATTTTGTCATTCCCGATCAGAGATAATGTCCCTAATCCGACGGTAACGGCGGGCGAGACTGGTAGGGGCGCATGCTGGCCGTCACGACGGGAGGACGCCAGTTCGCGGCGACTGAGCGGAACCCTAGCAAACGAGCCCCTGGAGGGCAGCTCGCCCGGATCGCCATCAGGTCGTCCAGGTCAAGGACGTCTTCACGCCAGCAGGTTGATGGCGGTTGCGATGAAACACGAGGCAAGGAGGGGCGGAAGCATAGGGAGCCGGGGCTAGGCTCGTGAAGATTCCCTCCTCGGCCAGCATCCCCCGCCTCGAAACACTACCGCCGCGAGGTAAGGGCAGCCACCCTGTGCCAGACCCTTTCCGAACTGATCAGCCGGAAGGTCGTGTCTTGGGCGACTATCCGGCCATCGCTCGGGTTTTTGTGGCCAACTGGGGCGTCAGTGCCGAGGAACGGATTTCTTGCAGGGCAAAGCGCCTTCGTTCCTTAGTGTTTCCGCAGGTCGACTCGTGTGGCGGTCATCACCTTGCTCCCGCTTTCGTAAGTACCGAGGCAGACCACGTCCGAGCCTTCCTTGAATTCACTCATATCGATGACCTTCGTACCCTCGGTCCACTTTGTCGAACTGTCGAAGCGGATCGTCTTTATGATGTCTCCCCTGCGCACGTCCATCTTGGACTCGTCCTTGTAGAGCCTGACGATGTGGCCGTGCCAACGGGTTACTTGTGGGCCCACCGCTGCCTTCTCCTGCCCGTAGGCAACAGTGTCGTGGGAGGCAAGTCCGAGCACTGCAAACGAGGCGAACAGCAGAATGACGATAACTTTTCTCATGGTATTCTCCTCTGATTGCGCGTCTGGCTGGCGCGCGTTTGGCTTGGTGAATACGCTCGTCGTTGATACTACCTGTACAGGTGGAGTATAGAATCACACATTACGGAAGTAAAGCACCTTTGGGGAAGTTGAACCGAAGCTGCACAAATGGGCCTTGATCTGTCCTGTATGTAGAGGTACATTCTTACCCAGGTTGTGTGAAACCCGTCACATATGAGGTGACTTATGACACGCTGGTATCGGGGAGCGCTGATCCTGGTATTTGTGTGCCTTGCTGCCGCTGGCGCGGCTATCATCGCGCAAGAAGCCAATCTTACGCAAGACCAGATCCGAGAGTTTCTGCTCAAGGCCAAAGTTGTGGGGTCGCGACCGAGCAGCAAGGGAGTGACTTCGCCTTGGCGGTTGACGCTGTCGGACGGCAAATTGACCCACGACGCGTCCTTCCAGCCGATCGATCAACTCACGCCTTTCTTCCGGCTGGAAAACGGAACCACCGAAGTTAATTTTCGCGATTCTTACCACCACAACATCGCAGCCTTTGAGCTGGCTAAACTCGTGGGGCTCGATGACATGATGCCGGTTTACGTGGAGCGCAGTTGGAATGGCCACAAAGGCTCACTGAGCTGGTGGCTCCCGGTCAAGATGGATGAAGCGGAGCGCCAACAGCGGAAGCTGCAGCCGCCGGACGTCAATGCTTGGAACATGCAGGCGGACAGGATGTGGGTGTTCAGCGAGCTCGTCTACGATACCGACCGCAATCAGACGAATGTCCTCATCGGGGAAAATTGGAAGCTCTGGATGATCGATTTTTCGCGCGCCTTCCGGCCCCATCACAAGCTATTCAATCCTGCTCATCTCGTGCGGTGCGACCGGCACTTGCTCGAAAAGTTGCGGCAGTTGGACGGGGCCGTAGTGAGGGAAAAAACCTCGCCGCACATTACCAAGACGCAAGTCGAGGCGGTCATGGCGCGCCGGGATCTGATTGTAGCTGACTTTGATAAAAAGATCGCCGAAACGGGCGAGAAGGACGTGCTTTACTGAATAAGGTTGCCGGTTGATATCTGCCTGCGCACTTCACGCTATCGGCCAAGAGCGACTTACGGAATTGAACAATGAGGTGAGCCAACTGCCGCGCATGGCCGACCCTCTGTGGGTCGAGACTTGGCAGTGGGCCCTTGCACGTTTGAAAGCC
>Ga0326728_10009938_pt1 | contig 22533 bp, 18 predicted proteins | sample MB3enrmetagenome_FD_207602 | JGI IMG/M metagenome (GOLD analysis project Ga0326728, IMG submission 207602) | Lab enriched peat soil microbial communities from McLean, Ithaca, NY, United States - MB31MN | ecosystem: Environmental > Terrestrial > Soil > Wetlands > Peat | place: USA: New York... | reverse complement strand
CCGTAAGCGCGCAACAAGGCACGCAACCGTTCCAGTTTTTCCTGTTCCACAAGTGGAAAAATGCCATTGTCCGGGGCGGTTGTCGAGGGGCGCGCGGGCTGGGGGCCTGATTAACAGCAAGGCAAGGCCCTGCTGTTGCCGGTTTTCCGCGCTCACCGTGCTCTTCGCGGTTTGGTTCGCTGGCCGCTCCGAGGGGCGCGCCCGTGAGGCCTCATTTGTTGAACCGGAAGTTGACCACGTCGTAGTCCTGGACGACGTACTGCTTGGTTTCGAGCCGGAGTTTGCCGGCGCGCTTGGCCTGGGTCTCGCCGCCGGCGGCGAGGAAATCAGCGAAGCTGATGACCTCGGCGCGGATGAAGCCCTTCTGCATGTCGCTGTGGATCGAGGCCGCGGCTTCCCAGGCGGTCGTCCCCTGGCGTATCGGCCAGGCGCGATTTTCCTTCCCGCCCACGGTCAGGAAGCAGATGCCGCCGCCTTCGGCGAAGGCCCGCAGCAGCAGCGCCTCCGGCTGTTGCAACTCCTCCGGCGCGGCCACCACAATGGGTTTGGCGGTGCAGAAGCTGTGCGCGGCCACGGCCTGCAGCTCGGCGGCCTCGAGTCCCGCGTCGCAGACGAACCGCTCGCTTTCCAGCCGCGCCTTGAGCTGCTCGAGCGCGGCCCGCTCCCCTGGCTGCGGGTCGCGCCCCAGGCGCGTCTCGACGAATTCCAGGTCTTTGAGGATTAAGTCCGCCTTGCCTTCCGCGGAGGCCAGGATGACGTCGGCCACCGCCAGTTCCTCCGGTCCGACGACCTCCACTTGGGCGCGGGTCAGTTTGTCGGCCTCCACCAGGGCGTGCGCCTGGTCGAGCCGGGGGTCTTTCAAATTGTGTTTGCCACTCTTGATGTCTGTGATGCCAAACAGGGCGATCTTCATAATTCTGGTTCAGTCGCGGTCCGAAAGGATGCCTTGGAGGAAATGGCCAGTGTGGCTGCCGGGGGTCCGGGCCACGATCTCGGGCGGGCCCTGGGCGACGATTTGGCCGCCGGCGGGGCCGCCTTCCGGGCCCAGATCGAGAATCCAGTCGGCCGTTTTGATGACCTCGAGGTTGTGCTCGATGACCAGCAGGGTGTTGCCGGCGGCGCGCAGCTTGAGGAGGACTTCGAGCAATTTGGCCACGTCATGAAAGTGCAGGCCGGTGGTCGGTTCGTCCAGGATATAGAGGGTGTGGCCGGTGGCCTTGCGGCTGAGTTCGGCGGCGAGCTTGACGCGCTGGGCTTCGCCCCCGCTCAGCGTCGTGGCGGCCTGGCCCAGGCCAATGTAGCCCAGCCCCACTTCGGCCAAAGTGGCCAACGGCTCGGCGATTCGCGGCACCGCCCGGAAGAACGTCGCCGCCTCATCCACGGTCAGGTCCAGCACGTCGGCGATGTTCTTGCCTTTGTAATTGATTTCCAGCGTCTGGCGATTGTAGCGGCGGCCATTGCAGGCCTCGCAGGTGACATAGACCGGCGGCAGGAAGTGCATCTCGATCTTGATGAGGCCGTCGCCGCGGCACTTTTCACAGCGACCGCCTTTGACGTTGAAACTGAAGCGGCCGGAGCCGTAGCCGCGAATCCTGGCGGCGGGCAGGTGCGCGAAGAGGTCGCGGATATGGTTGAACATGCCGGTGTAGGTGGCGGGATTGCTGCGCGGGGTGCGGCCGATGGGGGTCTGGTCGATGACGATGACCTTGTCCAGGCGCTCGAAGCCCTGGAGGGCGCGGTGGGCGCCGGGCGCGTCTTTCGAGCCGAAGAACTTCCGGAACAGGGCGCGCCGGAGGATGTCGTCCACCAGCGTGCTCTTGCCGGAGCCGCTGACGCCGGTGACACAGGTCAGGGTGCCCAGGGGGATACGGGCATCGATGTCCCTGAGGTTGTTATGCGAGGCCCCAAGGACCTCCAGCCAGCCGCGTTCCTCCGAAGGTTTGACCCGCCGGCGGGGGACCGGGATGGCGAGTTCGCCCCTGAGGTACTTGGCCGTAAGCGAGGCCGGATGGGCCAGCAGTTCGGGCAAGCCGCCCGCGGCCACCACTTCACCGCCATGGACGCCCGCGCCCGGGCCCAGGTCCAGGATATAATCCGCGCGGCGGATGGTCTCGGCATCGTGCTCGACCACCAGCACGGAGTTGCCGAGGTCGCGGAGGCCCTCGAGGGTGCGCAGGAGGCGCTCGTTGTCGCGCTGGTGCAGGCCGATGCTCGGCTCGTCCAGGATGTAGAGCACGCCCACCAGGCCGGCGCCGATCTGCGTGGCCAAGCGGATGCGCTGGGCCTCGCCCCCGCTGAGCGTGCCGCTCTCCCGGTCCAACGTCAGGTAGCCCAGGCCCACGTTCTTGAGGAAGCCCAGCCGGGCCCGGATTTCCTTGATGATGTCCCGCGCGATCTTCTCCTCGAACTCGCTCAGCTTGAGGCCGGCAAAGAAGTCATCGGCCTGCTCGACCGAGAGCGCGCACACGTCCATGATGGACAGACCGGGCAGCGGCGGCGGCTTGGCCTGGCCCGCGCCCGCCTCGGCCTCAGGGGCGGCGCCCGCGCCCGCCGCGGGGCGGTCCTGGCCCAGCCTTACGGCCAGGACCTCCGGCTTGAGGCGGCGTCCCCGGCAGGCATCGCAGAACTGGGGGCTCATGAATCCCTTGAGGCGGTTGCGCGTGAATTCGCTCTCACTCTCGGCGTAGAGCCGCTCGAGGTTGGGGATGACGCCCTCGAAGGGGCGCCTGACTTCACTGCTCTTGCCGGCGCGCCAGAAGTGAAAGGTGATTTCGGTCTGGCCCGAACCGTGGAGCAGGAGGTCCTTGAAATCCTCCGGCAGGGCCTGCCAAGGGGTCTCAAGGCCCTGCTGGCAATGGGCGGCCACGCCGCGCAGCAGGGCCTTGTAATAGGCCACCATGCGTTTGCCTCCGCGCCGCCATGGAACCATGGCGCCTTGCTCGAGGGACTTCTCCGGGTCGGGCACGATGAGCCCGCGGTCGAACACCAGCTTCAGGCCCAGGCCGTGGCAGAGCGGGCAGGCGCCCGCAGGGGCGTTGAAAGAGAAGTGCTTGGGGGTGAGCGGCTCGTAGCTCTTGCCCGTGGCGGGACTCAGATTGCGGTTGGAGTGCAGGGTCTCGACCCAGGCCGCTTCCCCCGAGGGGGACGCGGGCGGCCGGGCCTCTGCGGCCAAGTGCAGGGTGCGCAGGACGCCCTGGCCCCAGCGCAGGGCGGTCTCGACCGAGTCCGAGAGACGGATGCGCACTTTCTCATCGATTACCAGGCGGTCCACGACGGCCTCGATGGTGTGCCTTTGCTTGGGATCGAGCTTGATGCGGACACCGGTGGCCAACTCGAAGAGTTGGCCATCGACGCGCGCCCGCACGAACCCCTCGCGCGCGAGCCGCTCGATGACGTCGCGGAACTCCCCTTTCTGGTCGCGCACCACCGGGGCCAGCAACAGGACGCGCGTGCCCGCGGGCAAGGCCAGGACCTTTTCGACGATGTCGCTGGTGGTTTGCCGCACGATGGGCACGCCCGTCTCGGGGCAAAAGGGCCGGCCCACGTGCGCGTACAGCAGGCGCAGGTAATCGTAAATTTCCGTCGTGGTGGCGATGATGGACCGGGGGCTCGAGCCGGCGCTGCGCTGCTCGATGGCGATGGCCGGCGAAAGCCCTTCGATGAAGTCCACGTCCGGCTTTTGCATCTGGTCCAGGAACTGCCGCGCGTAGGCCGAGAGCGACTCCACGTACTTGCGCTGGCCCTCGGCATAAATCGTGTCAAAGGCCAGCGACGACTTGCCCGAACCGCTCAGCCCGGTGATGACCACCAGCTTGTCCCGCGGAATCTCGAGCGTGAGGTTCTTGAGGTTGTGCTCACGCGCCCCGCCTATCCTGATGAATTCTTTGCTCACGCACCCGGATGCTTGCCAATGCGACAATCCAAAACCCTACCGGAAATCCCCGGGCAAGCAAAGCGGCGCCTGACAGAATTCTTCGCTGCCCGCTGCTCGCGGGGCTTGACTCGGGGCGCGGGCAAAACTAGCTTGCTCGCCGCTGGCTGGTGGTCGTAGCTCAGCCCGGTTAGAGCCCCAGATTGTGGATCTGGCTGTCGCGGGTTCGAATCCCGTCGACCACCCCACCCGCAAGGCGGCAGAGGACTCAGCTCAATGCTCCGCTTCCTGGGGCGATTGACCGGCGGTCGAAAAGAGTTCTCGGGCCATGCGCATGGCCTTTCTGCCGGACACCCGCAGCCGCCAGCCGGTTCGCAAAAAACCCCGCCCGTGCCGGTTCACATCGTTAAAATTCGCCGCGTCCGCCCTCACTTCCTTTGAATCCACGGCCACGCCCAGGGCATCGATGAACTTGAGGTCTTCGAAAAAGAAGTTCGCATCCAACACGCGCAGGATGCCCGCCAGCGGCCTGGCGTGAGCATAGAGGCACTTGCGAAACGCCTGCTCCTGGTATTGCTCCGGGGTACAGTTGAAACGCTTGCAAAAGAGCGCCTTAAGCTGCTGTGGTTGCGGAGCCATGCGCCGCATTCTAGCACGCGCGCGGCCGCGGTCAAAGAGTTTTCCGGCCTCCCGGCTTGGCGGGGGCCATTGACAAAGTCGTAGCGCAGATTTCCCAATCTGCTGTGTCGCAGGCTTCCAGCCTGCCGGGCCCCAGCCAGTTCCGCCGCCCCGCCGATTTGGCCGCCGTCGCGCCGTAGCGGCGCTTTGGCGCGCCGCGGAGGCGGAAAATCGGCGATACAGCAGGCTCGGAAGCCGGCGCTACATGCTGCTGATTGGCAACGAGTTGCAGCGATTCTGTCACCGGCCCTGGGCGGAGGTCCCGAACCCTCTTTTTTCCTGTTGACAATCTACAGGAAAAGGGGTTACTCTCCTGTCGAACATCTAGGAAAAATATGAGCAAAGAGAAAATGGACTTGTTGCAAGGGACCTTGGACCTGTTGATTCTGAAGTCGCTCAAGCTGGGGCCGATGCACGGCTTCGGCATCTCGGTGCTGATCCGGCAAATGTCGGAGGAGGTGCTGCGGGTGGAGCAGGGCTCGCTCTATCCCGCCCTCTACCGGCTGGAACGGCAAGGCTGGATTGAATCCGAATGGGGCGTTTCGGAGAACAACCGCAAGGCCAAGTTCTACAAACTGACTCCGGCTGGCCGCAAGCAGTTGGTGGAGGAGACCTCCCACTGGGAAAAGCTCTCCCGCGCGATCAACCTCATCCTCAGGACCACCTGAACCCCGAGGTATGAACTGGAAAAGGCTGCGCTTTTGGGGTCAGGCGCTCTTTCGCAAGCAACAGCTCGACGGGGACATGGCCGAAGAGATGCGGTCCCACGTCGAGATGCAGACGCGGGAGAACCTGGAGGCGGGCATGGGGCCGGAGGAGGCCCGCTGCGCCGCGTTCCTGGAATTTGGAGCAGTGGAGGCCATCAAGGAGACTTGCCGCGAGCAGCGCGGGACGTTGTGGCTGGAGCAGGCGTTGCAGGATCTGCGGTATGGTTGGCGGACACTGTGGAAGGGCCCCGGTTTCACCACGGTGGCCATGCTGACCCTGGCGCTGGGCATCGGCGCCAATTCGGCGGTGTTCAGCCTGGTCAATGCGGTGCTGTTGCGCCCGTTGCCCTATCCGGCTCCGGACCGATTGGCGCAGGTGGAGAAGCTGGTGCACCATGCGTGGCAGGCCGAGAGCACGGTAACCGACTCCATGAACGCATCGGAGTTGTCCGATTGGCGTCGTGAGAGCCAGGACGTGATCCAGTTGGCCCCGTATAGCCGGGGCGACGCCAACTTAAGCGGGGCGGGCGAGGCGGAGCGGGTCGAGTGCGGCGCCGTTGGAGATTCGTTTCTGCCGGTCCTGGGGGTGAAGCCGCTGTTGGGCCGGAACTTCCTCCCGGAGGAAGACAGCCCTGGCGGCGCGCCGGTAGCCATTCTGGGCAATGGGCTCTGGACGCGCCGTTTCGGGGCGGACGCCGGCGTCTTGGGCAAGTCGATCAGTTTGGACGGCAAATCCTACACCATCATCGGGGTGCTCCCGCCTGAGTTCCGCTTTCCCGAACACTATGACCTTTGCATCCCGTTTGTTCCGCGCCCTCAACAGCCGGGGTCTTCCGCGTTCGCGGCCCGCGCTTTGGGGCGGCTCAGGCCCGGCGTCACGCGGGCCCAGGCCCAGACCGCCCTCGAGGCCAGGTACCAGGCCGCGCAGAAGGGCGAGAAACGGGACCATGTCCTGCTGGCGGACCTCCACGAGACCATCGTGGGGAACAAGCGGCAGAGCCTGCTGGTCTATCTTGGCGCGGCGGGTTTCGTGCTGCTCATTGCCTGTGCCAATGTGGGCAACCTGCTGCTCTCCCGCGGCGCCAGCCGCCAGAAGGAGTTTGCCGTGCGCTTGGCGCTGGGGGCAGGGCGGGGGCGAATCGTGCGCCAACTCCTGACCGAGAGCCTGCTGCTGTCGTTTCTGGGCGGGCTGGGCGGGTTGTTGCTGGCCCGCGGAGGGGCTCTCCGTCCACGGGCTCGCTATCGATGCCCGCGTGCTGGGTTTCACCTTTCTGGTCGTGGCCCTGGCGGGCGCCGTCTTTGGCCTGGCTCCCGTGCTGGCGTGCTCGCGCTCGGCCCCGGATGAGGCGCTCAAAGAGGGGAGCCGCAACGTGAGCGAAGGGCGCCGGCAGCGCCGCCTGCGCCAGGGCCTGGTCGTCCTGGAGTTTGCCTCGGCCATGGTGCTCTTGATCGCCGCCGGGTTAATGGCCCGGAGTTTCCTGAACCTATTGGGGGTCAACCTCGGGTTTCGCCCCGACAGGATCCTTTGCCTGACCATCCAGCTTACCCCCTCCAAATATCCCGACGCGCGCTCGCAAGCCGCCTATTTCCAACAGGTCATCGAGCGGCTGCGCGCCCTGCCCGGCCTGCAAACCGTGGGCGCGGGTGTCTCCACGCCGCTCAGCGGGATGGGGATGGCGATTGGCGGTGCCGAAGTCGAGGGCCATCCCTTTCCGAGTGGCGAACCCAAAGTCCTGTTCTACGACGTCGCCACCCCGGACTACTTCCGCGCGCTCAGTATTCCGTTGCGCTCGGGGCGTGTGCTGAGCGAGCGGGACACCGAAGGTGCGCCCGGGGCGGCGGTGGTCAACGAGAGTTTTGCCCGGCGCTTCTTCTCCCCCAAGGAAGACCCCGTCGGCCAACGCATAAGGTGGGGTACGAACCTGGTAACCATCGTGGGGGTCGTTGGCGATGCGCGGCTCAACCCTTCGCGCGCGCCCTGGCCGCTGGTCTATCGGCCCTACCTCCAATCGGGCTGCCTACGCATGACCCTGACGCTCCGGACCGCCGGCGAACCGATGGCCCTGGCCGGCGCCGTGCGCGGGCAGATTAAGAGCCTGGACCCGGACCAACCGGCGTTCAAAATGCTGACCTTGGAGCAGATGTTGAAGGACTCGATGGCGTCGCGCCGGGCAACCCTGATGCTGTTTGGGGCCTTTTCGGTGTCGGCTTTGCTATTGGCCCTGGTGGGAATTTACGGGGTGGTCTCCTACTCGATTTCCTTGCGCACGCAGGAGATCGGCATCCGCATGGCCCTGGGCGGCCAACGAGCGGATATCTTGCGGCTGGTATTGGGGCAGGGCCTGGGGATGATTGCCGGCGGCGTGGTGTTGGGCCTGGCGGGCGCGCTGGGCCTGACGCGGTTCCTCGCCAGCCAGCTTTTTCATCTCAGCCCCAACGACCCGGTCACTTTCACCGAGGTGACGCTGGTGCTGGCGGGGGCGGCGCTGCTGGCCTGTCTGCGACCGGCCCTTCGCGCCTCGCGCGTCGATCCCATGACGGCCTTGCGCTATGAATGAAAAGCCAAGGATGCTCCACACCCTGCCCCGCTCGCTTCCTGCCCGTCACTCGTCACTCGTCACTCGTCCCTAACATGGACATTCCCCGCCCAGACCAGGCCCGCAAGATAAGACGCCGGCGGATGCTCTCCCTCCTGGGCGGCCTGGCGGTCATTTCGCTCATCACCGCGGGTTTGGCGCGGTTGAAGCCGGCGCCGCCTTCGGTGGAGAAAGGCTCGCTGTTGATCGACACCGTCAAGCGCGGGGATTTCACGCGGGAGGTGCGGGGCACTGGCACGCTCGTGCCGGAAGACATCCGCTGGATCACCACCCTCAACGCCGGGCGGGTGGAGCGCGTGCTGGTGTTGCCCGGCTCGCCCGTCAAGGCCGACACGGTGTTGGTCGAGTTGAGCAACCCCGACGTGCAGCAGGCCGCCCTCGACGCCGAGTGGGCTCTCAACGGTGCCGAGGCCGAGATGACCAATCTGCACGTCACGGTCGCCACCCAGAAGCTCACCCAACAATCCGCGGTGGCGAGCGCGGAGGCGAGTTACGACACGGCGAAGCTGGAGTGTGACGTCAACGAGGACCTGTCCAAGGGCGGGCTGGTCTCGGCCCTGACCTTGAAAGAATCGGAGACCAAAATGAAGGAACAGGGCGAGCTGTTCAAGATCGAGAAGGAGAGGCTGCGCATGGAGGACGAGTCGGCGGCAGCCCAGATCGCCGTGAAAGAGGCCAACCTGGCCCAACTGCGCGCCGCACGTACCCTCAAGCGCGGGTTGGTCGAGAAGCTCAAAATCCGCGCGGGCATGGACGGGGTGTTGCAACGATATGGCGACTTGAGTCAGACCACCCCATTGCAAGTGGGGCAGCAACTGGGGGCGGGTGCCATCGTCGCGCGCGTGGCCAATCAGGCCAGGCTCAAGGCAGTGCTCAAGATCCCGGAAACGCAGGTCAAGGACATCACCTTCAACCAATTGGCGCGCATCGACACCCGCAATGGAGTGGTCCCGGGCCACGTCGTCCGCATCGACCCCGCCTCGGAGAATGGCACCGTCACCGTGGATGTGGCCTTGGACGCGCCGCCGCCCAAAGGGGCCCGGCCCGACCTGAGCGTGGACGGGACCATCGAGCTGGAGCACTTGCAGAACGTGCTGCACGTCGGCCGGCCGGTGCAGGGCCAACCGGAGAGCCGGGCGGGCCTCTTCAAGGTGGTGGACAACGGTCGGGGCGCGGTCCGGGTCCAGGTTGGGCTGGGCCGCAGCTCGGTCACCACCATCGAGATCCTCGACGGGCTGCAGGTCGGCGACCAGGTCATCCTATCGGATATGTCGCAATGGGATGCGTTTGAACGGGTACGACTGAATTGAGCTATGAGAGCAGCCAGTGGTCAGTGGTCAGTGGTCGGTGGTCAGTGGACAGTTGTCAGTTGTCAGTTGGCAGTTGGCAGTTGCCGAGGAGGGCGGGGCTGGCGCGGCGGGCCGGCGTGTGCCGATGGCCTTGAGATAGTTGTTGAGCTTCGGTCCGAGTTCGTCAATGAGGGGCTTCAGGGCGTTCACCTCGGCGCTCTTGAGCAGCCGGCGCCGAAAGGCGCGGCGCAGGAAATGTTTGGTCTCATTGAGGGAACCGCGCGCGATACGGACGAACCGCCGATTTTCCGCAAAGGTGCCGCGGCCATCGCCTTCGGCGATGTTGGCGCCGACGCCATCCGCCGCCCGCACCAATTGCTCCCCGACCGTTGCCTTGGCAAACGAATTCCACCGCCCAACCATATCCCGGATTTGGTCAGCAATGCCCTCGGAGAGCTTGTACACGCGCAGGTTTTCGAAATTGGATTTCATAGCCTCGGCAGCGTGGCCTCTCCCGCCAACCCTGTCCATCCCGAAACCACTGTCAACTGTCAACTGTCAACTGCCAACTGCTCGCGCTATGACCACCGCACCTCTAATCCACCTCCAAAGCATCCAAAAAGTGTTCCTGACCGACGAGATTGAAACGCGCGCGCTGGCGGAGGTCAGCCTCGAAATCAACCGGGGCGAATACGTGTGCATTTCGGGGCCTTCGGGCTGCGGCAAATCGACGCTGCTCTCCATCCTGGGCCTGCTGGACTCACCCACCGCCGGCAGCTACACGCTCAACGACCAGCCCGTCGCAAACCTCGATTTCGCCCAGCGGGCCCGCATCCGCAACCGGGAGGTCGGCTTCATTTTCCAGAGCTTCAATCTCATCGGCGACCTGACCGTGTTCGAGAACGTCGAACTGCCGCTCACCTACCGCGGCATGACCGGCGCCGAACGCAAGCAACGCGTGCAAGAGGCCCTGGACAAAGTCCAGATGTCCCACCGCACCAAGCATTACCCCTCCCAGCTCTCGGGCGGCCAGCAGCAGCGCGTGGCGGTGGCGCGGGCGTTGGCCGGCCGGCCGGCCATCCTGCTGGCCGACGAGCCGACCGGCAACCTCGATTCGAAGAACGGCGAGGCGGTGATGGAGTTGCTCCGGGAGTTGCACCAGGAAGGGGCGACCATCTGCATGGTCACGCACGACCCCCGTTTCGAGCGCCATGCCGAGCGCATCATCCACCTCTTCGACGGGCGCATCGTCCAAGACCCGGCGGCCACTCAAGACCTGCGTTGATCCGCGCCGTGAGCACCGGCCCGGGAACGGGAATCAGACTAGTTCACCCCCTCAGCGTATGATGCACCTTCGCCAGGGCCGCGGCAGTGTGGGAGCCGTGTTGTTCCTTTGGGCCGCCACGGCACTGGCCGGGCCGACCAACGGAGTGGTTCGGCCCCTGTCGTTGGCGGACTGTTTTCACATTGCCTTGGAACACAATTTCGATGTGAAGATCGCCCGCTTTGAGCCCGAAATCCAACGCCACCGCCTGAGCGCGGATTATGGGGTTTACGAGCCGAGCCTGGGACTTTCGGGCCTCCACAATTACAGCGCGTCCCCCGGCGGTCTCGACCCGCAGAAGCTTCCTTACCCCGGGACCACCACTTATGAAGATAGCTTCAACACCGGCCTGAACGGCCTGCTGCCGACAGGCGCGTCGTATAATCTCGGCGGGACTGCAAACGGAATTAGCGGCACCGGGCCGTCGGGCTCGCTCACCAGTGACAGCGCGGGGGCCTCCCTCACCGTGCTTCAGCCGCTGCTGAGGAATGCCTGGATCGATGGCCCGCGCGAGGCCATTCTGTTGGATAAGAAGCAGCTCAAGATCAGCGAACTGGCCCTGAGACAGCAGATCATGACCACCCTCACCAGCGTCGAGCAGGCTTATTTCAACCTGGTCCTGGCCCAGGAGCAGGTCAGGGTGCAGGAACAGGCCTTGCATTTGGCCCAACGGCTGGTGAACGAGAGCCAGAGCAAGGTCAAGGCCGGGGCCATGGCTCCCTACGATGAGAAGCAACCCGAATCGGCGCTTTCCGGCAGCCAGGCCGACCTCCTGGGCGCCCGGGGGAATTTGCTCGCCCAGGAATACGCCCTCAAGCGACTGTTGAGCGACAAATTCTCGGATTGGGACGGCGTGCGGATTGAACCGACGGAAAAGCTCGCGGTCGGGCCGCAAGCCCTTGACCTGCACGAGAGTTGGCGGCGCGCGCTGACGCAGAGACCCGACTATTTGCAGGCCAAGCTCAGAATTGAGCAGCAGGGCGTGGTTCTGAAACACGCACGCAACCAAATCTATCCTGAACTCGACCTCACGGGCAACTACAGTCAAGCCGGCTCCGGCCTCACCTATGCCGACGCCCTGTCGGGCGTGCGGGCCGGAACCGGTCCCTCCTGGACTGTCGGCGCGCAACTGACGCTGCCCTTGCTCGGCAACCGGGCCGCGCGTGAGAACTATCGCGCGAGCAAAGCCCAGTTGGAACAGCAACTGGTCCAACTAAAGCAACTCGAACAGACCATCATGATCGGGATTGGCATCGATGTCGAACAGGCCAGGACCCGGTTGGCGCAGGTCGACGCGACCAAGCAGTCGTGCCTCTTCGCGGAACTGGCCCTGGAGGCCAAACAGCGGCTCTTGGACAACGGGCGAACCACCAGTTTTGAGGTGGTGCAACTCCAGCGCGACCTGACCACCGCCCGGTTGAACGAGCTCGCCGCCCTGGCCCAGTACAACCAGGCCCTGGCTCAACTCGCGCTGGACGAGGGCACCACGCTCGAACGGGATAAACTCGAGTTGCAGGTGAAGTGAATGGCCCCCAAGTGGTCATGGGCATAAATACGGTGACGTAGGCGGCGAGGAGTTTTTCGCGCAGGCAAGGCGCGAGCACCGAGCATATCCGCAGCGATCTGTGAGGTGCGAGCAACGCAGCCTGCGCGAAAAAGAACCGCCGAATACGTCACTGTATTTATGCCCACGACCACTAAGGCGGTTGACACCGGTGCACGGGTGATAACCAAGACGGCACCCATTACCTCCGCGTCTGCTCCCGGATGAAATCAGCCGCTTGCCGCAGGGTGGCCGCGAGATCCTGCCCGACCGGAAACGTCTTCTCCAAGGGGTTGCCGGGGCCGTGCAGAATCACGCGCACCTCGCCGGGGGCGCGGTCGTAGATCACTTTTGCGGCCACCTTGGCGCCACTCGGCCAGTTGGTTCTCCAGGTGTCGAGCTGGCCTGCTGTGTCGAACGTCCTAACCTCTGAGTGCTTCCACTGCGCCTTAAGGGCGTCAAGGTCGCTGTCCTCTCCTCGAACCGGGCCAGCGGTGTCCAGCATCGCCACCTGGATGATCGGCTCGCCGGGTTGCGTCAACATGGGCAGCAGCAAGAGAACCACCGCCGCAGCGCCAACCGCGAGACCCAATGCCCATCGCCAATTCCAGCCCCGCTTCGTCCAGGCCGGCTGCGGTTGACCGAGCGTTTGGCGCACCTTGGTCAACAGCCGCTCGCGCGCGTACGCCGGAAACTCGCCAGATGAGGACCCCACTGCTTCCATCAACGGCAGGACTTTCTTGGCCAAGCGGGCGTCGTCTCGGATTTCCTCGAATTGGGCCTTCAAATCCCGCCGGCTGGCGAGCAGCACCTCCAACTGCTCGCGCTCCGCGTCGCTCGCCCGGCGCCCGATGACCCTCAGGGCCAAATCGAAGAATTCCTGGTCATTCATGGTCGTTCACTATGTGCATCGCAAAACCGGGCCCATTTCTTACACGTCTTTTCCTCCTCGCCCCCAAACCCGCCGCATGGCCGCCAGGCCCCGTTTCAGATAGACCCCGACGGTGCCCAGCGCGACCGTGTGTTTTTTCGCGATCTCCTCGTAAGTCAACCCCCGAAGGAAGTAATCCGCCAGCATTTCTCCTTGCGGCGGTTTCAGCTCGGCCAGGAGCCGCCCCAAGCGTTCTGCCAACTCCTTGTGCTCGAGCGCCCCCACCGGATCGTCCGGCGCAATGGCTTCCGGAAGATCGCCGCCAGCTTCCTGTTTGGCCTCGTAGCTCTCGGTTTGGCCGGCTCCTCTCTTCGCCGCGTACAACTCGCGCAATCGGCTGACCGCCCGATTGCGGGCAATCTTGGCCAAGAGCGGTCTCATCTCCTCAGCCGTGCTGAGACGCTTCACCTCGCCCACCAATTCCTCCAACGATTCAATGGCCACGTCCTCCACTTCGGCGGGCAAGTAGGGTTGGAGAACCGCCTGCGCCGCCCCGAAGGCCGCCGGCCAAAGCCAGCGGAAAGCCACGTCCCACTCCGCCGCATCGCCGTCCCGGAGCGCCTGGAGATTCGGGGGGGTCATTGCGGGGGCCACGGAACTGAGATTGGAGAAACGCTCCCAACTCGCCAATACCCAATCCCCTCCGCGTGAACACGCGCGACGGCACCCATCCGCCGCGCCTGGGAGTCAAACGCCGGATGCTTCAGGAAGCGCCGGATGAACTCGGCGGCCCTGTCGTCTGCCACGTCCAGCCACGCCAGGGCGTAGCCCGAGTGCGCCCAGTCGGGCCGGTAAAAATCGCCATCCAGGCTGCAGAAGGTGGGCTGGGCCAGGCGCTGGAGCACTGGAAGCAGGTGCTCATCGTCGGTCCCCCGGGCGGCCACGTCGATGCCGATCACCCGGAAGCGAATGCGCCAATCACGCAGCAATTGCCTCTGGTCGGCGGGCAGGTTTTCGTCCAGCACCAACATTGAACCCCCGGAACGGCTCGTGTTTGACGACCAGACCAGCTATGGCGATGGCTTCTCCGATGGCCTCTTCTGAAACCCGGCCGTCCCACTCGCGTACGATCTCCTGCCAGGTCAGGCCGCGATCGAGTTGTTCGAGCACGATCCACACCATGATGCGCGTGCCCTCGAAGGTGGGCTGGCCCCCGCAAATCCTCGAGTCGGCCACAATGTGCCGGCCCAGTTGGATACGCTTGCGAGGTCTGTCGTTTTTCGCCTTCATGCCGATGCCCCGCACTATGCGCCCGCCCGGACCTGTTTGCAAGCCTCATCCAGAGTCAAGAAAGTTGTAAGAAACCCGCCGCCGTTTGCGATGAAGGGGATGAAGGCCGTCCCAGCGAACAAACCGCAGATGGCGGCGGGCGCCGCCGGCACCGAAGAGCGGCCTCCGAAAACAACCGAAAACTATGAAAACAATCATCCTTGCTGCCTTCCTGGCAACGGCGTGCGGACTTGCCGGTTGCCGCGAACAGTCGGCGGACAGCCCCCAGGAGGCCAAAGTCGCCTACGTTGCATCGGTCAACCGGGCGCCGTTCCACAGGATCACCTGCACGTGGGCTGACAGGATTTCACCGCAGAACGTGCAAACCTTCATGACCAGAGAGCAGGCCATCAAGGCGGGCCACAGACCTTGCAAAGTCTGCAAACCGTGATATAAAGGTGCGCCAGCGATGAAGATTATCAGCCTTGACCAGAATGTCGTTTCAAATCTCGCCAAAAACGTCGCCGACCCGTTCTGGCGGGACTTGCGCGCGGCCCTTCTTGGCGGAGTCAAGGCCGGCAAGCTTCTTTGCCCAATTCCTAAAGAGACTATCGCTGAAACCGTACCATGCTCCCGGGATGTCCGAATCAAGATACGGGACCTGCACAACACATTATCGCTGGGATTCTCGTTCAAACACTTCGGCGCGGTTGAAGGATGCGAGACTCTGGCACTAGTGAGGCCCAATGTGGACACGTGCCCGTACGAGAGGATCGTGTGGCACTCGGTCGAGAACGACGCGTTAATGAAAGCGAAGGCAACGGAGATGCGCCAGGCCCAGGATCTCATGCGGCGGCGAATGGAGGCTTTCATTCAACCACCCGACCAGGACAAGCTCTCGGTGAGGGACATTCGTTCCGAGGTTATCGCCGAGCGCGCAGGTTCGTTCTACCGACAGATCGAGCGGCTGCTCGCGGGGCGCCCTCTTGATCCATCTGACGATCTCGAATTCGGTCTCGGCCGGTTTCTGATGTCTAAAGATGTAACCAAAGCGGAACTGGAAAAGCTGCTCGAGAAAATCCTCACGCGCCGGTGGGAAGCGATTCCGGTGGTATTCTTTGCCGCGGCCCTGGGAGCGTTGCTCGATCACGGCAGAATTCGCGGGAGGAAATATAGCGTCAATGACGAGGTGGACGTTAGCCGCCTCTCGGTTGCGCTCCACTGTTCCGCCACGATCATCACCGAAAACTCGATGGCGTGCATTGTGAGACGGCTGGAAAAGGAGATAGGCGAACCTTTGGACGTGTTCCCGATTCGCGAGCGCGACGCCCTTAAGGCCGCCTTGGAAATGGCGTTGGCCGAGTGAAGGGAACGCAAGCCGTTATTCTCGTCCTGGCTGCGCTGGCCCCGTGCGCACTGGCCCGGCCGATCCACATTCAGTCCGCAGCGAAATTTATGCTCCAATCAGTTCCGTCAACGGAGAGCGGTTCCCGGGGGCCTTCAGCAAGCCTCGCAGAAGATCTGAAGAAGGCTCGCGCGCTCTGGCTGAAGGGGGACGCAACAAACGGAATTCCGATGTACCAACGGCTGTTCCAGGAGGTCCAAAGCGTGTACGGAAACGATTCTGCCATGGCGGGCCTCGTTCTGTTTCGGATCGGTTTTCTTTATGCGAAACAAGGGAATTTTGAGAAGGCTCTGCCGGATTTGGAGCGAAGCCTCAAGCTGATCAGTCCGCTGCCCGACGAGGAACAAAACTTGGTAACAAAGGCCAACCTCTACTGGGGTTTGGGCATGGCCTACAAAGCGCTCCTGATGCCCGACGAGGCGATCCACGCGTTCGAGCAGTGCGTCAGGTTGCGGGAAAAAGTGCCCGGTGTTGACGACCCAAGTCTAATTCAAATCCTGATCAGCATCGCGGACCTTCATTCCGAGCACCATCACCATCCCTTAAAGGCGGTTCCGCTGCTCGAACGCGCATTGCTGCTCAGCGAGAACAAATTCGGGACCAACAGCGCGGAAGCAGCGACAGTGCTCGCTTCGCTCGGAAACACAAGGGAACAAGCGGGCCAATTCGAACCTGCGCTTGCCAGCCTTAAGCGGAGCCTTGAGATCCGTGAAAAGGTGCTTCCGCCAACCAGCCCGGAAATAGGTATTTCCCTGCACAATCTCGGCTCCCTGTTCGGGCGGCGCGGCGACTACCGGCAGGCATTGCAGCTCCTCGACAAGGGCGTGCGGTCGCTTGAGAAAAACTACACGCCAAGTGACGCCCAGTCGGCGTTTCGGCTTGCGGGCGCGTTGAACAGCCTCGGCATGGTACAAATAGAGAGTGGAAATTACGCCGAGGGGGTGGCGGCCCTTGAGCGCAGTCTCGGCGTCAACGAGTCCGCCTTCGGGAGCGCCTCAATCAACCTGGTCAGCACGTTGAACACAATGGCGGTCGCATACCACCGCCAGGGCGATTTCCAAAGGGCCGCTCCTCTGCTGGAGCGGGCTCTCCGAATTGTCGAGCGTGCGCCGCCTGAGAAAACGCCTCAGCTCGCGGATACCCTCAACAATCTTGCAGAGCTATTGCGCGCCGCTGGAAACGAAGGTGACGCTGCTCGCCTGTTCAAACGCAGCTCCGAAATCGCGGAGGCGCGATTTGGTCCGGATCACATCAGCCTTGCTTACAGCCTAAACGGGCTGGCGCTGATACACCAAAACAGGGGAGACTTTTCGGCCGCGCTGGCGTGCTTTGAACGCTCCCTGGCGACTCTCGAAAAAAACCTGGGGGATTCGCACGCTGCTGTCGCTGGGGTCTTGAACAACATCGCCTGCCTTTGCGAAGCGAAGGGAGACACCAGCGGTGCAATGGCAAGCCTCCGCAGAGCGCTCGCGATTCAGCAGAGGGTTCTGCCTGCGAACCATCCCGCAACCGCTACAACGCTCAACAACCTCGCGGTGTTGCTGCGCAAGGGCGGGCAGCTCACCGAAACTCGGGAGCTGCACCGGAGGAGTCTCGCCATTACGGATGCGGCCCTCGGCAAAGACAGCCCAGAAAGCTGCAGCCGGTTGGAGAACCTGGGCATCCTGGACATTCTCTGCGGAGATCCGACAAAGGGTCTGGGTGAATTCGTGGAGTCTTCAAGGAGGTGGCGGCGGTATCTTGCTGGGCAGATGAGCTCAGGACAGGGGCAGGCCGCCGCGCGGGCCCAGGAGAGCTTCCGGACATCCTGCGATTGGTTTCATTCTTTGTGCGCGGCCGTCGTGGCTCGGCAGTCTCGGACGGCCGCGGCTGCCGGGGCTGAGCAATGGGCCACCAGCAAAGGGTTGCACGAGGAGGTCGAAGCAATTGGCGCTCGTCTCGCCACAGATGGTCGAGGCCGGGTTCGTGAGCTGCGCGGAGAGGCTGCAAATAAGCGCAGGAGGCTGGAGGCGCTTGCAGCGCCAGTCGCGCCGTCCGCCTGGGCGAGCGAAAGAGATGGCTGGCGAAGTTCCGAAAGGGACAGACTGGAGCAGGAGTTGGCAGTGCTCCAGGCGAGGATCGGCGCGGTGAGTGACTCGGTCGCCTCGGTCATCCGGGAGCGTGATTTGTCATTGGCAGATATCGCCCGCAGCCTGCCCCAGGATTCTGTGCTGGTCGATGTCATCCAATACCGTCGGACGGACTTCACCCCGGGCAGTGGACAATGGAAGGAGCAACGGTACGCCGCTTACGTGACTTTTCCGCTGGCGAAGGGCTCGACGGACCCTGTTGTTGAGCGCGTTGACCTGGGCGAAGCCGCGCCGATCAACCAAGCAGTCGAGCTCATCTGCGGGCGGTTGTCCGCAGGGCGGGGCTACGCCACACCAGACTTGCACGCCGCCCTGGGGTGCGCGGGCGAGCTAGTTTATGCGCGGGTCGCGAAGCACCTGGCGAACGTCCCGCACTTGATTATCTGCCCAGACGGGCAGTTGAGCCGACTTCCGTTCGAGATGCTTGTGCATGAGGGTCGATTTCTAATTGAGGACAAGACCATCAGTTACGTCGGGAGTGGGCGGGAGATCGTGAGGCTGGCGGGTGGTCCAAAGTCCAAGGTCCAGCTTTCGAAGTCGCTCGTGATGGGCAACCCGGATTGTGACCTGGATTTGTCCAGTGCCGGGGCGGTGGGGGATCTCGCGCGGAAATCCGAGACCAACGCCAACCTCCGCAAGCCCTCGGGGGCAGTGCTGGCCAGTACGCTGAGGCGAGATTATCGAGGCAAAAAGTTCCCGCCGTTGCCCTGGGCCGAGGCGGAGGCGCGGAGTGTGGCGAAACTCTTGGGCGCGGACGCGGTTTTGAAGGTGGGAGCGGATGCGCGTGAGGCGGCCTTGAAGGCCGTGGTGTCGCCTCGGGTCCTGCACCTCGCAACTCACGGCATCTTCCTCCCGGACCAGGAATTCAGACGAACAAATGGAATCTACGACGGCTTTCTGGCAGATGGCAGCTTGGCGCCCTGGAGAAACCCGCCCGGAGAGGATTGGGAAAACCCGATGGTGCGTTGCGGAATCGCCCTGGCGGGAGCAAATCACGCGAGCGAAGTCACGAATCCCGCAGCCGAGGACGGCCTGCTTACCGGGCTGGAAGCCTCTCTGCTCAACTTGCAGGGAACGGAGTTGGTCATTTTGAGCGCGTGCGACTCCGGCGCCGGAGAGGTGAGGATTGGCGAAGGGGTGATGTCGCTGCGGCGGGCGTTTCGGATTGCCGGCGCCCAGACGGTGCTGGCGAGCCACTGGAGGGTCAGCGATAAGGCGACGGGCCTGCTGATGACGGAATTCATGCGCCGCTGGCGCTCCGGCGAGCCACGGGCCGAGGCCTGGCGTGAGGCGCAGTTGTCCCTGCTCCATTCCAAGGAGTTCTCAAACCCGTATTTTTGGGCCTGCTTTACGCTGACGGGCCAGTGGAAGTAAAGCTGCGGCAAGGAGGAACCCGGCCATTGGTTTTCGGGGCTTCTTGAGGCGGATAGCGCCTCGCCTGCTTCAACGCGGATGCACTTCCGCCCTCTCACCAGGAGCATGTCGGGATGCTCGAAAACCGCCCACTCAAATTTGTAAGAAACCCGCAGCCGTTTGCGATGCAGTAAGTGAGGGCCGTTTCGAGCAAGCGAACTTTGACCGGGCGGCGGGTGCCGCCGGCACGGTGGAGATCGGCCCCGAAAACACACTGAAAACTATGAAAACTCGCAAATGGCTTGCCGCCAGTTCGACTGTCAAAGCTGTGGTCGTCCGAGACCGGGTGACGGAGCAGAAGAACAACGCTCCTTATGGCGACCTTCCGTCCGTCTCGTCAACTCCGTCTCTGGGGCCTGCGGACCTAAAGCGAGCCCTAAGCCACGCCTTTCTTCTCGCCGTCGCCATTCTCCCATTGTTCTCCTGTGTTGCCTCTGACTGGGCGGAGCACGATAGGATTCAGAACGAGCAGCGTGCAGCTTACTGGCGAGAGAAGGGTTACGATTTCAACCCGGAGTACATGACCGCGTGGGCGATGGACGCCAAGGCCGGGGACATCGAACGTAGCAGGCAGTGGAAGACGCAGGGCTACAACTTCGATCCGAGCTACATGACCGCCTGGGCCATGGACGCCAAGGTCAAGGACATCGAGCGCAGCAGTTACTGGAAGGCCCAAGGCTACGATTTCAACCCGGACTACATGACCGCTTGGGCGATGGATGCCAAGGTCAAGGACATCGAGCGCAGCAAGTACTGGAAGTCACGAGGGTACACCTTCGATCCGGCCCACACGACGGCTTGGGCGATGGACGCCGCAGTCGAACGAGGCCAGCACCGTCGAGATCCCGCCCTCGCCTTGGAGTCAACTCAGCAGGGCCCCTCCGAACTCACGGAACCCCCTTCGTCGGTGTCCAAGTCGTCGCCGAGCATTCAACGTCCTGCCCCCTCTCTGGGAAAGCCACTTGTTGCTGAAAATGGAAGCTACTATGGCGAGCCTAACGTCTCCGGCGTGCCCAAGACGGTCTATGTGAATGGGTACTTTAGAAAAGACGGAACGTATGTCCGAAGTCATTACCGCAGCAGTCCGCGCAGATGACCCCTGAGGCGGCAATCGTGTCCTTGCGGTCAGCGACTCCGGCCACAGCGTCGTCAAACGGGTCGTCGACTATCTCACGCTGACACCTTCGCCGGCTTTTTCCAGACATAGCGGAACATGGCCACGCGCAGGGCGGCGGTCAGCGGGATGGCCAGGAAGCCGCCCAGCAAGTTGCCGAGCAAGGTGGTGCCGACCATCACGGCGATGATGATGGTGACCGGGTGCAAGCCGACGCGGCCACCCATGATCCTGGGCGAGATGACCAGCCCCTCGAGGGTCTGCACCGAGGCCGACACTCCCAGGGCCAGCAGCGGGTGCAGCCAATCGCCAAACTGCACGAAGGCAATCACTACCCCGGCGCAGCACGTGACGATCGCTCCAAGAAACGGAATCATCGTCAGCACCACCGCCATGGCCCCGATCAGGACCGCGTACGGCAGGCCGATGACCAGGAACCCGATCCCGTAAAGGATGCCGTCACAGATCGCGACCAGCACCTGGCCCCGGAAAAAGGCAATGAGGTAGTTGTTGATCGAACTGAGCACGAAGACCAACTCTTGCTTGAAGCGCGAATCGGTCACGGGCAGGTAATCGGTCCAAGTCGAGGAAATGCGCTGTTTCTCGAGCAGAAAATAGAACGCATAGACCGGGACCAGGGCCAAGCCCACCAGCACGCCCAGCCAGGAGGCGACGCGCTCCTTCTGGCCCCAGAGCCAGGGCCCCAGGCTGCTGATGCCCTGGGCGAGCCAGCCCATCGCCTTTTGCAAGTCCTGGCTGCTCATCGCCCCTCCCAACAGAGCGGGCGGCGCGTTGCTCGGCGCGCCGGCGGCGGAAGCCAGGGCGCCAGCCGGGCCGGCCGGGGCAGCTTGATTGGTCTCGCCGACCCCGCTGGCCGGGAGGGTCGCAACGCCGGCCTTTGGCGGCGCCGCCAGACTCCCATGCCCGCGTCCCAGCAAGCGTTGCACCCAGGGCGGCGGCTGGTTCACCCAGTGCCCGAGCGAGGCCGTGAGCCGGTCGGCGTAAGCGGGGACCTGCACGGCCAGTTGGCCAGCCTCATGGATGACGTGCGGCACCACGCTGCTGAACAACGCCGCCACCAGCACCAGCCCGCAGCCAAAGACCATCACGATGGCCCGAGCGCGCGGCGCGCCTCGGCTCTCCAAAAAATTCACCACCGGGTCCAGCAGATATGCCAGCACGCCCGCCACCGCCAGCGGCCAGAGCACCGGCGAGAGAATCCGAACCACCTTGCCCAGCCCCCAAACCAGCGCCGCCAGCAGCGCCACCAGCACCGCTATCGCCAGGCCCGTCAAGGCGTGCCAGATGACCCGCGCCTGTCTGTCGGTCGGCGGAGGAAGGGGCATAGTCAATCTCCCGGTTCAGCCCTGTCCGAGCTTCCTGGATTCTTGGGCGGCGGCGTTGTAGCGGCGGAACCGTTTCGCCAAGAGGCTCAATTGTCCGAGCCTCCCGGATTTTTCCGCGGCGGCGCGGACCGCGCTCATGAGCGTGCCGCGCAGGGCGCCCTTTTCCAGCTCGTGGATGCCCTCGATGGTGGTGCCGCCCGGGCTGGCCACGCTGTCCTTGAGCGCGCCCGGGTGCATCCCCGTCTCGAGGATCATCCTGGCCGTGCCCAGCACCGTCTGGGCCGCCAGTTTGGTCGCCACCTCCCGCGGCAGCCCCGCCGCCACCCCGCCGTCGCTCAACCCCTCGATGAACATGGCCACATAAGCCGGCCCGCTGCCGCTCAAGCCGGTGACGGCATCCAGCAGGGCCTCTTTGACGGCAATGGCCATGCCGACCGAGGACAACAGCTCCTGCGCCAGCGCGCCGTCCTCCGGCTTGGCCGCCGTGCCCAGGGCGTAGGCCGTGGCCGAGGCCCCCACCAGCGCCGGCGTGTTGGGCATCGCACGCACCACCCGCGCGCCCGGCCTCAGCCCCGCCTCGAGCCTGGCCAGCGGCACCCCGGCGGCAATCGATAACAGCAGGTGCTTGTCCGTCACCAGGCTGCCAATCTCGGCCAGCACGGCCCCGACCTGGTCCGGCTTGACCGCCAGGACCAGCACCGTCGCCGCGCTCACCGCCTCCGCATTGAGCCCGCAAGTCCTCGCGCCCGTCTCCTTGGCAAAGGCCGCCCGGGCCTCCGCGCTGGGGTCGCTCGCGACAACGGCTTCCGCCCCGACGCGCCCGCCCCGGATTAAACCTCGAGCCAGCGCGGTGGCCATTTTGCCCGCGCCCAAAAACCCAATCATAAGCTTCGATGCCATAGTCATAATCATAGTTAGAACCGGTGTACCAATTTCTCGATCAGGAAAGTGCTCTCGCGCAGGGCCTGTTCGCTGAA
>Ga0326728_10009935_pt1 | contig 22541 bp, 18 predicted proteins | sample MB3enrmetagenome_FD_207602 | JGI IMG/M metagenome (GOLD analysis project Ga0326728, IMG submission 207602) | Lab enriched peat soil microbial communities from McLean, Ithaca, NY, United States - MB31MN | ecosystem: Environmental > Terrestrial > Soil > Wetlands > Peat | place: USA: New York... | reverse complement strand
AGGAGCAAGAAGACCAGCGACTTGAGCAGATGAACATGTTCAGCTAGGGACAAAGGCAATCGGGTAAAACCGCTTTGAGCGGTTCATGATTTACACAAACCTCCGGCTTTGCCGGAGGTCATGATTATTGGGTAATCCTCTTAGTACTTGCAATACTCCAAATATACTATTCTTTATCAAGATTGTGGCAAAACATATTTCTAATTATTGCGAGCTACGTTTTTTATTGCTATTGGGATTATCATTTTATTTCTTTAATTATCATCTCAACCTTATTAAACTATTATTTCAGTTCAAAAATCCATTTATCGAAGAAACAAACAACAAAATATCATTTTTTAATCTTGGGCTTATTTTATAATTTGGTCATTCTAGGGTTTTTCAAATACTACAATTTCTTTATAACTCAATTCTTATCAGTATTCCAGCCCTTCGGATTTGCACCCCATGTGCAAATATTAAATCTAATATTGCCTCTTGGGATCAGCTTCTATACCTTCAAGATTATGGGGTATCTCATCGATGTTTACAGGGGCAAAATGTCACCTGCTAATATTGTATCGTTTGCATTATTTGTGAGCTATTTTCTGGAAATATCAGCCGGACCTATCGGAAGAGCCCAGAAATTTCTGCCACAGATTGATAGGAAAAGGCTTTTTACAAAAGAACAGATGTTTGCTGGGTTTCAACTAATACTCATTGGTTTTTTTAAAAAGAACATAATTGCAGATGCTGTAGCGCCTTATGTAGATCAGCTCTATTCTTCCCCACAAAATTGTATGAATATTGATCTTTTATGTGGAATGTATCTTTATACCTTGCAAATTTATGCTGATTTTTCAGGTTATACGGATATCGTTCGAGGCATCAGCAAACTTCTCGGAATTGAGATAATGGAGAATTTTAAACAGCCTTATCTCTCTCGAAACATTAATGAATTTTGGAGAAGATGGCACATTTCTTTGTCAAGCTGGTTAAGAGACTATCTTTATATTCCACTAGGAGGAAGCAAGAAAGGCACTGGTCGGACATACAGAAACCTAATAATTACTATGCTTCTCTGTGGTCTATGGCATGGAGCTTCATGGGTTTTTGTAGCGTGGGGAGGTATTCATGCTATTTATCTCTCGATCTACAGGTATATAAAAGAGATCTTCAAGAAAAAAGAATTAATCGACCAGACAAAATATAGTTTCACAAAATCCATCCTATCGATTTTATTAACATTTCATATTATAAGTTTCGCATGGATATTTTTCAGAGCACCTGATTTTACAATGGCATTTACCTATGTGTATTCATTGGTTAATATGTCAAACATAGGCTATACTACTTCACTCATTCTTGTTACAATCTTTTACATGGCTCTTGTTCTCACAATAGATTACCCATCTTATAAGGCTGACAGAGAATTACTTGTTACATCTGAAACTCCTTGGTTCTGGCGTGGTGTTGTGTATGCGTTATTAATTTTGAGTATCTCCTTCATAGGAACAAGCTATGTCAAGCCATTTATATATTTTAAATTTTAATATAATTAATAAAATGCAATCACATACAAAGGTTATTATTGTTACGTTTATTATTTTGATTTGTACTGGTCTCGGTTTATCAATAAATCGAGATTCATTTGAGAAATTAAGTAATAAATCCTATGCAACCCCTGTGATTTCATATCTTGATCTCAAAAAAACTAATGATTCAAAAGTTATTTTTCTGGGAAGTTCTCGTATTTTTTCCTGTATTAAGAGAGATCTTTTCTCTAGACTATCAGGTATAGAGCAGTCAAAAATAACCATCCTCTGGAGTAGCGGTGCTGGTACTTGGGAAGAATTATTATTTTGCAGAAAAAATTCTGACTTACTTAATTCATCGCCACTTGTAATTATTGAGGTCGGCCCATGGATGTTCAATAAAAATTTATTTCCCTTGGGGGCCGGAGAAACAGCATTTCTCACATGGTCTACTTTTCAAGAAAGATTAGAATTCCCAAATCTAAAGATGAGGTCTTTCTTGTTGGCAGATTATTTGTATCCTATCTCTCAACGTCGTACACTTGATGAGTGGGATAGTCTTATTTATGCACTTATAGTTGGCAAACGTCCCAAAATCTATAATCCTGATGATGTCCCTGAATGGCATTACAAGCAATCAGCATATGAAAAGATCGCCGCTGATCCAATGTTCTCGGTTCGTACTCAAATAAGCCAATTAAATCATTATGAATTTGCTGAATATAAAGCTGAGTATCTTAAACGTCTTATAAAATTAGCTGAGAAAAAATCCAAGAATATTGTTATTCTTCAACCACCCTTACGTAATGAATATTTTGAAATAATCAATAGTTATCCGGAATTATTCAGTGCAGAGATGTCTAGCTTATCTTTCATTCATAGTTTAGAAAATAAGAATGTACACTCTATACTTTGGGAAAGGCCAGAAGACTGTGGATTGAATGATTCCGTTTTTGTTGATTATGGTCATTTTAATAATAATGGTGCATATCTTTTCACTCAAAGATTATTTGATAAATTAAAAAGCCTAGGGCTTATTAAATAAAAGAATATACCTAACAATAAATTAAATGAATACATACACATATAGCATTGAAGAGAGTCTTAAGAAAAATACTAATGACTATAAATTGCTGTATAATCTAGGAAAATTATATTACAAAATAAATATCAATCAATAAGGCCATAAAATGCTATCATTCATCCCTTTCAATATGTCCTAACTACATTATTACGATGGAAAAGCAGAATAGAAAAATCATACTCTCACTTTTGATCGGCATTGCCTTCTCCGGTGGCGCTATCTACATATCTTTCAGGAATGTTCCCTTTGCACAACTATCGGACTATGTGAAAACCATTAACTTCTGGTGGATAATCCCTTCAACGCTCTTAGCCCTTTCCACACATCTGGTGAGGGGTTTGAGATGGAAGATCATCTTGAGGCCTATAAAGAAGATAGGCTACTGGCATGCATTTCATCCGGTTGTTATCGCATTCACTATCAACTGCCTGCTTCCAGGACGTCTGGGCGAGCTTGCAAGGCCGGCCATACTCTATAAAAAGGATAAGATTGAGTTTTCAAAGGTACTTGCCACAGTAGCCGTGGAAAGGATCTTCGATATTGTAACCTTGCTTTGTATATTCATCGTCATCATGGGCGGCATCCGGATCGATCCTTCTTTAAGCCTTACCCTAAACGGATATCTCATAAACAGAGACACTCTTCTGAATATACGGTCAAAGACAATTCTGGCAGGTATAATTCTATTAGGTGTTATCTTTATGTTCATGCTGCCCTTAGTAAGGAAAGCAATCGGCCGATTCATCTCCTGGATGCCACACCTGCTCTTTTTCACAACTTCTCACTTCAGACAGCACATGTCTGAGAGGCTTCATCTACGTTCTAACGCAATTCTCGACAACCTTGCCATGGGCTTTGAAGTTCTCATGAATCCAAATATGATCTTTGTCTGCTTTTTACTTTCAGCCAGTGTATGGCTTCTCAACTTCTGCTCATTTTATGTGTTGATCTTCGGTTGTAAGGGTGTGAGCATCAGCTTTCTTCAGGCATCCGCTTCAATCATCATTTTGTGTTTTTTTATCATGCTTCCATCAGTACCTGGATATTGGGGAATTTGGGAAGTGGGAGGAATCTATGGGCTCATGATATTCGGGGTTCCAAAGATGGAAGCGGCTGGGTTGACCCTCACATTCCATTTTTTCCAGATCATCCCCCTCATTCTGTTGGGGATATTTTCCTCCTGGCTTACTGGGGTGAACCTCATGCAGGCAGGTTTACATTCCCAGGAGAAAATTTCTGAGGAATCATTATAAATCTATAAACTAGTTGTAACTGGAGTTTCCTGAGTTTTAAAAATAGCCGCAATCACTACATGAAGTTGAGGGATAACTGGAACTCGGGAATTTTGGGTTTTACCGTCTTGTTGAATCCGATTTTATCGGAGAAAAGGAGTTTATAGAGTCCATCGGCGATGGCGTAATTGAAGAAGGTGGGGATGCCGAAGAACCTCTTGGAAACGATATAAACCCTCTCGACCAGCATTTTGAGTCGCAGATTATCCCCTAAATATACGGCCGCGAAATAGCTGACGGCAAGGACGAGGACAACCATGTTCCGGATGCTGGTGTAATGACGGACCCGGATATCTTCCAGATTGTAGCACTGCTTGATGTACCTGAATGATTCATCGCACTTCCAGCGGGTAAGGTATATCTCAATGATTCTCCAGATAGTCTCCCTGTTTTTCATATCAATCGGGCAGTTTGTCAGAAGCATCATTGGCTCCTTGCCAAATCCTTTCGCCACCACGAGAAACAGCGATTCATCATGGCCGGGAAGCTTCACCTTGGCGGCATTGTAGAAAACGGTTATTTTGCTTTCTTTCCCCTCCTCATACTTTACCATGACCGCTTCATGCGGACAGGGCATGGCCGTGGCAAGAACGTGACAATTCTCCTTAAAACCTTTATGGAGAACATCTCTATTCTTCTTCAGTCGGATCACAAACCGCCTCGTTTTCCCCTTTTCAAGAAATTTGTCATAGAGCTTGCCTCTGTCTCCTCCACGGTCGATGGCATAGATCCCTTTGTTCCCCACATGCGTGCTCACCGCATCGATCACTCTGAAGAGCTGATCGTTCTCGCTCTTGAATCCTTCCGCTTCCTGCGAATATACTTCTAGGTATAACGGTATTACCTTCTTGTGCTCAATGTCCGCCGCCACTGCTTTGCAGAGCCAGTACCCATCTCCTATCTCATGCTCGCTCCCATCATGCACCCGGCACAGACACTCCATCTTTACGGCGTACTTCTTCCGGATATCCCCGGGATCTATGGCTATCACCATATCGTCCAAGACCTTCGTGCTTCCCAGACGGCAGATCTCTTGGTTGATCACATCAGTAAAATCCCGATCATCCAGATTCCTCGATAGCCGGTCCTCCGTCTTGATCAGTGCTATGCTCTCGTTGAGACTGCGACTCACACTGGACAACTTGATATCCTTGCCCGCCTGTATCCCGTAGACCATCTCCCGAATGAGCTTCTGCTTAGACTTGGGTAATCCCTTGGAAATGATTCCTGAGAATTTCGTTATCTGCCCTTTTATATCCGCTGCTATCCTGGAGTCCCCGGCCATATCGTCTCCATCTCCTCTATTTGCCTTACTTCCTACCATATCAGCCGGCAAATCTCAGGAATCTTCTTCCTGCATGCACTCGTCAACTTGTTAATCCCAACTTCTTATTTGTTTACACACGGTTATCTATAGATAACCAGCAAAACTCAGGAAACTCCAGAGTTGTAATAATTGACATTTTATCATATAGATTTTTCTTAACTCTGGTGATTTTTAGAATCCGGGATGGAAGGTTTGGCACAACTTTACGTTGCATGTATGTATTGAAACATAGGAGGATAAATCAATCGTGAAAAAGATTGTGGTCACAGGGTGTGCAGGCATGATTGGTTCTCATTTAGTAGATGAATTGATACGGCGTGATAACGTATCAGTGATCGGGATTGATAATCTCTCCTTTGGTCGGATGGAAAATATCGAATACGCCCTGAGAAGTGAAAATTTCACCTTTTATCGTGTGGATGTATTGGATATAGAGGCAATGAAGATACTCTGCTGCGGGGCGGACATCATCGTCCATCTTGCTGCAATGAAGAAAAGCGGCGAGGATGATGCAAGTCTCCATACACTGCGGATTAACAGCCGTGGGACAGAGAACGTGTTCGAGATAGCAAGGATGTGGCGTTGTAAGGTAGTCCTTGCTTCCACATCAGATGTATATGGAATGGCGCCCATCCCCCATGCAGAAGATAACGATCTCGTGCTCGGACCTTCGATGATCAAGCGGTGGGCCTATGCAGTATCGAAACTCTATGACGAGCAGCTTGCATTTGCTTATTATAAGGATGAAAAGGTTCCGGTCATTATCGTACGCTACTTCGGCGGTTTCAGTCCCAGGTCCAGCTTCAGCTGGAGCGGAGGTCATATCCCGATATTTATTGATGCAATACTGCGAGACAAACCTGTAACAATACATGGAGATGGCACTCAGACCAGGTCAATGGCGGATATCAGAGATTTGATACGAGGTACGGTCTCAGCCATTGAAAATGAAGAAGCTGTTGGCCAGATCATCAATCTTGGCAATGACGAAGAGATGAGCGTACTGGACAGTGCCCGTTTGATCGTTGATGTGATCAATGAAGAGACCGATCTGAAGCGTGAACTCAAGATAAATTTCATTCCGTTTTCTGCCGTATTCGGCCAGTACAAGGATATCATGAGGAGGCTTCCCGATTTGTCAAAGGCAAAACGTCTGCTTAACTATGAACCCCGCTTTCGACTCCGTGAGGCTGTGAGGACGACCGTACAAATAAAATACCAAGAATTGATGGAAAAGGGAGCAATTTGATCGCCGGGCATAAACAATCTATTCAACGAATAGTTCCACAGAATAGTCCCTCACTTTATGTTGTCATAGCTGTGTTTAATGAATCCGCAAATGTTGATACGCTTTGTAAGGGTCTTCTTGAACTGAAGGCTATCCTTGGTGATGTGTTCAGGATACAATACATTGTTGTAGATGATGGGAGCAGAGATGATACTGTATCTCGATTTAAAAGCAATAATCTGGGCAATTCTCTCATGATCCTCAACCATGACGTGAATCAGGGTCCTGGCGCTGCCTTTGGCACAGCATTCTCATACTTGGCGAACAGGATTGATGATGCTGATCGTATCTTAACTATGGAAGGCGACAACACCTCCCGCCTTGAGATTATACAGAGTATGCTTGATAAGGTTAGATGTGGGGCCGAGGTTGTTCTGGCTAGTCCCAATGCACCTGGAGGTGAGATTAACAATGTGGTTTGGTATCGCCTGTTTCTGAGTCATGCGGCAAATACTCTTGCACGCTGGCTACTTGGCTTAGGGGGTATTTATACATTGAGCAGTTTCTTCCGCCTTCATACCGGGGGGGTTATGAAAAGGCTCCAATGTCAGTATGGCACGTCCATTATTGAGTCTTCGGGATTTGAATGGGCTGTGGAGATGCTAGCCAAACTGGTACGAATTAAGGCTTCAATAGATGAAGTTCCCCTGCGACTGGACTTCTCTGCAAGAAAAGGACCGACCAAGATGAGAATTATAAGAACCATAGTTGGATATTTCAGGGTTTTTATACGATCTCGATTCTGGTAGTTATTCATATTGAATACATAATACACTATGAATAAAACTGATTCAGATAAGAAAATGGATCCTGAAGACAGTATCTGGTTCTATACTGAATTGATAGATTTCTATAACATTAATGGCTTGAAATCTGTCTTTGTAACTTTTGATGTGGATTGGGCTCCTGAATATACTCTTAGACGTACAGTGAACTGGCTGAAAGAGAATGAAATAATAGCAACCTTTTTTGCAACCCATTCTTCACCGATACTTAAAAGCCTCAAAGATACAAATATCTTCGAATTGTCTATTCATCCTGATTTTTCAAAAGGTGCTGATCCTATTTTAAAAATACAGGATCTGCTACTAGAATACCCTAATGCACTGGGATCTAGAAACCATCGGAATTTAAGTGGGCGAAATTATTCAGATGCACTCAGGCAAAAAGGTGTTCTATATGATGTTTCAAAAATTCTTTGGTCTCAACCTTATTGTCAATGTGTTCCAATGTATAATGGCATGATTGAATCAGCCTATTCATGGGAAGATGGCACACACCTTGAACTTGGAATAGAACTGGATTTGAAACATGTGCCTGTTCATAAGCCGGGACTTCTGATTCTAGCCTTTCATCCGGTGTTGTTTGATCTTAATTGTCGCAGTTATGAAGAGCTTAAACTTTTCACCTCTCGTTACAAACCTCTTACATCAGCTCCTGAAAAAGAGTTCAACCTGGCCATCAATCATGGATTTGGCATGGGTGCTTTCAGCCGTCAGTTACTGCTATATCTGAAAGCTAAAGGAGTAAAGTTCCAAGTTCTTAAGGAGGTAATGAAACCCGCCTTTGAGATTGAATGTAGACGCCCCAGATTTCCTTTGAAAGCAAGAGGTGATCATGAATATCGAGTTTGAATCTGGAGTTTCTAGGTATGCATACATCTATCCCAATGTACATATCGGGAAAAATGTTACGGTTCTTCCAGGGACTATTCTTGGGAGGCCACCTTTATCAACAGGTGCAGCAAGAAAAATTGATTGGGAAAATCTTCCTCCATTAATCATTGAAGACGATTGCATCATAGGTTCTAATTGTGTGATTTACACAGGTAGCACTATTGGAAGAGGGAGCATGATCTGTGATACAGCCTGTATTAGAGAGAAAGTAACTATAGGTGAATATTCATTAATAGCTATGGGTGTTACCATTAACTGCAACACCACTATAGGATCGTTTGTTAAAATAATGGATAATACCCATATCACCGGAAATGCTATAATTGAAAACGAGGTCTTTATTGGCATGCTCGTTACAACTGCAAATGATAATGCAATGGGAAAAGACATGCAAAAAATGGAGAACATGCTTGGACCACGAATCCGTTCTGGAGCCACTATTGGGCAGGGAGCCTGCATTCTCCCAGGTATAGAAATCGGGAAATCTGCAAGGGTTGGAGCAAATTCTGTGGTTACTCAAGATGTACCAGCAGGGATAACGGTTATGGGAGTACCTGCACGTAAGTGCCCTTGATATTTTTTAGTAACTTAATTCTTAGCTCACGGACAGAATCTAACATTAACTATTACAGGAGTTTTAATTCTTGAATCTGAAAAGAAGAGATTTAAAATCAAATAATGTTAAAGTAGTTCATGAGGTGAATAAATATAAAGCACTTCATAAATTGTTTTCTCTCAATAACAACATATTTAATACTTCAAATATTTATTTTGTATTTACTATCACTTCCGCATATGTTTTCAGTGTCCTGATTGGGATGTATCATCATGAATTATGGCGGGATGAAATCTTTGGCTATTCTACAATCTTCTATAATGATTTTTTAAAATATAATGGTCCAAAAGGTTGTTTTGACTTAAATTGTATAATTTATAATAGCGCCTTATTTGCCTTAGTACATCTTTTCCCTTCATATAGAATTTTTCAGTTATTTCATCTCTTAATCGTTGCACTTGCTGTTTATATTTTTAATCGACACTCACCATTCAGCTATGTTCAAAAAATATTTTTCACATTCAGTTACTTTATCTTGTTCGAGTATGGAATTATCGCCAGATGGTATGGGTTCTTTATACTAACCCTTTTTATTTTGTTATATCTACTGACAAGGAAAGAGAAGAACTATATACTCATCAGCATCTTTCTGCTTGTCCTTGCTAGCCATACCATAAGCACTGCTATTTTTGCAGCAAGTCTTACAATATATATATTGATTCATATTATAAATGGGTCCAGGACTCTTCTCACATCAAAGATAAAGAGGCAACTCATTATTTCATCATTCATTTTTTTCACAGGAATAATACTTGTAATCTTTCAATACGCATATATATATTCCAATCAAGGACAATTATTTAATGTTTATGGTCATATTCCAATCTTCATGACTATTAGAACAATCTGGAGTTCTTACATTCCCATTCCTGATTTTTCAATTGGAGGAGCATTCTGGAACACAAATATCCTACCTTTTCCTATTACATATCCGCAGAGTTATAATGTTGTCGATCTTATTACTTCAACTAATATAGTTGCAGTGGTAGTTTCTGTTCTCATAATTCTTTGCTGCCTACTAATTTATTCAAAAAAACTCCCTGTGTTGTTGACATATATATTCAATACAGTAGTTTATTTTGTATTTATTCATATCTTTTTTCGGCAGCATTTTGTCAGGCATATAGGTCTGCTTTTTATCATATTTGTATATTGTTCATGGCTCTATCGATATTCAGACGAATATATACGCTTGCCTTTTTTCAATATTCCGAGATTAGAGATTAGATTCCTGAATTCTAAGCTTGTTGATACTATATTTGTTCTGTTAGTGACGATTATTTTCTTTCTTCAATTTATTTCCGGTGTTCTGACGTATCAAAAGTTGTTTCAATATCAATTCACAAAATCCTGGGAGACGGCTGAATACCTTAGAAAAAATTATGATGATTATGTGTTAGTGGGCGCATTTGATTATGCAGTCCAGCCCATCGCAGCGATATTGAATAAAGATATCTTTTTCCCCCAAACCAACAGATTCAGTAAAATTGTAGAATATTTTGGGGTTAACAGAAATCCAAAACCTGATATACGAGACATTCTCCAAAAGAGTTCTCATATAGTTACTTATAACAATAAGAAGGTTTTGATAATTTTGAACATTGAAATACGTGGCCCAAACGGAATACCGATATCCAGTGCCACATTACTTAATAATATGTTGCTGAAAAAAATTAAAAGTTTTGAAGGTGACATCATACAGCCTGATGAACAGTATTATCTGTATGAGTTATTTAGAAAACCATGAAAATATTATTATAATTCTATAGTCATAAGTTTATTAAAATTTGTAGCAATCTTTATTACAATTTGTATTTGACAAGGGCATAATCAACTTTCACTCTACCTAAGTTCAATAAACTATAAACCTCGCCGATTCCTGGCGCGAAATAAGAGATACCATCAAAGTGCTGCGATCCCCTATCTGCCTGGAAAGATATTTTGAGACATTTTTCATATTTCTTGTCATTCAATTCGACAGTTTCTATCTTCTCTGCTTTAAATTGCGTCTGGCCGTCTGATGTCTTTGCCGTCCAACTATTCCCTACCTTCATCGGGAATGGCGTTGTTAAATATTCTTGCCTCGTTTTGTCATCTATTTTGTAGATACCCTCTTTTGCCCTTCTGTTGTAACTGACATGTGTCCCAGCACCAGGTACCCCTTTTGTAAGAGTGATTTGCTTATAGTATGTCTTTCCATTGATGGTTTCTTCACCACCAATTTGGATTTGCATTCCTCCCATCTTTACCCCTTCAGGTGCTGAATACCTTATGCCGTATACCCATTGCGATCCATTAGAGCCTTTTGGGAAGTAGATATCACCCTGTGGTTGTCCCTGTGGTTGTTTAGAGCATGCAGACAGGGTCAATAAGGTTATAATGATCATATAAACAAGTCTTCGCAGCATGTTTCTCTCCTATTATCGATTTATCAAAAGAATTAAATAGTTGATTCATATATCTAAGAAAAAGTCAAGTCTCCAATTTTTAAATTAGCATCTCCGATTTAGGCATTACACTACCAGAAGATCGTTAATTCAATCGGCCGGGATTGTAAGCTCAAGTACAGCAGGTGTTCCGCCTTTTTGAGACACAGTATTTTCTTTTATAGCATCAATGTAGATGGTGATATCAAATATATCAGTACTATCACCAAGAAGTGTTGCAGAAAGGTATAGATAAGTTCCGGTTTTTGCATAAAATGAATATGTCCAAGATTGGTTCGTGATATCTACACTTGGAAGTTCCACGGTTTTGCCATCCTCGTCGATATAAGTAATAGAGACAGGGTTGCTGGAATATGTGCTTACTTCATACTGTACATAATGCATATCACTAGACTGGGTACTGCCTCCTCCGCTTCCCCCACACCCGGTCAAGGTTATGATGAAAATATACACTAAGATTATTTTACTAAGGTTCTCCATACATGACCTCTTGGGTATTTAATTGTCTCACAAGGGAACCTGTAAGACAAGATTATTGATTATAAAGTGGGAAAGCAACCTTCCACTTCCTTCCTATGAAAGGCATTGCCTTTGCTGATGATAGGAATATAATAAATACTGAGGTAAAGAGTTATGAAAGGCGCACTGCTGTTTTATATTATCTTTTTGCTCCCATTTTCCGCATGGGCAATGACCCCTGTTTCTGATTCCGAGCTTTCAGATGTCACTGGTCAGGCTGGTGTAAATATCAACCCCGATCTGACCATGGACATAAATATCGGCACAATAGCCTGGGGAGATGCTGACGGTCTTGGTACAGACAACATCTGGGGAGAAAAAACTACGGGTGGTTATGTCGGAGTAACGAATTTCAACATCACCAATCTCCAGATCAAGCTCCGTGATAATGACGGTTATAACGGATACAATTCTCTTATGATGAAGCCGATTACTATTGATGTAGCAACTGTTGGATCTTCTGCCCTTGATGTGTACACGACACCCAGCGCATGTCCAGCTCCTAGCGGCGGTATTCTGACAGAGTCCATTCCACCCAACACGACATTTGTCCGCATCGGTCTCGGTGCTCTCAAGATCAGCACGGACCAGATGCAATTTGCTGTTGCACTAGGACCCTATGGAGATACCAGTACTGGTGATACTCCAGTTTTAAAACAGGTTCTAGGAGTTGCTACTTTGGGTCCAATGGATGTGTACGTTAACCCACAAAGTTATGTTGATGTCTACTCACCAAATGCCAGTCATGGGGTTGTCTTTGCTGTCAATGTGACTCTTGACCATGTTAGTATCCCCTATATGTCATGGGGTGGACATTAAGCATAAATATAAGTATGCTTCATCCACCTCAAGCTTGCCAGAAAAGGGCGACTGACTTCACAGTATTCTGTCAATCTCTTTCTCAGCGCTTTGAGAATATAGTTCATGCTGTTCCTGCTCACACCCGTGAGCTCTTCAATTTTTGCGGCCTCAAGATCCATGGCAAAATACTATACGATCTGCCTAAAATTCTTCTCACAAATGCGCGAACGATGACAATACTTGTTATGCCCTGTCCATAAGCCAACTTATAGCACCTTTCATGTGCTAAGGTTGTCATAAACCTTGATTTATTGGGGAAAGAACTGGTATTATAAATCTATATCAGGTTAATAAATTGTGATTTAGGAGCTGCTATGGATGATAACACCTTATCTACAGAGACCGACCAGAATGCTCAAAAAAGAGCAACATTATATCAAATCATAATCATCTGTGTACTGCTTGCAGTTGTGATATTGACATTATATTGGCGTGTTAGGGGATTCGATTTCACAGCATTTGATGACCGAGTTTATGTTGCTGATAATCTGCACGTAAAAGGCGGGCTATCGCTTGAAGGCTTAAAATGGGCTTTCCACTTAACAAGAGCAGGAGATGTAAGTTATTGGCACCCACTAACCTGGCTTTCTCACATGCTGGATTATGAGCTTTTGGGCCCTAAAGCAGGAATGCACCATCTGAGTAATGTTCTTTATCATGTTCTGAACACAATATTACTTTTTATTGCATTACGGCTGTTCACAGGTTCCACATCGAAAAGCGCTTTTGTGGCAATGTTATTTGCAATTCATCCCATAAATGTTGAATCGGTAGCATGGATTTCAGAGAGAAAAAATCTCCTCAGCACTTTTTTCTGGATGCTGACATTACTTCTTTATTATTATTATGTTAAGAAACCATCTCTTGAAAGATATCTTATTGTATTTTTAGCATTTATTCTTGGTCTCTTGTCTAAACCTATGCTCGTCACACTTCCTTTTGTATTACTACTTCTCGATTTCTGGCCAATGAATAGAATCCGTTTAGTCGGTGAAAATATAACAGATATCTCTAAATCCATCCTGAATATGAATAACGCGAAATTGATATTAGAGAAAGTGCCTTTGATAATACTTTCTTTTGTAATGATTGTTTATAGTTCAAGGGTGATGTCAAATATTGGTTCATACATATCGATAGAAACAGTTCCTATGAACCTCAGGATTAAAAATGCGATCGTATCATACATTCTCTATATCGAGAAAATGTTCTGGCCGGATAACCTGACCTTTTTTTATCGATTTCCTCAGGAAGTACCAATGTGGGAGGTCGTGGGGGCCTTAACCTTTATTTTAACCATTACTATCCTAGGTTTAAAATACATAAAGAAATTCCCGTATATCATCTTTGGCTGGCTCTGGTTCATCGGAACCCTCATTCCTGTTTCAGGAATAATTCAAGCCGGGGCTTGGCCAGAGATCGCAGAGAGGTTTGCCTATATTCCACTTATCGGACTATTCATTATCTTTTCGTGGGGTGTCCCGGATTTATTAAAAAAGCTACGTAAAAAAGAAATTTTCATCTGCATAGCAGCCTCAATAATAATACTATCTCTTTCTGTAAAAACTTGGTCTCAGATAGGCTATTGGAAAGATGACTTTACTCTTTGCAAACATGCACTTCAAGTAAGCAAAAACAATGTAGCGGCTCATAACAATCTTGGACTTGCATATTATAATAAAGGAGAAGAGGATAAGGCGTTTAGACAATTTCAAGAGGCTATTCAGGTAGAACCTTTAAATTTCTTAGCATATCTTAATATAGCTAAAATATATTTTAAACGCAATGAATTAAAATTGGCTTTAGAGAATTTTGAAAAATCATTAGAACTTAACCCTATGATTCCCATAACCCATTTAAGCTATGCCCTATACTTAACAGAGGTAGGGAGACACGAAGATGCTTTGAAACAGTTCAATGAAACACTGAAGCTTGATCCTTATAGTAGTGATGTCCAGTATTATATTAGTTTAGAATTGGAGAAAATGGGAAAAATAGACGATGCTAAGAGTCATCTTCGTGAGGCACTGAAGATTAATCCTAAGGAAGCCAGAGTTCATTTTGAATTAGGAAAAATCCTGATAGAATCGGGAAAAAATGATGAGGCGCAAAAGGAATTTAATGAAGTCTTGAAGATGAAACCTGAAGGCATTACCGATTACAATGCATTAGGAATTATCTTGTTAGCAAAGGGGAAAAATGATGATGCACAGAAATATTTCAACAAAGCACTAAAGATTGATCCTAAAAATACATTTGCTCTTAATGCATTGGCAGAATGTTCAGCCAAAAAAGGGAATAATGATGAAGCCGTAAAGTATCTCAATGAATCCTTGAAGATTGAATCTAATAATGTTTATACGCATTATAAGTTGGGAACTATTTTAGTAACAACCGGTAGGATCGAAGAAGCCGTGACCCAATTTAATGAGGCTTTGAGGATTAATCCCGATTATAACGAAGCCCAAGTAGAGCTTGGTAATTTAATGCAGCGTATAGGGAATTTTGATGAAGCAATACAGCTTTATCTGGAAATATTAAAGAAAGATCCCCATCAGGCAGCGGTTTGCAACAATCTAGGGTCAGCTTATTTTAGTAAAGGAAATATCAAGAAGGCAATTGAATACTACCAGAATGCTTTACATGACAAACCTGATTATGCTCTGGCAGAAAAGAATCTGAAAGTTGCACAGACAAACCAGAAAAATTTAGAAGATCTGTCATTGAAAATACAAGGGGCAATAAAAGCATATCCCAACAATCCAATGCTCTTTACCAAGCTCGGGGAGACTTATAGATTGCTGGGTGATGATGATAAAGCTACTGTCCAATATAGGAAAGCACTCTCAATTCAGCCCCAATATACCCAGGCCTTGTACGGGCTTGTTCTCATTTATTCTCACCAGCAAGAGAATTATACAAAGGCTCTTGATTTATTGCAGGACATGCGACAATACCAGCCTGGAAATCCCAGTATTTATTATAATATTGCATGCATTTATGCAAAACAAAACAAAGTAAATGAATCGCTTAGCTGGATTCAAAAAGCTATCGATAAAGGATTCCACGACTGGGATTCCATTAAGAAAGATCCTGACCTTACAAATATCAGGAATACTTCTTATATAATTGATTTAATAAAGAAACATCATGGGTAGTGAAGATACTGCGCTTTATCGGGTTCGTGTGACTGCCACTGGCGAACATGGATGAATACTTATCTTTAACTCCATCTGTCTAGATTCTTGCTGTCTAGAAACTTCACTATTTCGGCTTCCTTAATCTTTGCTTTCCGAACTCTCCTCCCTATGTAATCCAGCCTGCATTACGTTCACTCCTGTCAACCATGAAGATAATAATCCTAAAAGTATGAGGGGGATAATCTGGAAGAAATGATAAGTAAGAGTCAATCCTGCGGCCTCTATCTTAGGGACTTGGAAGATCATCAGGCCATAGATGCCTCCGATTTCCCATATGCCCCAATAACCGGGCACTGATGGCAGCATAATGAAAAAGCACATGATGATTACTGCTGCAGCCGTCTGGAAAAAGGTGATACTCACCCCCTTACAACCAAGGGCCAAGACATAGAATGAGCAAAATGTGAGCAGCCATACACCGGCTGAGAGCAGGAGACAGACAAGGATCTTGTATGGATTTTTGAGGACCTCAAAGCCCAGGGCGAGGTTATCGAGGATGGCATGGGACCGTTTGTTTAACTGCTCGGTCATACGCTGTCTGAAATGAGGTGTTGAGAAGAAGAGCAATTTCGGTAGAAATGAAATGAAACGGCCGATTGCCCGTCTTGTGACGGGCAGCATGAACATGAAGATGAGACACAATAAGATAATACCAGCGAGAATCGTCTTTGCCTTTATGTCCAGAAGTGTCTTCTGGTTTATTTGGTAGCCGTTGAATGTAAGACTTAGGGATGGGTCTATTTGAATGTTGCTCATGATGAGGATAAAAATAATAAGAAGTGTTATAATATCAAAGATCCTCTCCACACCAACGGTTGCAAGAACTTTGGAGAACTCGATTCTATCCCTCTTATAAAGGATAGCCGGCCTGGCAAGCTCTCCCACCCGGCCGGGAAGGAGACAATTGATAGTGAATGCGATGACAACCGGATGAAATGCATGCCAGAAGCCGATATTTTTGATCGGTCTCAAGATAATTTTCCACCTTAATCCCCTCACTAAGTACGTTGAAAGTGCTATGAGTGTAGAGGGAATGATCCACCAGACATTTATGGTCTTCACGTAGCGCAGGAGTTGTACAAGGGGGACATTCTTAAAGGATATATAGATGGCAGCACAAGAGAAGACAATGCCGATCAGGAGAGATAGTATGATCTTTCTGTTCTGCTGCATTTTGCATTCACCATATTAAAGTTTTAAACTTTCTTAGTACAGAGAGGCAGGCAATAGCAAATGAATTGGAGATAATAGGGAAACTATAAGTATCGAGAAGTCTATCGGACTCAGTTTTTCTAGGCTCATTATATGATCGCCATCTGATCCGAATGGGAACGGGAACAACTCGGACTCCTTGAGGGAAACCAGCCCTTCTTCACATGGCTACGCCTGTACAACTACGATCTTACTTTCAGTGTTCTAAAGATATCGTCTATTTTCCGCTCGAAGATGTTCTCCTTTGCCGGATACTCCTTAATCTCCACTTTGAATTTTATGCAATTCGTGGTACGCATAATCCAGGTACTCGCTTCGATTATTGTTGATTGATTACAATAAGATATATTGTTCGCCAATATGATTGAAAGGGGTTTTTAAATGAAAGGAATTATCCTCGCTGGAGGCTCAGGAACACGGCTCTATCCTATTACACAAGTAGTGAGCAAGCAACTTCTGCCGATATATGACAAACCGATGATATACTACCCCCTCTCTGTGTTAATGCTGGCAGGAATTCAGGATATATTGATCATCTCAACTCCGGCCGATCTCCCACGGTTTGAGAAGTTGCTGGGTGATGGATCTCGGTGGGGCTTGTCTTTTACTTATGCTGAACAGCCAAAACCGGAAGGAATCGCTCAAGCTTTTGTCATTGGTAATGATTTTGTCGGGAAAGACAATGTATGCCTGGTCCTTGGTGATAATATTTTCTATGGTAGCGGGCTATACAACAAACTTCAAAGTGCCGGCTCTCTGAAGAAGGGAAGCATTGTTTTCGGCTATTGGGTGGACGACCCTGAACGTTATGGTGTAGTTGCTTTCGACGAATCCGGCAAACCCATCGAGCTTGCTGAAAAGCCGGCTGAACCTAAATCAAACTGGGCTGTGACCGGCCTGTATTTCTATGACAACCAAGTGTTGGACATTGCAAAAAATCTCAAACCATCTCATCGAAGAGAGCTTGAAATAACCGATGTGAACAGATGCTACCTCCAAATGGGTGAACTTCACGTAGAAAAACTTGGAAGAGGATATGCCTGGCTTGATACCGGGACCCATGAATCTCTTCTCGAAGCAAGCATGTTCATTGAAACCATAGAGAGAAGGCAAGGTCTGAAGATAGCTTGTATCGAGGAGATTGCATACAGAATGGGTTATATCAACGCCGAGCAGGTTTTGCAGATTGCAGCGCCCATGAAGAACAGCGGCTATGGAAGCTACCTCGTGAAAATAATAAACCTGGAGCATTGATGTTCTCTTTCATCACATCTGAAAAATACGAAATATAAAATTATATACTTAATTTGAACCCTTCTGTTTTTCTGTAAGCCTGAATCCCTTCGACTTTTCTTGACAGCACCCGGCAAAAGCACTAGACAAATAACCAATTTTTTAGCTGCACAGAATACGGGGAAGCTGATTATTTCATGAAAAAAAAGATCTCGCGTATCGGTGTGTTTGACTCAGGGATAGGGGGGCTCACGGTACTCAAGTGTCTCCTTGAGCTGGTCCCCGGTGTGGATATGATCTATCTCGGGGATACGGCGCGGCTTCCCTATGGCACCAAATCACCAAAGACCATTATCAACTACAGCCTCCAGTGCGCCCGGTTTCTTGCCTCAATGGACATCGACATGCTGGTGATCGCCTGCAATACGGCCAGCGCCCATGCCGTACCCGCATTGAAGGAAGAGTTTGACATTCCGGTCGTCGGCGTGGTGGAGGCCGGTGCCAAGGCAGCAATAGCGTGTGCTGTCGGCAAGATAGGCGTTGTCGGAACCTCGGCCACCATCATGAGCCGTGCCTATGAGAAGACTATTCTGGGTTTGAAGCCGGGACTGGAGATTTTCCCTCAGGCATGCCCCCTGTTCGTGCCCCTGGTGGAGGAAGGTTGGTTCGACAATGAAATCACCGAGCAGGTGGCCAGGAGATACTTGAAAGATCTCATACATTCCAAGGTTGACACCTTGCTTCTGGGTTGCACCCATTATCCTCTGCTCAAAGGTGTCCTCGCAAAAGTTATGGGCAACAGCGTTACCATCGTGGATTCTGCTCTCTCCACTGCGCGGGTGGTCAAGGAGATTGTGGGGCCTGCGAATGACCGCGCTGAAAGCCGAGAAATCACCTATTACCTTTCCGACTCATCGCCGAGGTTCATCGAGCTTGGCGAGCACTTCCTCGGACATGAAATGAAATATGTATACGATATAGATCTTTGTGTATAATAGGGAGTGTGAGCAGTCCGATGAAAACAAGGAATCTGGCCAGGGTGAGGAACATCGGTTTCGTAGCCCATATCGATGCCGGCAAGACCACGGTAACGGAACGTGTGCTCTTCTATACCGGCAAGATCCACCGCATGGGCGAGGTACACGACGGCCAGGCCACGATGGACTGGATGCCGCAGGAGCAGGAGCGCGGCATCACGATAACCTCTGCGGTCACTACCTGTGAATGGAACAACCACGACATCCACATCATCGATACACCCGGCCATGTGGACTTCACCATCGAGGTGGAGCGCTCTTTACGGGTGCTCGACGGGGCAGTGGTTATCCTTTGCGCCGTGGGCGGCGTAGAAGCCCAGACCGAGACCGTCTGGCAGCAGTCCAGAAAATACCATGTGCCTGCCATGGCATTTATCAACAAACTGGACCGTCTCGGTGCCGACTTCAATGCCGTATTGGATCAGATCAAGACCCGGCTGGAGGTGACACCGCTGCCTATCCAGATCCCTTATTATGAGGGGGACACCTTCAAAGGGGTGATCGATCTTGTCTCCATGCAAAGGCTTGTATGGGACGATGACACCCTCGGGGCTAATTTCGTGGCTTCCGAGGTCCCTGAAGATCGCATCCGGGAGGCAGCCCTTGCACGGGAGAAGATGCTGGAGAAACTTGCCGACTTTGACGACGAGATCATGGAGAAGTTTCTCGCAGGCGAAAAGCCGGATGAGAAAAAGATAAAGCAGGCCATCCGCAAAACCGCCATTGACGGCACGCTTGTGCCTGTGTTGTGCGGCTCAGCCCTGAAGAATAAAGGAATCCAGCCCTTAATCGATGCCGTTATCGATTATCTGCCTTCGCCGCTGGAAGTGAGGCCCGTGATTGCCCATGTAAAGAAAACTCTCGAAGAGGTCCCCATCCATCCGGATCCCAAAGGTCCTCTTGTTGCATATGTATTCAAGGTGTACATGGATGAAGGCAGGAGGATGGTATATTTGAGAATATATTCCGGTATGCTCCATGTGGGTGATGAGGTATACAATACCACCCGGGAGGTGTCCGAGAAGATCGCACGTCTCTTCTCCATGCATGCGCACCAAAAGCAGCGCATTGAGCAGGCCTCTGCAGGCGACATCGTTGCGGCAGTGGGTATGAAGGATTCCGTAACCGGCGACACCATCGCACCCGAGGGCGAGTCACTGGTCCTTGAGGCTATCGATGTTCAGAAACCCGTCATATCGGTAGCCATTGAACCAAAGACATCGGAATCGTCCGAGCGCCTCTTGGATGCCATACGCAAGATCATGGAGGAAGACCCCACCATCAAGGTGCACGAAGATCCTGACACCGGCCAGGTCATACTTGCAGGCATGGGAGAGCTTCACCTGGAGATCGCCCTTGATCGCTTCAAGACCGCCTTTGGAGTGGACATCAATGTGGGCAAGCCCCAGGTGCTCTATTGCGCCACCGTCGATAAGCCGTCCCAGGCCGAGAAGATCTTTGACAAGCTCATCGGTGAAACTGCCCATTACGGCCATGTGGAGCTGAACATAAAACCCGCCAAGAGAGGCAGCGGCAATACGTTCATCGTGGATGAGGCCCTTGAAGACGGCTTGAAGGGGCATGTCATGAACGGCCTTGAGGAGGCTTGCCTGGCGGATCCGGAATATGGTTACGAGGTGGTGGACATTCAGGTGCATGTGGACAAGGTTGCCCTCACCGACAAGACCACGGGGCAAGGCCTTAAAATTGCCACTCAGATGGCGCTCCAGGATGCCATGAAAAAATCAGGTGTAGTCCAGCTTGAACCCATCATGGAGCTTGACGCGCTCTCACCTGAAGACTATGTGGGAGATGTTGTGGGGGATCTATCGTCCAGAAAGGCCAGCATCGAGGGTGTCGTCACCAAGGGGAAATATCACCAGGTCAAGGCATATGTACCCCTCTCGAACACCTTCGGCTATTCGACCGTTCTTAGATCATTGACCCGTGGAAGGGGGAGCTTCTCTATGAGGTTCTCCGGATTCGACAAGGTCTAGGAATAGATGGACAAACGCTATAAGCTTCTCGCCACAATGGTAATGATCACCTTGTTCGTATGGGTGATAGCCGGGATTATCACCACCATCATAGGCCAGATCCTTTATGAACCCCCACGCCCCCAAAAGGTAACCGAGATGGCAAACATCCACCACAACAAACAGCCCAAGACCAGGAATACCTACGAGGTCATCACAACCCGGGACATCCTCAAGGTTGCCAAGGCAGGGCCGGGGCAGTCAATCACGGGTGATGTGGAAAGACCGCTCGCTGAGATGGGACTTTCCCTCAGAGGCACCATAACCGGACCCAGCGAGATCGCCCGGGCCATCATCGAAGAGTCGAACGATCAGAAGCTCTACCGGATCGGCGATACCGTCAAAGGGGCAAGGCTCATTGCAATATTCAGAAACAAGGTAATAATGGATGTGAACGGCCAGCAGCAGATGCTCGTGGTGGAAGAGACAAAGTCCGGGACTGGTCTCGCATCCAGGGCGGGAATGGGGAGGGAGCCCAGGAGACCTCGATTCGCCGGGGCATCCCCCGCGAACGCCGGCGGGATCCCGGAAGCCATGAAAAACATGGACCAGCTTCTCGGGAACGCCAGGGTAGTCCCCTACTACCGCGGAGGTCAGCCTTATGGGTTCAGGGTGAGCGATGTGGCGGAAGGGGCAAAGATCTACGAACTTGGTGTACGTACAGGCGATATTATCAAGTCCATCAACGGCGTTCCTATCCGCACCCCGCAGGATGCACTGAGCGCTTACCAGGAGCTCCAGAACAATACAAACGTGCAATTGGAGATCGAACGGCAAGGCTCAACCACCATGTTAAGTGTGCCGCTCAAGTGACGTTATGGCCGGGAGCGGATGAGTATGTTTGAGCAATTCTTCGGCCTGTCAGAGAACCCTTTCAATGTGACCCCGGACCCGAAGTTCCTCTTTCTGTCCAAGGCGCACGAGGAGTCGTTGTCATACCTTCGCTACGGGATAGACCAGCGCAAAGGCTTCATAATGATCACCGGGGAGGTGGGCGCCGGCAAGACTACCATATGCAGGGCCCTGCTTGGAAACCTGCCCAAAACGGTTCGTACGGCGCTCATATTGAATCCTGCCCTTTCAGACATCGAGCTCCTCCAGACCATCAACCAGGATTTCGGCATCAATGCATCACATACCTCCAAAAAGGCCTTGCTCGATGATCTCTATGAATTTCTCATCAATGTGTTCATCGCAGG
>Ga0326728_10009934_pt1 | contig 22542 bp, 20 predicted proteins | sample MB3enrmetagenome_FD_207602 | JGI IMG/M metagenome (GOLD analysis project Ga0326728, IMG submission 207602) | Lab enriched peat soil microbial communities from McLean, Ithaca, NY, United States - MB31MN | ecosystem: Environmental > Terrestrial > Soil > Wetlands > Peat | place: USA: New York... | reverse complement strand
TTCACACAAACAAAAAATAGTACGAACGAAGCCAGTATATTATTGAAAACAAAGAGAGGCATTTCAGAAACGAGCTAAAACGAACTCAAAACGAACCCCCATTGAGTGCTCAAATGCGTGAAATAGAACCAAAATTCGACCGTTTTGAGATCGCACGCGTTCGGGCGGGGGACAGGATCGTGGAGGATGTGGCAGGGACCGAAATTGCCCTGCTGGGGGAAACGCGAGGGACCGCGAGCGAATACAAGAATCGCGGGAACAAAGCCAAGAAGTGGCTGAAAACAAAGGGCATCACTTTTTTGAAGGCTGCGAATGATGCGCGTTTTGCGCGCAAGTCAGCACAAATTGGAGCCTGAAAGGAGCAAAAACAGCACAATTTGCGGAGACTAAGTCAGGGCTCCCGAGCCGCAAGGCGAGGCCTGGGAAGTGACAAAAAGTCGGCTACACGAGATTCCTGCCGTGGGGCTCTTGGCGTTTTCACTCCGGCGATTGTAGCGCGAAATCCAGTGCCTTGGCGGCGTGCAGCAGCGAAGTGTTGAAGAGGGGCAAATCGCAGTGCTGAGGCTCGACCAGCAACGGGATCTCCGTACATCCGAGCACAATCCCCTGAGCACCCTGGGCGCCCAGACGCTCGATGATGTCCAGAAAAAGCCGCCGCGATTCCGTCCGGATCTCGCCTCGACACAATTCCTGGTAAATCACTCTGTTCATCCGCTGCTGGCTGTCGGGCTCCGGAACGAGCGCCGTAATTCCGCATCGCTCCAGCCCCTCGCGGAAGAACCGCTCGCTCATTGTGAAGATCGTCCCCAGCAGGCCCACGGAGCGAAGCCCGGCCGCGAGAATGGCGTCTGCGGTGGCTTGCACGATGCTGAGCAGGGGCATGTGCACGGCGCGCTGCACTTCCTCAAATACAATGTGCATGGTGTTGGCGGCGATCAACCCGAAATCGGCGCCCGCCCCATGCAAGCGCTCGAGGGCTTCCGCCATATCCCGCGCCGCCTCCTGCCATTGGCCGCTACGTTGCCAATCCACATATTTCTGAAAGTTCACGCTGTATATCAGGATTTCCGGGTAGCCGAAGTTGCCAAACCGCGCCGTATAGGTCCTGGTGATGTGCTCGTAATAGAGCGCGGTGGATACCGGACTCATGCCTCCAAGTATGCCGATCTTCTTCATCTCGCCTCCATGATCATCTCGCCGAACCGAATTCATGATACTAACATGCCTCCATCCATGCTGCCCTCCGCCGTCGGTTGCAGGGGATGTCAGCCGCACTCGAATTGTGCCGGCACTCACCAGCGTGCGGGAGTGATTCGTGCAAGCGGTTCCCCAGCAGAAGAGGGGCCAATGGCAAGCAACGTGCTCATCAAGTTGTGAGGAGAATTGTGTCAATGAGCCCCAAGAGAGTCTTGATTGTAGGTGGCGTGGCAGGCGGAGCTTCCTGCGCTGCGAGGCTGCGACGGCTAGACGAGCAGGCAGAGATCGTCGTGTTTGAAAAAGGGCCGTACCCATCATTTGCAAACTGCGGCCTACCCTACTACATCGGCGATGCCATCTCCGATGAAGCAAAGCTGCTTGTGGCCACACCAGAGTTATTCCGCAGCCGCTTCAACATCGAGGTTCGCACCGAACACGAGGTCCTTGGCATCAATCGCGGGGAGCGGAAGATTGAGGTCAAGGACCTTCGGAAGGGTTCGGTCTATCAGGAGGCTTACGACGCGCTCGTCTTGTCGCCTGGTGCGGTGCCCGCTCGGCCGCCTCTTCCTGGGATTGATCTCGAGGGTGTTTTCACGCTTCGAACCATTCCCGACAGCCGCGCCATACGCGCGTGGATTCAAGAATCCCAGCCGAGAAGTGCGGTTGTTGTGGGCGGTGGGTTCATCGGACTCGAAATGGCCGAAAATCTGGCGCGCCGGGGGCTGAAGGTCACAATCGTCGAGATGTTCGATCAGGTCATGCCGCCGCTCGACCGTGAAATGGCTGAATATGTGTACGTTCACCTTCTGGACAAGCATGTCTCCGTCCGTCTCTCGGATGGTGTAGTTCGGATTAACGGAAGCGAAGGGCTCGTGACTTCGATCGAGACCAGGAGCGGCGCGAGAATTCCCGCTGATCTAGTCATCCTCTCTGTCGGCGTCAAGCCTGAGAGCAAGCTCGCTAAAGTCGCCGGTCTGGAACTCGCCCCACACGCCGGTATTCGTGTAGATGAATCCATGCGGACTAGCGACCCTTGTATTTGGGCAGTGGGGGATGCGGTTGAGGCAAGGGATACGGTCACCGGCGAGTTGTGCCTGGTGCCGTTGGCGGGGCCGGCCAACCGCCAAGGGCGAATCGCGGCGGATGCTATCTGTGGCAGACCGGCACGGTTCCGAGGGGTGCAAGCCACTGCGGTCTGCGGCGTTTTCGGGTTGACGGTTGCGATGACCGGAGTCAGCGAAAAACGGCTGCATCAGGCGAAGGAGACCGATTACGCGGCGGTCTACCTGCATCCCACTGACCATGCGAGCTACTATCCGGGCGCGAACGAAATGCACCTGAAGTTGATTTTCCGGCGTTCCGACGGTCTGGTTCTGGGCGCTCAGGCAGTCGGCGGGCACGGAGTGGAGCGCCGGATTGACGTCATATCCTTCGCCATTCAGAAGCGCTCGACAGTCTTCGATCTCGAAGAAGCCGAATTGTGTTATGCACCCCAGTTTGGCATGGCCAAGGACCCCGTGAATCTGGCAGGCATGGTGGCTGCGAACGTCGTCCGTGGTGACGTTAGATTGGCGAAGTGGGGTGAACTGCCGGATTGCGGCGCTTTTCTGGTGGACGTTCGAGAGGGGGAAGAGTTCAGACGCGGCTCAATTGACGACGCCATCAACATCCCGCTCGATCAACTGCGCCAAAGGCTCTCTGAGATTCCCAACGACCGTCCGATCTGGGTTAATTGTGCCCGAGGGCACCGGTCCTACTACGCCGTGCGCATCCTGCAACAGCACGGATTTGACGCCAGCAACCTGTCCGGCGGTTACAACACCTGGGAGGTTTGGTACCCGGAGGGATTACCTTCGAAACACATCAAGACATCGGCAGTTGAAGAACATCCCTCACGACCTCGAGCTGCGTGAAAACGGCCCGGACTCTCGCTACATAATCCTGTTGGCGACGAACCTCAGGAGGCAGGGGGATTGCGCGAGATTCGATTCAATTTTCACCGCGGCTTTTGGAGAGCGGATGAGTGAAACTGCGCGCCGGAGTTCCGGCAGATTGTTGATTGTCGGTTGTGGCAACCCCGACGCGGGCGATGACAGCGTGGGCTTGGAGATTGTGCGCCGGTTGGGCGAGCACGGCGATTGTGGCTGCGACCTGCGTGCTGAAACTGCACCAGGCGTTGAACTGTTGGAACTCTTCCCTCTGGCCGATGTGATCCTGTTTGTGGACGCGGTAGTAAGCGGCGGCGCCCCAGGCACCCTCTACCTCACATCTCTTCCTGCCAAGGAGCTTGAGCCGCAAGCCTTAGGCTCTCTGTCGAGCCATGGTTGGGGGGTCGGCGAGGTCGTGAAGCTGGCCGACGCGCTAGGGCGGCCGACGCCTCGTCTTTACCTCTTGGGTATTGAGGCCGGCGCGGTGGCCGTAGGCGCTGCACGTTCGGACGCTGTCGAGGAGGCCATTGCATTGGTTGTCGAGAGAGTCGCCGCACTTAAGCTTCTCCTCCTGACCTCCGAAGTTCTATCCACCCGGAGCTTCCCGCCAGACAACGATTCGTTTCCTGGACCGGCGGCTTGAGTCTGGGGCAGGCTGAGAGTACAATAAAACGGGCTATTTGGCGCACTTCTTTTGGTCACAGAATTGCCACATCTAGTCTGGGGAGACTCATTATGTGTCTGGCAGTTCCGGGGAAGATTCTTGAGACTAAAGAAGAAAACGGCAGCCGGCTTGGCCGTGTGCAGTTCGGCGGCATAACGCGACAGGTTCAACTGGATTTCGTGCCGGAGGCCGGGATAGGCGATTATGTGATTGTCCATGTGGGCTTTGCGCTAAGCAAGGTGAACGCGGAGGAAGCCGAACGCACTTATCAATTATTAGAAGAAATGGGCATGCTCGACGAGGAGTTGGGCGTTGGTCAGGAGTCGGGAATCAGCAGCCGGGCGCCGGGCTCGTCTGATTCGGGTTCTACTGACTCCTGACACCTGAATCCTGACTCCTGCTTTTATGAAATACCTTGACGAATACCGCGACGCACGTGTTGCCCGGGGCTTAATCGCTGACATCGCCCAGCGGGCGACTCGGCCGTGGGTCCTCATGGAGATCTGCGGCGGCCAGACCCATACGCTGATGCGTTATGGGATTGACGAACTGATCCCATCGCAAATCGAACTGGTCCACGGTCCCGGTTGTCCTGTCTGCGTGACTGCCCTCGAGACCATCGATAGGGCCATCCAAATCGCATCGCTTCCCGGCGTAACCCTGGTCTCCTATGGAGACATGCTGCGCGTGCCAGGCTCGCATTCCGATCTTTTTCAAGTGAAAGCGGCCGGCGGCGACGTGCGGGTCGCTTACTCACCGATGGAGGCGCTCAAAGTCGCGCGAGCTAACCCTCAGCGCAAGGTCGTGTTCCTGGGAATTGGCTTTGAGACCACCGCGCCTGCTAACGCCATGGCGGTCTGGCAGGGGGCGCGGGAGGGCCTGGGGAATTTCTCCATGCTGGCTTCGCATTTCCTCGTACCGCCCGCGATTCGCATGCTGCTCGAGTCCCCGAGGAACCGTGTCCAGGGATTTATCGCTCCGGGCCACGTCTGCACGGTCATGGGCTACCGCGAGTATGACGAACTCTCCCGTAAGTATCGCGTCCCAATCGTGGTGGGCGGCTTTGAACCAGTGGATCTGCTCGAGGCGATTTCAATGCTGGTGGCCCAGCTTGAACAGGGGCGGGCGGAGGTTGAAAACCAATACGTCCGCTCGGTGGCTTGTGAGGGAAATCGTCCTGCTCAGGAGCTGATGGAGAAAGTGTTCGAGGTATGTGACCGCAAATGGAGAGGGATTGGGTTGATCCCTCAGAGCGGGTTGCGCTTGAGAGCGGAATTCGCGGCGCACGACGCGGAGAGGATCTTCGATGTTGCGGCCACGACGACGGAGGAACCGGTTGAGTGCATCAGCGCCCTCGTGCTGCAAGGCCTGAAAAAGCCGGTTGACTGTCCCGCTTTTGCCGTGCGCTGTACGCCTGAGATGCCGTTGGGCGCGCCCATGGTTTCGGGCGAAGGCGCCTGCGCAGCCTACTATCAGTACCGGCGTCCGACCGGAAAGTAGCGCTGACCTTTAGGTCAGCACCTTGAATGTCGACCTGAAGGTCGGGGCTACGCGCGGTGCGATGATTCCGGCCTGACGCTGGGTGCACCGCGGAATTGGAAAGGCTCTGCGTGCCAGACAATCGAATGCCGCTCGAAAATCCCACCTGCCCGGCGCCCTTGGCTGCCGGGGATAAGATCCTGCTCGGTCACGGCAGCGGTGGACGTCTGAGCGCTGCCCTTTTGCGCGAAGTCTTTCTTCCGGCGTTTCAGAATCCTGCCTTGGCCAAGCTTAATGACCAAGCGGTGGTTGACGTTGAGGGCGTGCGTTTGGCATTCACTACGGATTCGTTCGTCGTCAAGCCACTGTTCTTTCCCGGAGGCGACATCGGTTCCTTGGCCGTGTACGGCACCGTGAACGACCTTGCCGTGGGTGGGGCGCAGCCGCTCTTCCTCAGCGCCGGATTCATCCTTGAGGAGGGACTGCCGCTCGAAACGTTGCGGCGAGTTGTCGGGTCGTTGCAGACGGCCGCCGCAGCGGTTGGGGTAGAAGTGGTGACGGGCGACACGAAAGTCGTCGAAAAGGGAAAAGGGGATGGCCTCTTTATTAACACTTCGGGAATCGGGCGCGTTCCTCCAGGGGTGAACCTGTCCGCTGACCAGGCGAGGCCCGGCGATTGTATTCTCCTCAGCGGCACGCTGGGCGATCACGGCATCGCTATTCTCTCGCAGCGAGAGGGACTGGAGTTCGAGACGCCCATCACGAGCGACGCCGCCCCGTTACACTCCTTGGTTGCGGCGATGCTCGAGGTTACGCATTCCATTCGATGTCTCCGCGACCCTACCCGAGGCGGCCTTTCGAGCACCTTGAACGAGTTCGCGGCCCAGTCGCGTGTGGGGATCGTGGTTGAAGAATCCGCCATACCCATTCGCGAGGAGGTGAAAGGCGCCTGCGAGTTGCTGGGGCTGGATCCGCTTTACGTGGCCAACGAGGGGAAACTCGTGGCCGTCGTAGCGGCTGCGGAGGCCGAACGGGTCTTGGGCGCAATGCGTAGCCACCCCCAGGGCACGAACGCTCGCCTGATCGGAAAGGTGGTGGATGCTCATCCTGGCGTCGTCACCATGCGAACTTGCCTAGGCACTTCCCGTATTGTCGATATGCTGGCCGGTGACCAGTTGCCAAGGATCTGTTAGGGGCTAGGGGCTGGGGGCTAGGGATTAGGGAAAGAGCCAACCCGCGGGCTTGTGCCCGGGGGCAGCACGTAGGTGGAAAACCAATGTCTGGGCCGCATGGTGTGGAGATGGTGCTTAAGACAGGCACCAGCGGGTCGGTTTTCCCTAGCCCCTAGCCCCTAGCCCCTAATCCCTAGCCCCTGCTTTTCCATGCACGAACTGAGCATTGCCAACTCGATTCTGGAAGCCGTACGTAAGGAGCGCGAACGGCTGAACGGCGCGCGGGTGACCAAGGTGGGCGTGCGCATCGGCGAGTTGGCAGGCGTGGATCCGGACGCGCTCAGTTTCGGGTTTGAAGTTTTGGTCAAAGACACTGACTTTGAGCCACTGCCCCTGGCCATCGAGTTTGTTCCGCGCCGCCATGAATGCTCGCACTGCCGGCACGTCTTTACGGTAGTGGATTACCGGATGGACTGCCCCGCCTGCGGCTCGACCGATACTCGCTGTATCGGCGGCGACGAACTCGAGTTGGCATACCTTGAAGTGGAGGAGTCATGAGCCGCTTGCCGCTTGAACAGAAGGTCCTGAGTGAGAACGACCGCATCGCTCAGCGGTTGCGGGAACGTTTCCTGGCGCGAGGACTTTTCTGCTTGAACTTCATCAGCTCGCCTGGGGCAGGGAAGACGTCGCTGCTCGAGCGTACCCTCGAGCGCTTTCCCTCCCTCGAGAGGGTGGCGCTGCTGACGGGCGATATCCAGACCGACCACGATGCGAGAAGATTGGCTCGATTCGGCTTCCCGGTGAAACAGATCACCACAGGGGGAACCTGCCACCTGGATGCGCGCATGATCGAGCGAGCGCTCGAGGAGTGGCCGCTCGAGTCTCTCGATATGCTGCTGATTGAAAACGTGGGCAACCTGGTGTGCCCTTCGAGCTACGACCTTGGCGAAACAGCGAAAGTGGTCGTGCTCAGTACGGCGGAAGGCGAAGACAAACCTCTCAAGTACCCTGCCATTTTCTTCAAAGCCGAGCTCTTGATCCTGAATAAGACCGACCTGCTCCCTTACGTCTCATTCGACCTCGCCCAAGCGCGCGCCAATGCCCTTCAGGTGCATCCGGGCATGGAGATTGTTGAACTCTCCTGCAAGACCGGCGCGGGCTTCGACGATTGGATGAACTGGCTCGAGCGGCGAAAGGAAGCTGCGAAAGCTCACACTGCGCATTTTTCGGCTTAGGAGCGCGAGCTTCGCCGGCCAAAACTCCTCAGGTGCTTCTTGTTGGATCCCTGGTCAGAAAGACCGGAGGCGAAACGGTCCACTCCAGTGAGCTGCTTGGTCGGCGAAAGGCCATAGCGTGCCGCCAGTAACTTGACTCCCTCGCGCACGACGCGAGATTCGCTCCAGCCCGTCCAGCGCACCAGCCGATCCAGGCGTACCTGGGAGCGGCGATCAAGTCGAGCTTGCCGAGTCGTTATCATGTGACCAACGGATCACAGTTTCCGTGATGCAAGGCACACCCAACGATGTGCCACAAGCCCACTCTCTACTGCCCGCTGTGTACTGCCTACTGCCTACCGCCTACCGCCCGCTGCCTACTGCCCACTGCCGACTACCGACTGCCTGTTCCCTCAGTGGCTCGTCCTCAGGTGGGTCTTTCCTCCTGCGGCAGGAACGATATGCCGGAGCAGCCACAGCAGCAAGCATCCCATGGCTGCCCCAAACAAAGTGCCCATTCCCAGGCCAAAGGTAATGTGGCCGAAGATATGCGCCAAAGGGCCGGCGCGGGGTGAATACTCCGGCAGGCTGTAAACGTTCATAGTGTTTGTCAAAGCGGAGAAGGCGATGGCGCTGCAGATGAGAAACTGCGACCAAAGCTCCAGCAGGAAGGCGGCCACCACAACGTTGCCGTAGCTGCCAAATGCCTTGAAGTGAATCAGCAGGACGGCAAGTAGGATCGAGGCGGAGCCGGCCACGGTCACACTCATCAAGCGGACAATTGCGGGCGGCGTGCCTGCCTTGTCCATGATCAAGCGAAGCAACCACACCGCCGTGATCAACCCGAACAGGGGCATCAAAAGGCGAATATGTTCTCGTAATCCGTGCCCGCCGATTTTCATAGCGTCTCCTTCTGCGATGAGCGCTGCGCCTTCCAACCGCCTACTGCCTACTGTCTACGACCTACTGCCTACTGCCTACTCCTGCCCTTGCCGCCCGAATCAAAAGCAGCGTCATGTCGTCTTCCAATTCCTCGCCTGACCAGTCGCGCACCGCCTCCAATACGTGTTGGCGGATTTCATCCAGAGGTTCCCCGGGGTGCTGCTTGAGGACGGCTTCCAGCCTCACCTCGCCGAACTCCCTCTCTGAGCTTTCGCCTGCTTCGGTTATTCCGTCGGAATAAAGGGCCATTACGTCGCCGGGCTGAAGAACGATCCTGCCCACTTCGAAGTCCGTGCCGGGAAACAGCCCGAGCGGGGGGCCGCCGGCGTTAAGCTGCTCGCCGGAGCGTGATCCCAGCAGGATGGGCGCGGGATGGCCGGCATTGACATAAGTGAGACTGCGGTCGCGCACGCTCCACTCCGCAAAAAACGCGGTTGCGAACTGCGTGCCGTCGGTGACGCGGTGAAGCTGGCGGTTGAGCTGGGAACAAAGCTCCCCAGCCGGGTGGCCGGCGTCGTAGAGGGTTCGAAGCACGGCGTGGACGTTGGACATCAGGATGGCCGCCGAGATTCCTTTGCCGCTGATGTCGGCGATGACGAAAGCCAGGCGGCCGCCGGACCGTTGCAGGACGTCGTAGTAATCTCCACCTATTCCCCGTGCGGGAACACAAACGGCGGAGAACTCAAGGCCGCCGTCAGCCGGAAATTGCTTTGGAAAAAGCGCCTGCTGCACCTCGAGGGCGAAGTTCAACTCCGCTTCCTTGCGCGCCAGTTCATGGCGGCTGGCCCGCAATTCGAGTTGCACGCGATAAAGCACCAGCCCCAGCACCGCCGCCGCCGTGGTCCCCGCGAACGTCAGGCCAAACGTCGCATAGGTGGACATGGCGATGTAACCACGGCCGACGTAGAGCAGCAGCCCTGCTCCCACCAGGAAAACCAGAAGGTAGAGGCGGTCGCGCATGGTTGGATACAGTCTGACTTAAGTTTGAAGGGTTAGCAAGCGAGTTCAGTTACTCATCCGAGTGGGCATGGAGCTGAGGCACCGCCATTGGCTTGAAAATCGCCAACGACGTCCCTGCGAAGGCAGCGACTCACTTCCGAGGGATTCCCGCTTTCGCGGGAATGACAAGACTTTCGACGGTACGCCTTCCGTCCGCACGTCAGATGTGTTAAGTTTCTCGATTCTGACTCCTGACTTCTGACTCCTGTCTCCTGAATCGAGGCGAAACCGAGAATGATTTCTCCTTTCGAAGGTCGAGTTCGCTGGCTCTTGATCGTTTGGATATTTGTGATGAGCTCGGTGGGATTCCTCGACCGCGTCAACATTTCCATCGCCAGCGATTATATTGTCAGGGAATATCATCTTACGAATATCCAGCTTGGTTACATTTTCAGCGCCTTTGTCTTTGGATATGCGTTGTGTCAAGCTCCGGGCGGGCGCATCAGCGATCGTTACGGAGCGCGGCGGGTGATCACCATCGCCACCCTTTGGTGGGCGGTGTTCACGAGTCTGGCGACGGCCATTCCCAGGGACATTGCCCACGTGGTCGCGGCATTCATTGCCGTGAGATTCCTGCTGGGAGTCGGCGAGTCGGTGATCTACCCGGCTTCGAATCGCGTGGTGTCCAAGTGGATTCCCACTCATGAGCGCGGCCGGGCCAATGGCGTGATCTTTGCAGGAGTGGGCGCAGGCGCTGCGGTCACGCCTCCGTTGATTACTTACATTATGCTGCGTGGCGGTTGGCGGCTCTCTTTTTGGGTGAGCGCTCTGATCGGCGTCGCCGCCGGCATGGTGTGGCTTTGGCTGGCGCGAGACAATCCGGAAGACCACCCCTGGGTGGGCGAGCGTGAGATGGGCGTGATTCGCTCCGGCTTGCCCAATGCGGAAGATCAACCGAAAGGGATGCTGCCCTGGAGATGTATCCTGGGTTGCAAGGACTTCCTGCTGGTCACGTACAGTTATTTCTGTTACGGCTATGTGGCCTATATCTTCTTCACTTGGTTCTTCCGCTACCTGTCCACCGTGCGCGGGCTGGATCTGCGGGAGAGTTCGTATTTCACAACCCTTCCATTCATCGCCATGGCAGTGTGTTCGCCGCTGGGCGGAGTGATAAGCGATCGGATTACGCGCCTCTACGGCAAGCGTTGGGGAAGGTGTGGCGTTTCCGTGGTTGGCATAGGGCTGTCGGCCGTGTTCGTGGCATCCGGTGCTTACGTCGCTAGTCCCAGGCTGGCCAGCGTCGTTCTGGCGGGTGGGGCAGGCGCCCTTTATATATCCCAGAGCACATTTTGGTCGGTCACAGCGGATATCGCGGGGGAGTCTGCCGGCGCCGTATCGGGAGTGATGAACATGGGCGCCCAGATCGGAAGTACGGTTACCGCCACGCTCACACCCCTGATCGCGTCGCGTTTTGGCTGGGAAGCGTCATTCGGAGTGGCCGGTTTCCTCTGCGCTACCGGGGCGCTGGCCTGGCTGTGGGTTGATCCCAATCGCAAGCTGACGCCGAAGGAATGAAGAAACGTGCACCTTAGCCCCGAAGGGGCGACCCACCACAGCCCAGGCCATCGGCCTGGGTCCCCGAATGCGCCCTGTTTCGAAGTGAGCCCTGAAAGGGCGAAATAGCGTTGCGCTCATCTCCGAACGGCCGTCTCGCCTCGGTCTACGGCCTTGTTGCGCCCCTTCAGGGCTTATAAATGTGCGGATGCGGATTCTTGACCCAGGCCTCTAGCCTGGGCTATGGTAGGTCGCCCCTTCGGGGCTCATTGCTAATAAGGAATCTCCACCGTGCGGTTCAGCGCCGTCATTCGGGCGGAATCGATTTCGTAAACCACCACGCGGAGGGCGTAGGTTCCTGCGCTGACTTTAAGCTGACCCCGGAGATTCAGGCCGGCCGTCAGGACGTGAGCGAGCGTGGCATCTTGCAGGTGTAAGGCGACATCCCGTTGCGTACCATCCACCAGGTTGCCGTCGCGATCGAAAGCCACGCAGACCATTTTCAAATTCAGCCGGCTGCGGTCGCCTTCCTTGTGGAAACGCAGTGCGTGCGCGTCGATTCGCGCCGTCACGGAAAGCTGAACTTTGTTGTCGCTCAGCTTGAAGAACTGGGTGTGGACATCAACAGGGAATCCCAGGTACTCTTCGCGGGCGAAGACGGCGTCGTCAATCTCTTGCTTGGCGCGCTCTTCGGGGCGTAAATCCTGGCTGGGAGCGAAGTACCCGTTGCGGGCCTGCACGCTCAAGCCCTTCGAGTTCACCAGTTCCACTTTCAATTTGTGAAACTTGCCGTCGTACTTCAAGTTCTGGGGCGAGAAAGCAAGCAAGTAGGAGACCTCGGGCAACGCCCCGGCCTGGCGGAATCCGCCGTCGTAGTCGTTCGTGTTGTGAACGAACACGCCACCCGTGTCGTGCGAGACGTAGGCCATGACATCGTCGCCCATCTCCTTGCCCGTCCTACGGTACATGGCGAGTTTCGCCGACATGGAGGGGTCAGTGCCACCAAGCCCCGACATGGAGTGGTCAGTGCCTGCAAGCCCGCTCGTCCCACCGGAAGCGTGAAGCGGCAGGACATTGTGCTCAGAGGCGTCACCGCCTGGGATATCCACCCACAGGCCACGGGCATCAAGCGCGCTGATCACCACGTGTTCGCGCAGGGCGCGGTCGATAAGCTGGTCGAGATCGGGCTGCAGAGTAGTGGCCAAGAATCCCTGCGACAGCCAGAGAATGCTATGCTGGCCAGGCAGCGCACCCAGGCGCCGCACCAGATTCTCAAGTATGTGCAGACACTGCCTGGATTGGACTTGGTCGTTTTGCCAGGTAATGCGGGCCGCCTGCTGAGCCTGGCTTTGCGGATCACCACAATGCTTCGGGTCGCCGCCACAGGCGCAGGCAATGACTTCCCACGTAGCGATATTGAGCATTATCGAATCGTGCCGCTCGTCGATCAGGTAAGACTCGTAAGGCGTAAGCGGCGGGCAGTCGTTCTCGGCACGGACAGTTCGCGGGCGCGGCTGGAGGTTCGCCAGAGCCTCTCGCAGCTTGACGCGGTCATCCGTGAAGTCCAGATCTCCAAGGGTGGAGGAGGTAAAGACGCCCGCGCGGTCCTCCGGCTGCATGGAGGACGCGATGTATTTCTCCGCAGCCGCGCGTGTGCGCACCAAGTCCTCGAACGTCACCACCAGGTCGTCGAAGTAGAAAGCCACGTAGCGCTGGGGCAGCGCCAGCGCTGGTGCGGCTTCCGAGGGTGTGGCGGGCTTGGCAGTTGCGGAAGGCGACGCAAGAGCCGCGGCTGGAGCGGTCGCGAAGGTCTCAACTCGGAATACTGTCAGGCTCTGCGGCTTGCCGTCGTCGGAGAGGCGAAAGTCGTCCTTGGTAAGTCCCCCGACGGCCTTGCCGTCGTTGTCGCGCACCACCACGCGCACTAGAACTTCGTTCCGCTGCGCCCGGACGGTAAAGGCGGGTGTCGTCTCCTCGCTCTTGATCTCCGGGACGTCCTGGTTTTGGGGGTTCAGAGCGGGTCTGAGGGGAGAGATCCCGGCGATGCCGGCTCCTAGGAATGAGATCGATAACAGCGATACCCATTTCGCCGGAATAGCCATCCCGAACCTCCGGCCTGCGTCAATCCGCCCCATCTAGTGTCATTCCGAGTGCAGCGAGGAATCTCGCACTGCCTCGGGCAAACCGAAATGCCAAGTCCAGAGCAGGATTCCTCGCTGCGCTCGGAATGACAGCGAAGAGCGGGGCGAAAGAGGCGTAGTCTCACTCGCCCAGTTGCCGGGCCAGGTAATCCGTCAGGCCAAGTTCTTTGATCAGGCCCAGTTGGGTTTCGAGGTAGTCCACGTGACGTTCTTCGTCGCGTAAGTTCGCCAGCAGCAGGTCAGCACTGCCCTGGTCACCGGCCTTGGTGCAGGTGGCGTAGCCCTTGTTGTAGTTCACAATGGCTGTGTGCTCGCCTTTGAGGTCAATCGTGAACTGATCGCTGACATCCTTGCCCGCTTCGATCTTGGGAAATGTCTGTACGTCCGGAGTGCCTTCCAGGAAGAGAATGCGTTCAATCAATTTCTCGGCATGTTGCATCTCTTCGATGGCGCGCTTCTTCGTAAAGGCGCCAAGCGGCTTGTAGCCCCAGTTGTCGCACATTTCGGCGTGCAGGATGTATTGAACGGCGGCGCCCAGTTCTTCGGTCAGCGCGCCGGCTAGAACTTCCAGTACCTCGGATTTGCCCTTCATGGCTTATTGGCTCCTTGAGATGAATGACGGACCATGCGGTTGTAAGTGGCTTGCATGCTGCCAAGTTTCTGGCCCCGTCAAGGGGACGGAGTCGAGGCGTTTACCGAACGGATGGTGCGTGACACGACGTTGGGCTTCTGGCTCTCGGCTTCGGGTCCTTGTGCGAGGGCTCTTATCCCATCACTTTTCAAGGGCTGTGTCAAGAGATCGGTAGGTAGTCTCCTAAACCCGTGTTGGTAAAAGTCGCCCAGCATTTAGCTCGAACGACGCTGAACAGTATGCTCAAAGGCCGTATCAAACACGAGGCAGGTAGCCTTCCTAAGTCTCAACCCTTGAGCAAAAAAAGTCGCGTTCTCAGGAACGGGGGCCCCGAGAATGGGGCCTCGTATTTGGGCAATTGGCAAGACTGTATGGGAATGACAGACATTTAACAATCGTGAAGACATTGTGTCTGTGCACTTTTGCTCACTCTGCCATTTTTCTTCAACACACTTTTAGGACGCTACCCTTGCCTGGGCAATGCGCCAGTTTGATGTAGAGGCGGCTTTGCGCCGCCTCAACTTTGACCCCAGATACACCCTCGCCTGTGTAGCGCCTGACCTGAAAGCACCGCCAATCCCGCTCTGCAGGGACAGCGGGGCGGAATCCGCTCCGCGAGGCGGGGCCGTCGCTCCGAGTACGCGGCATGAGATAACCGGCTGTCTGACTTGACTTCGGCGGGGCTGGGTTCTAGAGTAGGCGTGACTGATTTGATAGCACCTGTCCTGGGAGTGCGCAGGCGGTACGGAACTCCCTCGAGACCGCGAGGCTGGCTGATGCTGCTCTTTGCCGGGTTTTCAGCGTTTGCCGTATTTCTGGGCATTGCGTCCATCGGATTCCTTGTCCTCGTAGTGAGTTTTCTCTCCGGTGAGTTATTCGACCACGGCGACCTGGCAGGGCACGATGCCGACTTCCACGGCGACGTGCACGGGGGCGCAGGAGTCAGCATCTTCAGCTCTCGCATTCTCAGTGTTTTCGTGACGGCTTTTGGCGGATTCGGGGCTATTGGCATCCATTTGGGCCATAGCACCGAGGTCAGCACGGCGATGGGCGTTGCCGGCGGCCTGGTCTTTGGCACCATCATTTACCTTTTCGCGAGCTTCCTTTACAGCCAACAGGCATCGAGCGAAGTGCGTGTAAGCGATCTGGCAGGGAATACCGCACAAGTCAGCGTGAGCATTCCAAAAGCCGGCGTCGGACAAGTCCGCTGCAGGCTGGGCGAGAGTGTCGTGGACAAGATTGCCCGGTCGCAGGACGGGGAACCAATTCCCGTCAATACCGTAGTTAAGATAGAAGCCGTGCTGGGTGAGACGGTAGTGGTCCGGCGAGCGGAGTGACCAGAAGACGGAAACTGGAAAATAGATGATGGAAAATAGAAAGTGGAAAATGGAAACTGGAAAATCGAGACCTGAAGATGAAAAATTGAGGACCCGGCGCGCTCGAACGGCAAAAAGCTAGCTCCAACTTTCCGCTAGTTTCGATTTTCCACTTTCCAGTTTCCAATTTCCAGTTTCCAAGTGGGGAGATGTCATGAGCATGATTACGCAGTTTTTCGTTCCTATCATTGTGATGTGTGTGCTTTTGGCCCTAATTGTGGCCATGGCGCTTTTCAGCCGGAACTACCTGAAAGTGCCGCCCAACGCGGTGGCGGTGTTCAGTGGGCGCAAACGGAAGACGAGCGACGGGAAACTCGTGGGCTACCGCATGATTAAGGGCGGAGCGGCCTTTCGCTACCCACTCCTCGAGCAGGTGGACTACCTGTCGCTGAACGTATTCACGATCCCGCTCGAGATCAAGCGGGCTTACACCAAGCAAGGCGTGCCCATCTCCGTGAAAGCGGTGGCCAACGTCAAGATCAAGAGCGACGACATGTCTCTCAGTGCTGCTGCCGAGCGCTTCCTCGGCATGTCGCACGAAGAGATCCAGCGAGTGATCTTCCAGACCCTCGAGGGCCACCTGCGATCGATCCTCGGCACGCTGACCGTGGAAGAGGTCAACAGCGACCGCCAGAGCTTCGCCCAGAAGCTGACCTCGGAGGCTGCGGCGGATCTGGAGAGAATGGGCATCGGCGTGGACGTACTCACCATTCAAGACATATCCGACGAAGAAGGCTACCTTGACGCCCTCGGCAAGAAGCGGACCGCGGAAGTTAAACGCGATGGGACCATCGGCGAAGCCGAGGCCACGCGCGACTCAAAGATTAAGTCCGCTCTGGCCATGCAGGAAGGAGAAAAGGCGAAGTTCGACGCGGACGCCAACATTGCCGCGGCGCAACGTGACTTTCAGGTGAGGCAGGCCCAGTTCCTGGCCGAAGTGGAAACTCAAAAGGCCACGGCCGCGCAGGCCGGCCCGCTTTCCGAAGCTAAGGCCAAGCAGGCCGTGGTGGTGGAAGAAGTGCGTGTGGAAAAGGTGCGCACCCAGGAGCAGATCGCCGTCCAGGAACAGGAAGTGATGCGTAAGCAGAGGGAACTCGAGGCGACGGTCATCAAGGCCGCGGAGGCTGACCGGCAGGCAGCCATTTTGCGAGCCGAAGCCAAGAAGCAGGCGGCCATTCTCGAGGCGGAGGGCAGTAAAGCCGCCCAGATCGCCATGGCGGAAGCCGCGCAGGAAAAGTTCCGGCAAGAAGGGCTGGGCCAAGCCGCCGCCATCGAAGCCCAGGGCCGCGCCGAAGCCGCCAAAGTGGAAGCGATCGGCTTGGCCCAAGCACGAGCTATCGAGGCCCAAGGCGTCGCCGAGGCGACGGCCATCTTGAAAAAGGCGGAAGCATGGAAGGAGTTTAACGAGGCCGCCAAACTCCAGACGGTTCTCGAGAAGATACCCGCTGTGCTTCAAGCTTCCGCGGGCATTTTTGGCGCGGTTGCGGCGCCCTTGGGCAATATTGACAAAGTGGTGGTTATCGATCAGGGCAACGGCGCCAGCGGGGATGGAACCGGAGGCATCGGCCGCATCGCTAGGACCGGGCCGGCCTTGGTGTTCAGCCTGCTCCAGCAGTTGCAAGCCTTGGGCCTTGACGTGCCCAGTGTCCTGTCGCAGTTGGGCGTATCGCATGAACCCGCGGGCGGGCATGAGGCGGCCAAAGAACATCAAAGCGCCCAGCCCAAGGTCCTCGCACAGGAAGTTCACGAGACCGCCGTGCAGAACAAGAGTTAAATGCTAAAGGCTAAAGGCTAAAGGCGGGGCGACCTCATGGAAGGGTGAAGGGAATGGGCAAGGTTCCTCCGGAAATCCGGAAACGGACGTACGGGTACTCTTTGCGGGCGATCAAACTGTACGGAGCTTTGCAAGAGGGTAACAACGGCAATCATTCTAAGCGCGAAGCGGGGAGCCCCAAAATCTAGAGGTGGAGCGTAATGGCACAAGGGTAAAGGGTGAAGGACAGATGTGGCGACTGCTTTTAACCTTCACCCTTTAGCCTTTAACCTTAGGTTATCGAGGTCATCCATGCCCAACTACTCCGTTGACGCCAAACTTCAGAGCCAGCCTCCTCGCGCCTTGGTGGTGCACTGCGGTGACCATCGGTTTCAAGCGGCCTTTCAAGAGTTCTTGAATCGCGACCTGGGACTGGGTGGCAACTACGACTTGTTCGTCGTTCCTGGCGGTCCCCAGAGTCTGACCCTCGTCGAGTATCTGCCCAAGTTCTCCTGGGCAAGTTGGAGGTGGTTCCGCTTCTTCGTCGATAACCATGAGATCGACCGGCTCATCCTCATCCAGCATGAGGACTGCGCCTGGTACAAGAGCCTGCCAGTGCATCTTCACACTTCCTCTGAGCCACGCGAGCGTCAGGAAGAAGACTTGCAGAAAGTCGGTAAGATGCTTCGAAAGGATTTTCCTCAGCTCCAGCTTGAACTCTATTTTGCGGCCTGGGACGGGAAACCGCAGGGGAAGATCGACTTCATTCCGCTGGCTGAGTGACTCGCCCAACCGCCACCGCGACACTTGCACTGTTGTTCACACACTGCCTTTGTCGGCAAGCCAGGTGGCTCAAAATGGCCACCGTAATGGCGAAAATCGGCCACGGCCGGATCTGTTCGCATGCGTGGCCGAATGGCGTCACAGTCATCGAGCGCCGTATCGTATACAATCTACGCAGTCAGGTAAATCCTTCCGAACCAGCCACCTACAGATGTTATTCATTTATAAGTATTACTCGTACATTCAATACTTTTCGGAACTAGTATTTGGAACGCGATGTGCTCGTAGTCCCGTGGTAGCGTTCATCGCGCGTCCAATCGTCCGCTAAACGGTAGTCCGAAACTCCTCAGACCTTGAGAAATGGCGGTTGAGACTCGAAAAGCGCGGATTCTACTGACATTTTGTTAGATTCAAGGAGGCCCAGCATGCTTAAGAGAGTATGTGTATTCTTTCTGGCGCTGGTCGCAGGCTTCGCGGCCCTCGCGATGGTGAGCTGCGGAAGTGGCACGCAAACGAGTACACAGCAGCCCCAGCCCGCTACGCCTACCGGGCTGCTCGTCACCTTTGGAACGGACCAGCCTAGCTGCGATGTGGAGTCGTTCATGGTAACGATCCAGTCGGCTTCCCTCGTTCAAGAATCCGGTGGCGCGTCGGTCCCGATCACAGCTCCGAGCCAGCCAGTGGATTTTGCCAGCTTGGTGGATTTCACGAACATCCTAACTTTTGGCAGCGTCAATACAGGAACTTACAGCCAGCTCACACTAACGCTCACCAGCCCGCAGTTGACCTACCTGAACACTTCGGTAAACCCGCCAGCGCCCGTAACTATGCCTCCCTGCGGTGCAGGCAGTGCCTCTAACTGCACTTCGTTTTCGAACGGAACAGCTACGGACACGCTTAACCTGCTGTTCAGCCCGCCCCTCTCGATCACCGCCAACGGCGCGGCGGGGCTGGTGATGGACTTCGACATGCGCGATTCGGTGCAGACCGGAGCCACGGGCATGATCACGGGAGTCGTCGACCCTCAAGTCACCGTCTCGCCGTCAGTTGCCTCCGGAACCACCTTGGGAGAGGCCGATACAGTTTATGGCGTGGTTCAAAGCGCCCCAACCACGACGAGCGGTAATCCGAGTTTCGTGGGCAGCTTCCCGCTTCAGGTGCAAGGTGGGGTGGGGCAGATTCTGACGATCCAAGTCACCAGCACGACAGAATTCCAAGGTGACGGCGTAAGCGGCCTCTCCGGCGATACGGCCCTGCAATCTCTGGCGCAGGGGACGTTTGTGGAGGTTGATGCCATCGTTGACACCAGCGGCAACATTATCGCCCAGGAAGTAGATTCTGAAGCCCAGTCGGTAACAACCGGTCAGTCCGGCGGTTTCTTGGGCAGGGTCATCGCCGTCACCCGTGACGGTTCCGGCAACGCTACCGGATTCAGCTTGCTGATCGGTCACGAAACAATGGACATGACCGATGAGGTGCCGTTAGAGTCGTCAATGGCTGTGACGCTCACCAATTCGACCCATTACTGGGCGAACTGGCGCCATTGGAACCGTAACTCTCTCCAGTTCGGACCGCAGACGCTTGGACTCGCGGAGGACGTGGCCGTGTACGGCACTCTGACCGCGGGTACCAGCACCACGCCCGCAACGCTCGCTGCTGATGCGGTCTTTCTGCGGCAGCGAAATGTGCTCGGGACCTTCCAATCGTTGCTTACGGCGGGATCCGACAATAAGACCGGCGGTTTCACGATGATGCCGTGCGGGCATCTGTTCGGGGGACAGGCTATCACTGTACTGACTTTCGGCGATAGCAGGTTCCGCTCTTTAGGCGGCTTATCGGGACTGACCGCGGGCCCTGTCATCAACGTCGCTGGATTGCTCTTCTATGAGCAGCAAAACGGCCCGGCCCAGCAACCCACTTGGACGGCGCCGGCCTGGGTGATGCAGGCCAAGACGGTCCACCAGTTGCCGCAGTGACCGCGGCAAGGCAAGGCGGTCCACCAGTTGCCGCAGTGACCGCTGCAAGGCAAGGCGGTGTGCTTAGTTAGATATCCTACTTTAGATTCACGCAGGGGCGCGGCAGGCCGTGCCCCTGCATCCGGTTGCCGCTTCCTCACGGGATCAAGCTCTCCTCCCATTTTTCGACGGCAGGTGGAATCTTGCCTTCGAGAAGTCCTGCGAACGAGTTCAGTGCCGTTCGCGCGTCTCCAATTGGGTAATAGAAGGCTTCCCAGTTGTCGCTGTCCTCGCCGTCGTGGTTCGGGATCACATAATCGAAATGCCAGGCCTCCTTGAGTTCGCCATATGCGCTGGAGGCGCGACCCTCAATGTTCTCGAGGTCCTTCGCCGAAAGATCGAGTTTCTGGCGATGCGTACGCCGGAGCAGTTTGCGCCTCATGATGTCAGTGACCAAGTCCGGAAGGGAAACATTGCGCTCGGCGTCCTTGAGATAGACGATCTCGGACTTCGATAAAGGCGAAAGAAAGACGCTCAGGCGTTCGATTCCGGCTAACTTCGGATGAGTCCGGAGGACTCGGCTGACGTAGGGATTCCCTTCGAAGAAAGCGCAGTTCTCTGCCAGAAGATCGCGCAACTCTTCCACATCCAAAGCTTGCAGATCCCCTCGCACGTCCAACACGGCATACCGGGTTTGCGCCCGCAGCACCTCAATCTGACTCCGAGTGCGGAAATGATAGTCGACCCCGTCGATCTCGCCAGGCCGTGGCGAACGGCTGTTGTAAAGTACCAGCTTCCGCAAGCCTTGGCGTAACTTGGGATAGAACCTAGCCAGGGCCTTATCCAGTGGACTCTTGCCGACGCAGGATGGTCCGGACAGGATCACCAGTCTGCGGGAAAGCTCATTCCTCATTGGTTGCCACCCCCTCCTCACGTGGACACCGTTGTGGTCAGTATAATACTGCTGGAATTGCTTCTTGGCCTTTATTTCTGCGGTTGTGATAGACGTTTGGGGGGAGTTACTGCGGCACAAGGCAAACATCTGGATCTCCCTTACTTTCTCGGGAGGTTGCCTGAACCCCGGGACTCCCCCCGGTTCCGTTTTTCTCGAAGGGCAGGCATCTATCGCTGGCGCATGTTCAGGAAGTGGGCGCATAATGAAAAGCCATGTCACCGAAAACCACACTATGCTGCATGCTATCGATCGCCGTTGTCACAATGGCTCTTCCAACAAGAGCTCCATTGAACTCAGCGGAGACTGGCGCGCGCGCCAACGCCGCGCCGGGCTCGAAGCTGATTGCCCTGACCTTCGATGACGGTCCCAAACCGTATGTGCTGATGGGTACGCGCACAGGGAAGGGAGTTTCCTCGCCAAGCTTGCTCAGTTTGCTCGACAAGCAAAATGTAAAGGCGACGTTCTTCGTGATGGGCTGGAGACTCTCGAAGAACGCCGACGCGAAATGCCGCCAGGACGACGGTGGGGTTTGCCGCGAGGCCGCGGAGGAAGAGCACCGGCGCGGCCACGAGATCGAGAACCACACTTTCGGCCACGGCGACTTCCGCCTCATGGTGAAACGCTACGGCGAAGAATGGGTGCTGAACGATATCGAGCGGGCTTCGACGATCATCCAGAGTATTACCGGAGTCAAGCCTTCTTATTTGCGGCCGCCGGACTGGACCATCTGGCCTGAGCTCCAGAAAAAGATCGAAGCGCGCGGCTACCGCGTCATGACAAGGTCCAGAGACGTGCCGCCGGCGCTGCGCGACGTTGACTCCGAGGATTACTTCTGCGCGGGCCGCAGCCTGGCCAAGTGCCCCAAGCCTTCAGACTATGACTACGTGCTGCGCGACATCGCCCAGCGTGAGCGACAGGGTGTTGAACAGCACATCCTGGTATTTCATGAACTTCCGCAATCGGTCGAGCTACTTTCCCGGCTCATCCCTGAGCTTAAGACGCGCGGGTACAGCTTTGTAACGCTGCGGAAATATATGGCAGAGGTTAGTCCGACTTCCAGCGGAACTCGTTAGTTGAGGTCCAGGTCATCCTCATTGCACCCGTGTCAGGTGAAACACGCAGGTGTTTCCCTTGTAAGTGATTTGCAGCTTCCAGCCCGCCTTTTCCGCCCTGTCCTGCCAGATACTCTCGAAGAGGGCTCGATAATCCTCAGCGGAAATTTGGTGCCCCACGTCAGTTTCCGAGTAGAACCTGAGGTAGTGTGGCTCGAGAGTGATTATGGCCTCGCGGTCATCCAACTTCTCCAGCGTGACGCGGTTGCCGCGCAGGTTGGCCTGCTCCCAGCAGAGATAGAGAATGAAGGCGCGGGATACCGGCACGAAGGGCACCCAGGTGCGAGCCTCCATAAAGTAGCCAAAGCCGTCCTTAAACCAGTCGAAAGCGAACTCGCGGCCTTTTTCCTTTGCCAGCAGGTTGAAAAGGCGCACTTGCTCATGCACGAGGATCTCATTGCGCATCCAGGCCTTTTGCGCTTCCGAGACGTCGGGGAAGGTTGAAACCGGTGGCGGCCCGGTTTTGTCGAGGCGCACGGTAATTGACTCGAGATGTTGGAAGTACCACTTTTCACCCTCCGTCAGGAAGGTGAAGCAATAGGTGCCGCGGGCGCCGTCAATCGTCAAGGGAATCAAGTAATGCACCTGATTTCCCACGCGATGTGTTTCCGGCGAAGTCTCCCACTCTGACCATGTCGCTGCTTGCCGCATGCGAGAAAGAAACCCGAACATCATGCTTCTCGATATACCCTCATAAGGCCTAATCTGGTCCGGTGAGAATTGCCCGTTCTTGAGCTGGGCAACGAA
>Ga0326728_10009932_pt1 | contig 22544 bp, 14 predicted proteins | sample MB3enrmetagenome_FD_207602 | JGI IMG/M metagenome (GOLD analysis project Ga0326728, IMG submission 207602) | Lab enriched peat soil microbial communities from McLean, Ithaca, NY, United States - MB31MN | ecosystem: Environmental > Terrestrial > Soil > Wetlands > Peat | place: USA: New York... | reverse complement strand
CGCGGTTGATCGCCTCGGCCGCCGGGTCAAGCTCGGCGATCAGTCCCTTCCTCATTCCGCGCGACGGCTCAATCCCGTGGCCGCGATAGCGCAGCACGCCGTCCTGCAGCTCCGCCACCAGAACGCAGATCTTGCTGCTGCCCGCGTCCAGCACAGTGATCAGATTCTCCTGCCGGGGATTCATCGTGCAGCCCCCTGCTGGGCGGTGACTGTGGAGGACGGCTTGCCCGTCGTCCCTTTTGCGGCGAGTGGGAGTTTCGACTTCGCGGCAGACGCATGACTCTTCGCAGCGCCCGCGGCCTTCTGCCCATTGTCCTTCGCGTTGTCCTTCGCCTTGACTGCGCTGGTGGATTCGCCGGGCGCGGTTGCCGGAGCCGCATCGCTGGCCACAGCGCTGGCCGCGGCGACAGTCGGAGCTGCCGTGCCGGGCTGCATCTCCAGCACTACCTGCCGCTCGTAGCGCAGGTCCACCGACGCCAGCCGGGGATACTGCGCGCGCCACTCCGCCAGGTGCTGCTCGTACTCGCGATAGCGCTCCAGGAACCTGCCGTCGCCGAAGTGAACCAGAACGTCCGCGCCGCCGGAGGCAGCATTCGCGCCGGACGCCGTGTCCGCGCTACTGGACGCAGGATCGGGAAGGATCGCCTTCACGTCCTCCGGGTTCGAGACATCCACCTCGCTCAGCCGGTGCGAGATCTTCTCGCCCGACGCGTCCAGCGCCGCCTCAAAACCCATGTAAATCTTCATCCGCGCCGCGCGCGTGGAGAGCGGGTCCTCGGCCGAGATTCCCGTCAGCACGGGAAACGAGTAGTGCGGAGCAGTGCGCGCGTCCGGTGGGCCGCTCGGGTCTTCCAGGCCCGCGCCGGGAAGATTGAGCAGCACGCCGTTGGCGTCCACCAACCCGATCTCCGTTCCCTGACGCACGAACGCCACCGGCGTCCGCTCCACGATGGCCACCCGCACGCGGTTGGGCAGCAGGCGCATCACGGTCGCGTGTTCTACCCACGGCAGGTTCTCCAGCTGGGCGCGGCGCTTGGCCAGCGGAATGTTGAAGATGTTGCGCTCCACGTCCTCGCCGAAGACGCTGAGCAGTTGCGGACGCGTCAGGCGGCTGTTGCCCGCAATCTGGATCGAATCCGAACTTTGAACCACAAAATGCGCATCGTGCAGCAGATAGCTGTGCACCGCCAGCAGGGCTGCAACGCCCGCCCCGGCCAGCAGCAGAAGCCCGCAGCTCATGGCAATCCGTCCCCACAGCGACTTGGGCACCAGCCCGCCGTGGAAGCTCAGGCGAACTCGCGGCCGCCGCGGCTGCCGCTCGAACTCGTCGTCCGGATCGATGTCGGTGGTGTCGTTTGCGTAGGAGGAGTCGCGCCGCAGGGGCATCTCGGTCACCGCCGCTCGCCGCCTTTCCCATGCGGGGCCGGTCTGCCGTCTTCCCTCTGCGGAACCGGTCTCTGGGAAGGCACAACCCCGCTCCGGCGCATCCAGCGCCGCCGTGTCACCCCTCGTAAACAGATTGCCTGATCGCAAACCTTGAGCAAGGGTCGCGAGGAATCGCCAGCCCCATCATATCCCCCACCCGCGTCCCGCCCTCACATTAATCTCACCCGCGTACCCACTCAGCAACCCGTCCAATCTCCCGGACTTCCTTGTGTAAGCCGCAAAATATCGCAACTTGTCAGAGCTAACCCGGATATACTGGCGGCAAGATGGCTGAGATATCCGAAAATCCGGCTGAGTTTCCCACACTACCGCAAAAGGAGATCAGCAAGACGAAGGTCTACATTGCCGTGATCGCGTTCATGGCGTTTCTTCTGATTTCCGCAGGCCTCTTACTTTGGTTGGCCTTCATCCCCGACCCCGACCTGACTCAGCGCTGGCGTCTGATGCCTTTGACGATGGCGGCGGCGCTACTCATAATTCCTGTCTGGTTTGCATGGGTTTTGATCCGCAGGAAACGGAAGACCGGCCAGTGGGGTCCGACGGAGCAAGAGCGTCAGGAAATGCGCGTCAAACTGGCAAACCAAAGGCCAGCAGCATGGTTGCGATTTGTCCCATCCTGGCTGAAGAATGAGTCAACCGACCCACGCGGACTGAAGCTCATCCTGGCCGTGTTTACCACGACACTTACTGTCTTCATCGTTACTGTGGCCATTCGGCATCATGTCCATGGCTTGGTGCTACTGAGTCCGGCCATTTTGTTACTGTTGACGGCGAATTCCATCTGGGACCTCTATCGCAAGCCGAAGCGCACTTCGAGTTCCGCAGATACTCCGAGTAATTAAGCCGCGCCAGTCTCCAGCGCCTGTAGCAGTATTGCGCCCGCCTGCGAGACGCTCCCCGCGCCCAGCGTCAGGATCACATCGCCTTCGCGCGCCGCCTGCGCCAGTGCCGCCACGCCTGCCGCCATCGACTCGGCGTAGTGCACGTCCTCACCCACTGTTCCCGTGCGCAGGATCGCATCCACCAGCCCGCGCGCATCGACGCCGGGGATCGGCTGCTCGCTGGCTGCGTAGATGTCCAGAACCTGCACCGTGTCCGCGTCCGCAAAGGCGCGGGCGAACTCCGGCTCCAGGTCGCGCGTGCGGGTGTAGCGGTGCGGCTGGAAGAGCACATGCACGCGCGTGTAGCCTGCGTCGCGCGCCGCCCGCAGCGTGGCCAGAATCTCCGTTGGGTGGTGGCCGTAGTCGTCCACCACCGTCACTCCGCGCGCCACGCCCTTGATCTGAAATCTCCGGTCGACCCCGCGGAAGCTCGCGAGGCCACGCGCAATCCCCTCCGGCGAGAGGCCAAGCTGTACCCCAATCGCAATCGCCGCCGTGGCATTCAGCACGTTGTGCCGGCCCGGGACGTGCAGCGTGAACGGCCCCAGCACCTGCCCGCGGCAGTTCACCTCGAACCGCCAATGCCCGAAGTCCACGCGCGGCCCTCCCGCCTGCTTCTCCAGCAATTGCAGCCGGAAGTCCGCCCCCGCCGATTCGCCGTAGGTGAAGACCCTCCGCCGCACGCGCTCCAGAACGCCGCGCAGCAGTGCGTTGTCCACGCAGGCCGTGGTCGCGCCATAGAACGGAACGCGGTCCATGAACTCGACGAACGCGTCCTCCACATCGGCAATATCGCGATAGCAGTCCATGTGCTCGCGGTCGAGGTTGGTGACCACGGCCAGCACCGGCGAGAGCTTCAGGAACGAGCGGTCGCTCTCGTCGGCCTCGGCCACCAGATACTGCGAGCTGCCGAGGCGCGCATTCGACCCGAGCGCGTCGACGCGCCCGCCCACCACCACCGTCGGGTCCAGATTTTCCTCGCCGCCGCCCGCGCCCAGCACCGCCGCGATCATCGAGGTCGTCGTCGTTTTGCCGTGCATTCCGGCCACCGCGATGCCATATTTGAGCCGCATCAGCTCAGAGAGCATCTCCGCGCGCTGGATCACGGGAATCTTCCTCGCCCGCGCCTCCAGCACCTCGGGATTGCCCGCCGGCACCGCCGAGCTGGTGACCACCACGTCGCACTCCGCCGCGTTGGCCGCCGCGTGGCCAGGGTAGATCACCGCTCCCAGGCTGGCCAGCCGGTCAGTCACCGCCGACCGGCGCAGGTCGGAGCCCGATACCGCATAGCCCATGGTCAGCAGAATCTCCGCGATCCCGCTCATGCCGATGCCCCCGATGCCGATGAAGTGGATACGTTGCGACGGAGCGAACAGAAAATGGCCAGGCAAGATCATGCGAAACACCCTCTCCTCGGGGCTCTGGCTTCGTTCCTCCGTCGCGCCCCGATTTCACTCTACCAGCCTTTGGTCCAGCCGCAGCCTGTCGCGTCCAGGCCAACCGCCGCTCCGCTCGTCGTTCTCACCCCGCGCTCGGCGAAGATCATCCCGTTTCCCGCCCCCTCAGCCCCCCCCTCCGCCGGTTCGGAACGCCGCGCTCCACTCTTTGTCATGCACCGGAGGTTGGTTCTGCCCTGGAAGTCCCTCCCTGCCCAAAAAGTACCCAGCCCCCCGGCGGCTTCATAGCCTTCCCTCGCCATCCGCGCGCCTTCCATTCAACCATTCCGCCGCGCCGACTTGCCGTGTGTGTTCTTCGTCACACCCCCCTGGCTCGACTAGCTGCTATCATCTGTTAATGTCGGGAAATAGGCGTTCTAGGAGCGTTCGGAACGCCAATCAAGGAAATCCAAACCAGAATTGTTGAGAGGGAGGGATTGTGTCTGTAACTGCCTGGGTATGTTTTTTTCTAACCGTGAGTGTGTTGTCGCTCTTTGCGGCGTGGCTCTTCACGCGTGAGGGGATCGGATCGGACTCCGCAACTCCCGCGATGCAACAGATCGCAGCCGCAATCAAGATTGCGAAGCGCCACTACAAGACCGTGGCGGCCCTCCTGTGCCTGATGCTTCCCACATTCGCCTACGCGCAGTCGGAACACGCCGGTGGCGGCGGCGAAGCCAGCCTGACATTGCCGGACCTGACAACCGTCAAGTTCGCGAACTTTGGCGGCCTGAACGGACACGCCCTTCTGATGATCGGCCTGCTCTTCTGCGTCGGCGGCCTCTTGTTCGGCCTGGCCATCTATGTGCACTTGAAGAACCTGCCGGTGCATCGCTCCATGCTGGAGATCTCCGAGCTGATCTATGAGACCTGCAAAACGTATCTGGTGACGCAGGGCAAGTTCATTATGCTGCTCTGGGCCTTCATCGCGGTCATTATCTCGCTGTACTTCGGCGTTCTGGCCCCGGTGCCGAATCATCCGATTGCGGTTACGCTGCCGATCATTTTGGCGTTTAGCCTGATCGGCATTGCGGGCAGCTACGGCGTGGCGTGGTTCGGAATTCGCGTCAACACATTCGCCAACTCGCGCACTGCATTCGCAAGTTTGCCCGGCAAACCATATCCAGTCAATGAGATTCCACTGAAGGCCGGCATGAGCATCGGCATGTTGCTGATCTCCGTCGAACTGCTCATCATGCTCTGCATCCTTCTCTTCGTCCCGCGCGACTACGCCGGCCCATGCTTCATCGGCTTCGCCATTGGCGAATCCCTCGGCGCCGCGGCCCTGCGCATCGCCGGAGGCATCTTCACCAAGATCGCCGACATCGGCGCCGACCTGATGAAGATCGTCTTCAAGATCAAGGAAGACGATGCCCGCAACCCGGGCGTTATTGCCGACTGCACGGGCGACAACGCGGGCGACTCCGTCGGCCCCAGCGCCGACGGCTTCGAAACCTACGGCGTCACCGGCGTCGCTCTCATCACCTTCATCCTGCTGGCCGTCAAGGAGCCTTCGACGCAGGCGCAACTTCTCGTCTGGATCTTCGTCATGCGCGTGGCCATGCTGCTCTCCAGCTCGGGCGCGTACTTCCTCAATGGCGCAATCGCTCGCGCCAAATACGCCAACGCCGACGAGATGGACTTTGAGGCGCCGCTGACCTCGCTGGTATGGATCACGTCCATCGTTTCCATCATCCTCACCTTCATCGTCACGCGCCTGATGATCCCCACTCTCGGCGACGGAACGCTCTGGTGGAAGCTGGCTTCCATCATCTCCTGCGGCACCCTGGCCGGCGCGCTCATCCCCGAACTGGTCAAGGTCTTCACTTCAGTCCACTCGACCCACGTCAAGGAAGTCGTCAAATCCGCCCAGGAAGGCGGGGCCTCCCTGGGAATCCTGTCGGGGTTCGTGGCGGGCAATTTTTCCGCCTACTGGCTGGGATTGTGCATGGTCGCGCTCATGGCAATGGGCTATTTCTTCAGTACGGGCGCGTCCATGGCGGACCAGATGCTCGCTCCTGCCGTCTTCGCCTTTGGTCTCGTCGCCTTCGGATTCCTGGGCATGGGGCCGGTCACCATTGCCGTCGATTCCTACGGGCCAGTAACCGACAATGCGCAGTCCGTCTACGAGTTGTCGCTGATCGAAGAGGTCCCCGGCATCGCAGCGGAGTTGAAGAAGGACTTCAACTTCGACGTGAAGTTCGAACGCGCAAAACACATGCTGGAAGCCAACGATGGGGCCGGCAATACATTCAAGGCCACGGCCAAGCCGGTGCTCATCGGCACCGCCGTCGTCGGCGCAACCACCATGACCTTCTCCATCATCTTGGCCGTGACCCACGGATTGGACCCCCTGTATGTGGGCAACCTCTCTCTGCTGCATGCGCCATTCATGCTCGGGTTGATCTGCGGTGGCGCTGTGATCTTCTGGTTTGCTGGCGCTTCGACGCAGGCGGTCTCCACCGGAGCATACCGCGCGGTCGAGTTCATCAAGAGGAACATCCATCTGGAAGGCGCGGAGAAGGCCTCGGTCGGTGATAGCAAGAAGGTGGTGGAAATCTGCACCAAGTACGCGCAGAAGGGAATGTTCAACATCTTTCTCGCCGTCTTCTTCGCCACGCTTTCGTTCGCTTTCATGGAGCCGTTCCTGTTCATCGGCTATCTCTTCTCCATTGCGATCTTCGGCCTCTACGAGGCCATCTTCATGGCAAATGCCGGCGCCGCATGGGACAATGCCAAGAAGATCGTGGAGGTCGACATGAAACAGAAGGGGACGCCTCTGCACGACGCAACCGTCATCGGAGACACCGTCGGCGATCCCTTCAAAGACACCTCCTCGGTGGCCATGAACCCGATCATCAAGTTCACCACCCTGTTCGGATTGCTTGCCGTCGAGCTCGCCGTAACGCTCAGCGCAACCCACTCGATGTTCACCCATGTTCTGGCAGTCGCATTCTTCCTGGTCTCGGCGTTCTTCGTCCACCGCTCGTTCTACGGCATGAGGATCGAAACCAGGGAAAACGCCTGATCATCGCTGTCTCTCGACAACGAAGCGCCGCGACAGTCCGTCGCGGCGTTTCTCTTTTTGGTTGCAGACGAAGATGGATTGGAGACGACGATCGGAACAGGGCCTTTTTCGCAGTCTGTTTCAGGCGCGCCCGTACCGCTTCTCGACGTAGTCGTCCAGAATGACCTGAAACTCCTCGACGATCCGGTCGCCCTTCAGCGTGGTGAAGAGCTGGCCGTCCACATAGACCGGGGCCTTTGGCTCCTCGAAGGTCCCCGGCAGCGAGATGCCGATGTTGGCGTGCTTCGACTCGCCCGGCCCGTTGACGATGCATCCCATCACGGCCAGCTTCAGCTCCTCGACTCCCGCGTAGCGCTTCTTCCACTCCGGCATCTGCTCGACGAGATAACCCTGAATCCGCTCGGCAAGCTCCTGGAAGTAGGTCGAGGTCGTCCGCCCGCAGCCCGGACAACTCGTCACCTGCGGCATGAAGCTGCGAATTCCCAGCGACTGCAAGATCTGCTGCGCGCAGCGCACCTCTTCGCTGCGGTCGCCGCCCGGAGTTGGTGTCAGGCTGACGCGGATCGTATCGCCGATACCAGCCAGCAGCAACGGAGCAAGCCCCGCGGTCGAGGCGACGATGCCCTTCATGCCCATGCCGGCCTCGGTCAGCCCGAGATGCAGCGCGTACTCGCAGCGCCCGGCCAGCTCCGTATAAACATCGATCAGATCGCGCACGCCCGAAACCTTCGCGCTCAGAATGATCTGATCGCGGCGCAGGCCGTAGCGTTCCGCCGCCGCCGCATTGTCCAGCGCGGAGACCACCATCGCCTCCATCATCACGTCGCGCGCGGGCAGGGGCGCGGCAGACTTTGAGTTCTCGTCCATCATTTTGGTCAGCAGCGCCTGGTCCAGCGAGCCCCAGTTCACCCCGATGCGCACCGGCCTCTGATGCTCCACCGCGACCTCGACCATCGTCCGGAAGTTGTCGTCGTCCTTGCGCCCGATGGAGCAGTTCCCCGGATTGATTCTGTACTTCGCCAGCGCCTGCGCCGTCGCGGGATACTTCTTCAGCAGCAGATGGCCGTTATAGTGAAAGTCGCCGATAATCGGCGTCTCCCAGCCCTTGGCGCGGACCGCATCCACGATATACGGCACGGCTTTCGCCGCCGCATCGTTGTTCACCGTCACCCGCACCAGCTCGGAGCCGGCCCGCGACAGCGCCGCAATCTGCTGCACGGTGGATTCCACGTCCGCCGTGTCGGTGTTGGTCATCGACTGCACCACCACGGGCGCGTCCGGGCCAACCACCACCGGGCCAATCTTCACCGAAACCGCTCGCCGACGCTCGATCCGGGCCATAGACACTCCACTCCAAGTTTACCAGTTACACTAGCATCAAGGCCCGGTAGCTCAGTTGCATAGAGCAGCGCACTCCTAACGCGAAGGTCGGCAGTTGGACTCTGCCCCGGGCCACCACTTCTCCGTCGTTCTCTACTGCCCCACCGCGGCCCGCTCGGTCGCCACGCGCGCGCCGCTTAGTCCGCCCTGGTAGCGCGCGATGCCCTTGTACAGGCTCTCCGCCACGCGCTCGCGATACTCCGGCTGCTGCAGTTCCGCCGCGTCCCTGGGATTGGTCACAAACGAGATCTCCGCCAGAATCGACGGCATATTCGCCCCAATCAGCACCACGAACGGCGCCTTCTTCACTCCGCGGTCCTTCAGCCCCGCATTGCCCTTCTGCAATCCCGCGTACAGCGAGCCTTCCACGTCGCTGGCAAACTCGCGGCTCTCGGCGATCTTGTCCTTCAGCGCGATCTTCTTCACCAGGTCGCTCAGTTGGTGGATCGACTGGTCGCTCACCGCGTTCTCCCGCGCCGCCACATCCAGCGCCGTCGGGTCGGAGGTGAAGTTCAGGTAGTAGGTCTCCACTCCGCGCGCGCTCTCATCCGGCGACGAGTTGGCGTGAATCGACAGGAACAGGTCCGCCTGAGCCTTGTTCGCGATCGCCGTGCGCGTCTCCAGCGGGACGAACGTATCGTCGGAGCGCGTGTAGATGATCTCCGCGCCCAGCCGGTCGTGCAGCAGCTTGCCCAGACGCAGAGCCACGTCCAGCACCACGTCCTTCTCCTCGATTCCGTCCACGCCAATCGTTCCCGAGTCGTGCCCGCCGTGTCCCGCGTCGATGACGATGCGCCCGATCTTCAGCCCCAGCGCGCGCACCAGCGAGGTCTCGCCGTCGGCCGTCGGAACCGCTGCCCGCGCCGGCGTCGCATCCGCCACAGTCGCGGTCGAACTGCCCGCCGCCTTCGCTTTGCTCCTGCGCGTCTTCTTGACGGAACTCGCCGGCGTAACCTGTCCCGCATCCACCGGCGTCACAACAGGAGTATTCGTGCCCGCCGTATCGTCCCTCGAACCTTGAACCTCGAACCTCGAACCTGTCCCTGTCGCCACCACCGCCGAGATCGGCTTCGAGGTAGGCCTGCGCGTCGCCTCCACCTTCCCCGGAGAATCGCTCAACTCCGCAACCTCGCTGGTCGAGCTCGCGCTCTTCGTCGCCACGCTGTTGGGAACGGGCCGCGCCGCCGTCGGCTTCACCGGTACCGCCGCACGCGGAGCGGGGGACTCGGTGGCAACAGGAGTCTCATCATTCCCTGATCCCTGTTCCTTCCCCCCATGGATGTCGATGATCAGCCGGTACGGGTTTGGCAGCAGGAACGCCGAGTACTCCGTTACATCGTTCACATCCAGCACCACCCGCGTCACGTCGTCCGAGTACTGCGCCGCGCGCACCTTCTTCAGGAACCCATCGTCGGTCACCGCATAGCTCTTGCCCACCAGCTCCGGCGCCAGCCGCGTTCCGTGCAGATCGAAGTAAATCCGGTCGGGGTTCGGCACCCGCGCCGCCTCATACGTTACGTTGTCGCCCAGGTCGATCGCCACCCGCGTATACGTCGCCGTCGACCAGTGCCGTATCCCCGTCACCAGCGCCGGCTTCCCGCTCCGCGCCTCGTCGCCCGCCACCGAATCAGATTGGTTCGCCAGCGCAACAGGCGCCGCATTCAGCGCAGTCTTATCGCTATGAGTGGGATCAGCGGTTCCCGCCGTCTGCGCCATCACCGGCAGCGACGAAGGCCCCGCCACCACAGTGGGTACCCCATTCATCGCAGCCGTATCGCGATGGGTGGGAGCCACGACAGGCTTGGGTAGCGTCTTTACGGACAACGGAGAACGAACAACGGACAACGACCCTCCCTGTTTTCTGTTCCCCGTCTGCTGATCCAGCGACGCCAGCCCCGCCCTCGCCTCCTCTGCCTGCTCGCTCTTCGCGTGCTCCTTCAGCAGCAGTTTGTACCGCTCGCGCGCCGTTGCTGCATCCTTCAGGTCGTTCTGCGCAATCTGTCCCTCGGCCAGCAGCGCCTGCACCTCCAGCGAGCTCGCCGGATACTGCGTGCGCAAAAACTCGTACTGCCCCACCGCCGCGCGCAAGCTCCTCTCGTCGTGCAGCACGCGCCCCTGCTCGGCCAGCAGCTCGGCCACCGCGTTCACCGCTGCCGGCGCATGAACGTCCGCCGGGTCCGCATGGTAGATCGCGCGATACGCGTCCATCGCCCGCGTGTAATCCGCCCGCGTGCGGCTCTCCTGCGGAATCGCCTCCAGCGTTTCGCGCCCCTGCTCCGCCTGCTCCCACGGAGTCAGCGCCGCCGCCTTCTTCGCCGCATGGGTCCGCGCCGTGGGCGTTGCATCCGACCGCACCCGCGCCGCGCCGCAGCACATCGCCGCAACACAGCCCAGCGCAATCACGCACGCCGCACACCGCACCCACCGCAACTGTTTCCCGAGAGACATCTCCCTGTCAGTTTAAGTCGCGCCGCACCACCGCCCCACGCAAAAACCACCCGGTACTCCCCGCGATACCCCCGCAGATTCCCGGCGCGATTGCAGCCGTCCCCCGCTACTGCGAGATATGCTCTCCCATGCTGATCGGTCCTTCTTTCCCCTCCAGGAAGGCCTTGTCGCTTGCAGCCGTTACCTTCGCCATCACGTCCACAAAGATCAGGTGCCCGCGCCACACTCCGTATCGTTCCAGCGCCAGGCTTGCCTGCTCCGGCGTCACATCGCCGTGGCCGAAGTCCGTCTTGGCGAAGACCCCGAAAAGCTGCGCCTCGTCCTCAACCAGCTTGTCCTCCTGCGCCGTAAAGTCCTTCTGCGATCCGTAGATGTCCGAGTAGCGCTGCGCCTCCGCGTACGGCATATACGCCAGCGCATTCGTCGCCTGGGCCGTCTTCCACGCCGTGTCATGCAGGCCCACCATCGAGAATCCCGCATTGATCGAGCCATGCTGCGCCGCTTTGTCCTTCGGGTTCTCCATGATCCGCGTCAGGAACTTGATGCTGTCGGCAACCGACTGCTTCTCCTTCTCAATCTCCGGCAGCGCCGCCGCCATCTTGTCGGAGTTGTACTGGATCTCATCGCGCAGCGTTCGCCGCGCCTCCTTCACCAGGCTGTGCTCGCGGTACAGCTCCACGCAGCCCTCGATTCCCACCGCAATCAGCAGGCCAATCGTAATCGCCAGCAGATGCACCAGGAATTCCTTCTTGTTCATAATCGGATGTTGCGGTGCATGAACTTCCACAGTCGCCTCCGGTCCCGACCAAGCCGGCAATCTTCGCCCGCCCGGTTCGCACTACGCGGTCCATGGCTTTCGCAGCAATTCTATCCCAGCAATCCCCCCACCACCTCCGCCGCCTTGGCCAGCGCGCCGTCCAGAGCGCCCACATCGCTTCCGCCCGCCTCCGCCAGGTCCGGCCGTCCGCCGCCTTTTCCGCCAACCAGCGCCGCCAGCGCGCCCACCACCTTGCCTGCGTGTACCTTGCCCGTCAGGTCCTTGGTCACGCCAACGATGAGAGCGACCTTGCCATCCTCCGACGCCGCGCCCAGCACCACCACGCCACTGCCCAGCTTGCCGCGCATCTGGTCCACCAGATCGCGCATCGGCCCGCGCTCCAGGCCATCGACGCGCTGCACCAGCAGCTTCACACCTTTGACCTCGACCGCCTTTGCCTCTCCCGCCGCACTCGCCGCCGACTTCATCCTTGCCGCATCCAGCTCGCGCCGCAGCTTCTTCATCTCCTCTTCGGTCGCGGCAATGCGCGCGCGCAGAGCATCCGCCGGGGTCGTCGTCTCCGCGCCTCCGACGATCTGCCCGACCACCTTCGCCACATCGTAGTCCCGCTGGAACTCACCCAGCGCGCCCATCCCGCTCACCGCCTCCACGCGCCGCACGCCGCTCGACACCGAGCCCTCGCCCACCAGCTTCACCAGCCCGATCTCGCCCGTCGCCCGCGTGTGCGTCCCGCCGCAGAGCTCGGTCGAAAAATCGCCAATCCTGACCACGCGCACCTTGTCGCCGTACTTCTCGCCGAACAGCGCCATCGCGCCCAGCTCCTGCACGGCCACGTCGATCGGCACATCCACCATCGTCTCCACCGGCGTGTTGGCCAGCACCTGCCGGTTCACAATCTCCTCGATCTGCGCCAGTTCCTCGTCGGCGACTCCGGCAAAGTGAGAGAAGTCGAACCTCAGCCGCGCACGGTCCACCAACGATCCCGCCTGCTTCACATGCCGCCCCAGCACCTCCCTCAACGCGGCATGAAGCAAGTGCGTCCCCGTATGGTTGCGCGTCACCGCCGCGCGCACCTCGCCATCGACGACTGTATCGACCACATCGCCCACGGCGATCCGCTCCCGCGCCACAACGCGATGCGCCCACACGCCCTGCACCGGCTTCGACGCGCCGCTGACATCGGCCACCACGGTCGAGTGGCCCGCGCCCATCAGCCAGCCCACATCGCCCACCTGCCCGCCGGAGTCGGCATAGAAGCTCGTAGAGTCCAGCACCACCTCGCCCGCGTCGCCCGTGCGCAACTCCGCCACGCCCACGCCGTCCTTCACCAGCGCCAGCACCCGCGCCCCATCCACCCGCAGCGCGCTGTAGCCCGCAAACTCCGTCTTCGCCAGCTCGCGATACACCGGCGATGCCGTCTTCTGCGACCCACCCTTCCAACTCGCCCGCGCCCGCGCCTGCTCCTCCTCCTTCGCGCGTTCAAAGCCCCTCCGATCAAACTCGAATCCTGCATCACGAGCAGCGTCTTCGATGAAATCCTCCGGCAAGCCAAACGTCTCGTAGTAGCTGAAAGCAGTGGTTCCTTTCAGTACCTGCCGGGAATGGCGTGGTGCGGTCCTTGCAAACTGGACGAATTGCTCAACGCGATGTCTATCCCTCGCGAGCAAGTCGCTGTTTGCTGTAGGAAGCTCTTGCATAAAGCTTTCGACCAGCTCAGGCGTCGCTTCCCATGGCTTAACCGGCGGTTCCTCATCCTTGAGGAACTCAATGAACTTCGACGCGAGCTCCGCATACATGCGCCCTGGAGAAGTTGGTGGGAGCGAATTGATGAAATCGTTCAACAGGTTGTCTTCGATCAGACCTGCTTCAGAGATGAGATGAGACTCGCGAAGGTACGCTTCGAGCTTCTCGGCACCAATGCCCAGCACCCTCGCAAATTGCTGCTCTTCTGCAAGCACCACCTTACTCACGCGCTCCGCCGTCTCCATCAACTCGGGATACGCCACCTGCATTTCGTCTCGCACGGCGAAGACCATCTGGTGCATGAAGGGCTTTTCCTGCCCCAGCAGTCGCCCATGGCGAATTCCGCGCCGCAGAATCTTGCGCAGCACATACCCTCGCCCCTCGTTCGCCGGAACCACCCCGTCACTGATCAGAAACGTCGCCGCCCGCGCGTGGTCCGCAATGATCCGCAGCGAGGCCGCACTCTTCTCATCCCCTCCCAGAACTGGGTGCCCCACATCTCGCTTCTGAGATGTGGGTTCCAACGTCAGCTCCTCCGCGCGCTTGATCAGCGGCACAAACAAATCTGTCTCGAAGTTCGACAGCACGCCCTGCATCACTGCCGCCACGCGCTCCAGCCCCATCCCGGTATCGATCGAAGGCTTGGGCAGCGGAGTCAGCACGCCGTCCGATCCGCGATCGAACTGCATGAAGACCAGGTTCCATATCTCGACGTAGCGCTGCTCGTCTTCGCCGAATGGCTTGTCCTCGCCGCTCTCGCTCGCCTCCACGCCAAAGTCGTAAAAGATCTCCGAGCATGGCCCGCACGGCCCGGTCTCGCCCATCTGCCAGAAGTTGTCCTTCATCCCAAACTCGAAGATTCGTTCCGCGGGCACTCCCTGGCCCAGCCACAGGTTGTATGCCTCTTCGTCGCGCGGCACGCCTTTCTCGCCTTTGAAGATGGTGATGTACAGCTTCGCCGGATCGAGCCCGAACCACTCCTTGCTGGTCAGCAACTCCCACGCGTACGCAATCGCATCCTTCTTGAAATAATCCCCAAAAGAAAAGTTCCCCAGCATCTCGAAGAAGGTATGGTGGCGGCGCGTGAATCCGACGTTCTCCAGGTCGTTGTGCTTTCCGCCAGCTCTTACGCACTTCTGGCTGGTCGTCGCCCGCGTGTACTCCCTCCGCTCCGCGCCCAGAAATACATCCTTGAACTGGTTCATCCCCGCGTTGGTGAAGAGCAGCGTGGGATCGTTGGCCGGAACCAGCGACGACGAATGCACCCTCCGGTGTCCCTGCCCCGTCACAGGCGAGACCTTGCCCTCAAAAAACCGCAGATAATCTTCGCGAATCTGGCTTCCAGACCTGAACCCCATAGGCTTTAAGTCTATCAGCGGGTGCCCCATCCATCGCAGCCTCTATCGAAATCGCACCGCCGCCACGTCGCCCGCCATCGCATGGCCCACCGGCCTCAGCTTCGCGCCATCCTCGGCGAAGGCCTGGTCCGTCCAGTCCCAGCCCGTGTGATAGAGCACAAACAGATGCTCGCCCGGCTGCGCGCGCAGGTCTTCGTAGGACACCACCGGCAGCCCCGTGAAGCGCGCGATGTGCATCGCCGTCAGCGCCATGGTGTCGTGCTGGTTCCAGCGCATCTCCTCCGCGCGCGAGTAGACCAGCGTCATGCGCGCGCGCACATCCGCGTCCGCCTCGTAATAGCGGTCCTCCTCGAACGCGCCCATGTCCTGCACATACAGCCGCCCATCCGGATTTGCGATCAGCGCCGCCTTCACCTCCGCGGGCAATACCAGCGATGCCAGCCTCTGGGTCGACTTTTGCTGCTGCGCATGAATCCGCGCCGCGCCCGCGCCCACAATCGCCACGCCCAGCGCGACCATCACCGCCGCAAAGACCCCGTCGCGCCGCAACCACGGACCGATCGCGACACCGACCATCGCGCTGATTGCCACCGCCGCGCCCAGTACATAGCGCACCTCGATCGAGTGGGTCACAAACCGCGCCAGCAGATAGCCGCAGAAGGGAAGCGCCGCCAGCACGAGCATCAGGACCCACTCCGCCACCGGAATCCGCAGCTCGTGCCCGCCGCGCCCAAAGATCTGCCGCGCGCACCCCCACACCAGCACTGCCGCAAACGCCACCAACACAACCATCCACAGATGCTGCGCCGGCATCGACATCTGCGTGTAGTCCACAAAGATCGACCGGTAGGCACGCGTAATATCGTGCAGCCCCACCGATCCCGCGTTGTAGTAGTTCTTGTGGAACCCGCTCGCAGCCTTCAAAAACGGCCACGTCGCCGCGAACCCCGCCATCCCCACGTAGATCGCCGCCACCACCGGCCAATCCGTCCGCCGCCGCTGCAAGCTGCGAACTCCCTCCGCCGCGCACAACGGAACCAGCAGCAGAATTCCGAAGTAGTGCGCGTTGATCGTGAGCGCGATCGCCGCAGCCAGCCCCATCAGCGCCCATCCCCGCCCGAAATTTGGGTGCCCCACATCTCGACTCTGAGATGTGGGTCGCGCAGCGATCTGCCAACTCAGCAGCGCCAGCGCATACAGCCCCAGCATCAACCCATACGGCCGTCCCTCGGCCGAGTAGAAAAGCGTAGCTGTCAGCGCCGGAAACGCGGCCGCCACCACCCCAGCGCGCTCCCCCGCCAGCCTCCGCACGAAGAAGAACAGGCAAACCTGCATCAGCAGAAATCCCAGCAGCGCCGGCAGGCGCAGCGCAAACGCGCCATCCCCAAACGCCTTCATCGCACCATGCGACAGCAACGGATAGAGCAGCGGGTCCAGCGAGATCGGTTCCGTCCGCTGCACCTGCACCAACTCCGCCACCGACCGCATGCTGTACGTCTGGAAGGCGTACATCTCATCCTGCGACATCAGCTTGCTGTGCGACCACGCCAGCGACAGGGCCGCCGTCACCAGCACAAACACCACCACCATCGCCCGTGCTAGCCTGCACCTCAAAACCACGCCCCCCTCACAACTCTGGGTGCCCCATTCACGACAGCCTCACCGTCGTGAGTGGGGGGACCACCGAGGAAACCGCCGTGCCACTGGACGGCTGCACCACCGGAATCGTAGGCATAAAAAGATTCTCAAGCCACGGCAGGCGCACAAACAGCAGCAGCACCATCACCACCACGGTCGCAATAAACCACAGCATCAACCCCGGCTCGCGATACAGCTTCTCGGGGTTCTGCACCGCGCTGTGCTCCTTGAATGCGAGCTTGAAGTAGATCGCCATCACCAGTGCCACCAGCGGAAATGCCAGCAGCAGTTCGATTCGGTAACGAATCACAAATGCCCCGAAGAACATCATGGCCGCCGACGCATAGAAGATCACGCTCACCAGCAGCGACTCCTGCGTATACCGCTTGAAACTCGCCCGGTAGGCCCCCGCCAAGCCGTGGTCGCCGATCTCGCGCAACTCGCTGAAGCGCTTCAGCGCCATGAAGTAGCAGCCGATCATCCAGTAGGACATCAGCAAACTCAGCGGCGGCACCAGCCACGCCGCCACTGCGGTCCACCCCAGCAGCATGCGCAGCGGATTGTTCACGCTCTCGGTCAGCACATCCAGATACGGCACGTCCTTGGTGCGCAGCGGCTTGATGTTGTACACGCAGCCCATCAACCACAGAGCCAGCGCCGTCGCCGCAAACGGTCGCGAGATCGTCCAGCCAATCGCCACGCCCGCCACCATCATCAAAATCCACTGCGCGGTTGCCAGCGGAATGTTCACCAGCCCAAGCGCCGCCGGCCGGCTCTTCTTCGTCGGATGCAGCCGGTCAAACGGCGCATCCAGAACCTCGTTGAGCACATAGTTGCTGCACGCCACCAGCGTGATCGCCACAAACGCCCACACCAGCTTCCCCACCAGACGCCAGCTCATCAGCTGTGGATATATGCTTAGCGGAACAATAATCCCCGGCAGCACAAACAGGTTCTTGATCGAGTGGTCCAGCCGCGCAATCGCCAGATGCGCCCGCAATCGCCGCGAGAAACTCACCTTCGTCTTCGCCATCTCTCTCATGCCGGTCCCATCGACCCATTGCCACTGATAGCGTTAGTATATCGGCGAAACCACCGATGGCTGAGAAATACCGCGAAGCTTGCCGCAAACAGCGTGACCGTGGTGGCTCAGTTTGTATCTGTTTTGAAAGGGACGGGCTTTAGCCCGTCCGTAAGCAAACCGAAAGAATGGGGCTTTAGCCCCTGAGGGAATGCTTCTCGACAAACTGACCCATTGGCAACACAACCGATCTCTTCTAAAACCACGTCCCCGCCTTGTACCGCTCGTACTCCTCCCCAAACGCCGCAGCCAGCACCCGCTCTTCCTTCCGCGCGCGAACAACCTGCATCGGGACCAGCAACGCAATCGGCAACAGCAGCAGCCATCTCTCCGATACGATCACCAGCCCAACTAGGAACATCGCGCTGAACACATAGATCGGATTGCGAATCCGCGAGTAGAGCCCCGTCGTCACCAGCTTCTTCGCCTTCGCCCGCACCGAGAACGCAGCCCCCAACTGCAACCGCGCCACAACCAGCAGCGCCACACCCGCCGCTGCCATCACACCACCCACCAGCTTCACCGGCGTCCACGCAACACTCCCCACATGTGCAGCCAGCCACACCGTCATCACAACAATAACCACCAGCGTAATCACATTCGCCTTCATCGCTCTCCGCCTTTCACTTCGCCGCTCCAACATCAGGCGCCCAGGTCCAACCCTCCACCTTATACTCTGGATCCAACGGCATCGCCAGCCCGGAAAACTCCCCGCGCCGAGCGGTCATCGCCATGCAGCTCACCAGTGCGTCGAAGGCGTCCTCGCTCGCTCGCGCCCGCTCCATCACGCCGCGCGACAGCGCCGCATACCCCGCATCCTCCCTGCGCTTCTCGCGCAGATACTCCGCCCGCGCCGCCGCATTCGACTTCCGCACCGGCCCCGTATTCAGCCGCGTATACATCTCCACCACCATCGGCAACCCAGCCCGGTTGAAGGGCCACACCGCAAAACCCGCCTCCCTCAGCCGCTTCAGCACCGGCATCCCACGCAGCGACGCCGTCCCCACGCTGCCCGCCCCGCCGATCTGGAAGACGCTCTTCGGCCCGATCCCCCGCACTCTCTCCGCGCGCTCCGCCTCGGGAATCCGTGCCGCCAGCTTGCAGTCGATGTCGGTTGCTCTCAGCATTCGGTGCAGCCCCTCGCCGCGAAATTCGTCCGGCTTGGGATGCTTTCCCCAGAACCGCCGGTCCGGATTCCCCCGAGCGAGCCATTGTTCGCCCTGCCCGCCGGCCACCAACTCCCAGAACGCCGGCCCGTCCGCGCAGCCCATCTCGCCGCGCACAAACCACGCCGGAAAGCTAAAGCAGAAGTCCAGTCCCACCACCATGCGCGGCATCTCCCGCGCCAACCCGATCAGCCACTCGCCAACCTCCGCCCGCGTCCGCCCACCCTCCAGTGTGACCCGCCCGCCATCTACCTTCCCCGTCACCGAAGCAGTCCACACCCCCGTCCAGATCTTCCGCCGCTGCCCCGCCTCGCTGCGGTCACCGGACCAGTCCACCGCAACCACGCGCTCGGCAGTCACCCTCCGCCCCACCCCGCTACTCCGCATCGCCGACCACATCCACCTCCTCCACCGCGACGCCCCACTCGCGCAGCACCTTGTACACCGTCCCCGCCGAAAACCCCGCCCTTAGCAGCCGACCCATCACCCGCGCCGACTCCTGCTTCGCCTTCTCACCCTCCGGCTGCTTCATCCTCTTCCGCGCGATGTACTCCCGCGCCAGCGCGACTTCATTGACGCCCTCATAAGCCGCGCCCACCGCCGCGCCCACCGTCTCCGCCGCCACGCCCTTGGCTGCCAGGTCCTGCTGCACCCGCCGCCGCCCGAACTTCTCGCCCTCCTTGCGCAGCCGCGTGTACTCTGCCGCAAAGCGCGTGTCGCTCAGGTAGTTCAACTCCTTCAGCCGGGCCACCACCGCTTCCATCGCCCGCTCGCCCTCGTCGCCCTCCTCGGCGCGCCGCTTCATCAGCCGCCGCAGCTCGCGTTCGCTGCGCATCTGCGACGCCAGCATGCGCACGGCATACTCCATCAGCCCCGCCTCGCCCAACAGCTCCCGCTTCTTCGCCCGCTTGAACGCCATCCCACGCCTCTTTGTTTGTCATTCCCGAAGGGAATCTGCTTCTTCTGTTGCCTGGTCTTGTTGTCATCCTGAGCGAAGGTCGCAACGCGACCGCAGTCGAAGGACCCCGACGAACCTCAATTCACCCATACTGCTCGAACCTTACTGCCACTGGTCATTCTACTTACCCGCCTTCTCCGCGTACTTGCCGCTCTTGGTCCAGCGGTCGCACCAATCATCAACCGTCTCGTACCAAAGCTGCGAGTTCTGCGGCTTCAGCACCCAGTGCCCCTCGTCCGGGAAGTAGAGGAAACGCGCAGGCACGCCCCGCCGCTCGAGCGCCGTGTATAGCTCGAAGCCCTGCGACACATCCAGCCGATAGTCCCTCTGCGAATGGATCACCAGCGTCGGTGTCTTCGCATTCTCGATAAACCGCATCGGCGACCACCTACGGAACGGGTCCTGGTCCGCTGGCAGGTTCTGGTAGCGCCACGGCTCCGCGGGTGCCCCATTCACGCGCGCAGACCGGGGTCCCTGGCGAGCTTGCTCGCCGGGGTGGCTGAGCGCGTGGGTGGGGTCTGTGAACCCATCCCACCCCTTGGGAAAGTCCTCCGGCCTGCGGAACTCCCACTCGTTGAACCACATCTCCTCGGTCGAACCGTACGCGCTCACCGGGTCGAACATTCCATCGTGGGTCACAATGCACTTGAAGCGGTTGGTATGGGTCAGCACCCAGTCCGCCATAAACCCGCCATAGCTCGCCCCCAGCGCGCACTCCCGCGTCTTGTCGATAAAGGGGTAGTGCGCCTCGGCGTAGTCCAGCCCCTTCATCAGGTCCTCATACGCCCGCCCACCCCAGTCGCCGCTCACCTCATCCACAAACTTCTGTCCATACCCCGTCGACCCGCGCCGGTTGATCCCGACGACCACATACCCATCCGCCGCCAGCAGCTCCCAGTTCCACCGATAGCTCCACGAGTCGCCCAGCGCCGTCTGCGGCCCGCCATGCATCACAAACTTCACCGGATACTTCTTTGCCGGATCAAACCCCGGCGGCCGCAAGATAAATCCCTGAACCTTCGTTCCCTCCGCCCCCGCAAACCAGAACGACTCCATCTTCGGAAGTTGGAGCGAGTCAATGACCGGATCGTTGAGATGAGTTAATACACTATCCGGCTGCAAAGGAGACGGCTGACCATTTGCATCATAGTTCTGCGGCATAATGCGAACGATCTCCGAGGGCAGATTGATTAGCATTCGGGTCGCAACGATTGAAAAGTCAGACAACGCGTGAATATCAGAGAACTCACCAAGCTTATCTATCCTCGTACGGAATTCATAAAAGCCGGGAGAATGCTCGTAGACCGATACGATCCCGTAGGGAGCCTCTCCTTCACGACCACTCACGAAAAAAATATTATGTGAGTCTGGCATCCATGAAAACTCATCAACCCAACGATCAAAGGTTGGAATCAGGTCGACAGTCGTCTTCTTCTCCCGATCAAATACCATCAACCGAAACTTATCCGACTCAAATCCCGCCTGCTTCTGCGACCGGAACGCCAGCCACTTCCCATCCGGCGAGTAGGCCGGAGCGTCATCGCTCCCCGGCGAGGTCGAAACCTTCACCGCCTTCGCCCCCGGCTCGTCCAGCCGCAGTGTAAACACGTCGTTATTCGTCGAAGCCGCCGGAACCGGGTCGAGGTTCGTCACATAAGCGATCTCCTTCGAGTCTGGAGCCCACGCATACTGCAGCGGCGCGCCCAGAAACCACGTCGGCGTCTCCGCATCCCCCACCGCACTCGCCGGAGTCAGATCGCGTGGATTCTTTCCATCCACATCCACCACCAGAATGTGGCTCCGCTTCTTGCCCGTGTACGCGTCCCAATGCCGGTACAGCAGCGAATCCCACACCTGCGCCTTCACCGGACTGGCCGCCGCAGCCTCATCCTTAGCCTTGTCGCAGGCATCCTCCTCCGCCCACGTCTCCGGCTCCGAAGTTTTTATGCCGTCATCCTGAGCGGAGCGAAGGACCCCCGCATTTGTCTTCTCCCCGCCCTTCACCGAACACTCGGGATATACATCCGCCGTAAACATCAGCCGCTTGGAATCCGGTGACCAGATCGCACCATCCGCCCCGCCCGCCACATTTGTCACCGCATGACCATCCCCCACCTTCCCGTCTGCCTCATCCCACGGAGCCAGGGTTATCTGGTTCTTCGCTGTATAGCTCACCCACCTCCCATCCGGAGAGAACCGCCCAAACATCTCCCCATCGCCGAATGTCACCTGTTTCTCTGGATTGTCGGCAGCGCGCTTGCGATCCGCCTCCGTAGCGATCGCTCGATCGATCGGGCGGGTCGTCGGCGAGACATCTCCCGCGCCAGCCAAAGGCACCACCCAAAGATGGTTCATCTTGCTGTTCTTCTCCAGCGACACATCCGTCACCGAGAACAGTACCCACTTCCCGCTCGGCGACACCTGCGGATCGCTCACCCTTTTGATCGCCATCAGGTCCGCAAACGTCATCGACCGCTTGGGTGCCCCATTCATGACGGTTTCACCGTCATGGGTGGGGTTCGCCGCAGCCGTCGCAGCCGTCTGCCCGACAACCATCCCCTGGGCCGCCACCATCCCGGCCCACGCCAACGCAATCCCAACCACACGCATCTTCTTCATCGCGCCAGTCTACATCCAACCGCCGCTGCCTTGCCGCAAGAATCCGTGCTCCCGGCCCGGCGGAAGCGCGGAATCCCGGGAGATGAATATCAAATCAAACTCTCAGCGTCTAACATCGTGTAGGAGCCGATTGCGCCATAGCCGAAGACGGAGTTCCACGCCGATGAAACTGCTCGCCAAAGCGCCCGCCAGCTTGCTCGCCCTCACCCTCGTGGCGTCGCCGCATCTCGCCGCCGCGCAGGGCGCCTCCGGCTTCGGCCAGCTCGACACCACGCCGCCCACCGGTCTTACCGTCGACGAGATCATTACAAAATTCGCCGCCCGCGAGAGCGAGTTCGCCCAGGCCCGCGAAGACTACGTCTTCCGCCAGTCGGTCACGGTCGATACCCTCGACGAGGACACCGGCAATCCCGACGGCGAGTACCAGCAGGTCACCGACATCACCTTCTCGCCCGAAGGCCGCCGCGAGGAGCACGTCATCTTCGCCCCCCAGAACACCCTCGAGCGCATCATGATGACCCCCGCCGACTTCGACGAGATCGAGCACCGCCTGCCCTTCATCCTCACCACCGACGACCTGCCCC
>Ga0326728_10009931_pt1 | contig 22548 bp, 19 predicted proteins | sample MB3enrmetagenome_FD_207602 | JGI IMG/M metagenome (GOLD analysis project Ga0326728, IMG submission 207602) | Lab enriched peat soil microbial communities from McLean, Ithaca, NY, United States - MB31MN | ecosystem: Environmental > Terrestrial > Soil > Wetlands > Peat | place: USA: New York... | reverse complement strand
GCCGGTGCGTTGGCATCCAGGATGCGGCCATCGGCGCGGCGCACGAAGAGGATGACGTCCCGGCTGTGCTCCGCCAGAAGTTCGAAGCGGCGCTGGGCTTCCTGTTCGCCGCGCCAGTCGGAAACGTCGCGGATGGCCAGCAGCACCATCGGCCTGCCGTCCTCTTCGAAGTGGCGGCTGTGAATCGAGACCTGAACGAGGTGGCCGTCCCTGGCGCGGAGCGTGGCGCGGCCGTCGGTCCCATACTGGATCATGTCCGTTGGCGCCAGGCTGCGGATCTCGTCCGCCAGGTAGCCCAGCATGCGGCAGATGGCCGGGTTGGCGTCGCGGAAGCGGCCCGCCGCTATTCCGTCGGCCGTCTCGAGGACCAGCATTCCGTCGCTCGAAATATCGAAAGCCGGGCGCCACCCGCCACCCGTCCGCGCCCGGAAGCCCTCCTGCGTGGGGGATGACGCGGCAGTCGCTTGGCGGAACGCGGGCTCTTGCATGCGGATGAACAGGCTGAGTTCTTCGAGCATTCTAGCGCATCGCGGAGGCGCCGGGATATGGCCAGTGGACGGCCACGAACAGGGAGTGTCCCATTCCCGGTTGGAACGGTACTGGTACCGGCCATGGACCGGCTCGCCCAATTCTCGTGCCTAGCGGCGCTATAATCGTCTGTTACAAATTCCCTGTCCGAAGATTTCGGAGGCCTTTCTCCACTTGCCCGAACTGCGTAAGGACCCTGTCACTGGGCGATGGGTTATCATTGCCACCGACCGCGCCAAACGGCCCTCAGACTTTATTCGCCAGCCGGTGGTACCGGTCGGCGGAGGCATCTGCCCGTTCGACTATGGCAACGAGCACAAGACGCCGCCCGAGATTCTGGCCTATCGCGACAGCGGCGGCCGCGACGAACCCGGCTGGCGCGTCCGCGTGGTTCCCAACAAGTTCCCCGTATTGGGAATCGAAGGCGAGCTGAACCGCGAGGGCGACGGCATGTACGACAAGATGAACGGCATCGGCGCGCACGAGGTCGTCATCGAGACCCCCGATCACATGGCCACTCTGTCGGAAATGCCCGAGAAGCGCATCGAAGAGGTTCTGTGGGCCTTCAAGGAGCGGGTCAACGATCTGAAGCGGGACCGCCGCTTCCGCTATATCCTCCTGTTCCGCAACCATGGCGAAGCCGCCGGCGCCTCCCTCGAGCATCCGCATTCCCAGCTCATCGCGCTGCCGGTCATCCCCAAACGCGTGAAGGAAGAAGTGGACGGCGCGAAGCTTTTCTACGACCTGAAAGAGCGCTGCATCTTCTGTGACATCATCCGCCAGGAGACCACCGCGGGCGTGCGAATGGTGACCGAGACGGACCGCTTCACGGTGCTGGAACCCTATGCCCCGCGCTTCCCCTTCGAGACCTGGATCTTGCCCAATCGGCACGAATCGCATTTCGAGGATTCCGACGCCCCCACCCTGCAAAACCTGGCGTGGGTGTTGCGCTCGACCATGCGCAAGATCGACAAGGTGCTCGAGCGGCCGGCATACAACTTCATCTTTCACAGCGCGCCCGTGCAGGACGCCCCCTTGCCCCATTACCACTGGCACCTGGAGATCATCCCCAAGCTCACCAAGGTGGCCGGTTTCGAATGGGGCACCGGCTTCTACATCAATCCGACGCCGCCCGAGGAATCCGCCCGGTTTCTCCGGGAGGCCGGCCTCGGATAGGCGCGCTCGGGCCCGGCGCTTGCCGCTTTGAACTTGCTCCTGCTCAGAGCCAGAGATGGTCCCTGCTGCCGGGATCAGGGATGCGTGGGAGAATGGGGGCTCGCATGCAGGTGTTGGCAATTATTGGAAGTCCCAGGAAAGGGCACAGCTATAGTGTCGCTCAGCAGATCGAGCGGCGGCTGACGCAGAATCCCGACGTGCGGTTCGAGTATCTGTTCCTCAGTCAGCTGAATCTGCAGACCTGCCGTGGCTGCTATGTATGCCAATCCCGCGGGGAACAATACTGTCCTCTCAAAGACGAGCGGGCGGATTTAGTGCATAAGATGCAACAGGCGGATGGCGTGATCTTCGTGTCTCCGGCTTACACAGGCAACGTTACCGGGCTGATGAAGAACATGATGGATCGAATCGCCTATACTGCGCACCGGCCTGCCTTTCTGGGAAAGCCCGCGATGCTGGTGGCGACCGCCAGTTCCTGGACCGGGGATACGCTCAGGGCCCTTGCTTGGTTTGGATGTACCGGGTTTGAGATCGTTTCCAGGCTCGGACTACCGGTATGGCCTTCGCCTCGTCGTGGCTGGCAGGGTGGGAAAGCCGTCGACCGGAAACTCGCGAAAGCGGTCAGGCGCTTTGAGAACGCCTTGTCCCGTCGCCCTGCTTCACTGTCGCTCAGGAATGTGCTTCAACTTTATGTCATGAAGGCCACGCCCGCGACTGATCCGAGGTTCTTCCAGGCGGACCATGAGTACTACCAGGCGCTCGATCAGCTCAATCTCGCGGTGAGCGGCTGGAAGAAACTGCTTGGAAGGTTGGTTTATCGGATTGCATTCGCATGGATGGATCGCCGTTTAGCGCATATCAAGGAAGGGACTTAAGTCCTAGCGGCCGGAGGAATTGGCAATCGAGGATACCGACACCTTTCGGATACGTTTCGAGCCTTCCCACGACATCTTCTTGAGCGGCGTCAACCCGATCCCGCTGTTCATGGAACCGGCCGCGATGGGCCATTTCAGCCTGATTGCGCACCTCGGCCGCATTCCCCCACTGGGCGATTTCAATCCCGAGGAATGCTACACCTACTGGGACGCCGTGCTCACCACCGGCGCGGGAGAAAATGCCATCCGCGACGTCTTCATTTTTGTGGAAGACCGCGCCCGCGTGACCGTGCAGAGAATCGGCTCGCCTCCCGAAGGCACGCGTCTCCGGGTCGGCGAGCTCCTGGTGGATCGCGGCGATGTGACACCCGCGGAGGTGGAGAAGCACCTGGTTGGCCACCCTCGAGCTGGAGAGCTGCTGGTTGAAGCCGGCGTGGTGTCCGCCGACAAGGTCGAGGCGGTTGTGCTCGAACAACGGCACCTCGACGAGGTTCGAGAGAAGCGGCGCCGGGCGGAGGCGGCCGCCACCCTGCGCGTTCCGGCGGCCAAGGTGGATGGGCTGGTCGATGTGGTGGGCGAGCTGGTGACCGTGCAGGCGCTCGGCGAGCGGGAGATCGATGCGCTGATTCTGGCCCCCGGCTTCTCGACGGCCCAACGAGTGACGGAGGTCTCCGGCCGCGGGGTCGGCATGGACGTAGTCCAGCGCAGCCTGGATTCACTGCGGGGAACCCTTTCGGTCGAGAGTACGCCCGGCCATGGCACCGAGGTATCCCTGAAGATTCCGCTCACCTTAGCGATCATCGACGGGTTGCTGATCGAGGCTGGCGGCAGCTTCTTTGTCATGCCGCTGGCCAACATCTCCGAATGCATCGAGCTGGAGCGGGGCGGCGCGGAGCGGCGCGGCCGCGAGTCGCTGGCGAGCGTGCGGGGCGAGCTGGTGCCCTACGTGGTTCTGCGCGAACGTTTCGCCATACCAGGCGACCCGCCCGCCGTCGAACAGGTGATCGTGGCGGAAACGCCTGCCGGGAAGTTCGGCTTCGTGGTGGACCGCGTCATCGGAGATTACCACACCGTCATCAAGAAGCTCGGCCATTTGTACCGGCACATCGACGAGGTCTCCGGGGCCACCATCCTGGGAGATGGCCGCGTGGCCTTGATCCTGGATGCCGATAAACTGGCCGCGGCGGTAATTCGCGATGGCCGCCCGGCGGGCGGAGCGCTGCGAGCGTCGTCGGCGGCCTAGCTTCCGCCACCCAGAACGTTGGAAATGAAGGCGCGCTCGATGGGCCAAAACCCGTACACCCGCAGCCCGTCGCTGCGGAAAGTCCCGGAAGTCAGGACGCCGCTGAAATCCGCGGGGTTGGGCTTCTGGTGCTCGCGCTCGATGGCCTCCCGCAGCGTGCCGGTGGCGCTGGTGAGAGCGGCGGCGGCCGCGGTGGCATCCTGTTCGCTGCCGCAGCGAACGTCCAGCCGCGCCGCCAGACGCTGGCCCTCGGGCGCCACTGTCAGGATGACGCTCTGGGCCGCTTCAATGCCGCGGGCGAACATGCGCGTGCCGCCGGGCAGATCGTCCCGGGCTTTCAGCACGGAAGGCGGGATGGAAAGCCACACCGCCGCTCGCGGCACGTCCGGCAACGGGGGCCCCACGCTTTGCAGGCGCAGCGCGGCCGAGCTATCCGGGCTTACGGCCATGGCCATGAGATTGGTTTGGAGCGGGAAGAACGAAATATGGCGCTCCGCAGAGCTGCCATCCATCTGGCAGAAAGAGTTGTAGCAATGGCCCTCCTGGCTTTCGACGTACGCGCGCAGGCTGCGCCAGTCGAAGCGGCCCTTCAGCAACAGGTACCTGCCGCTGGTCGCGAAGGCCACCAGGGCGCTGTCCAGGTCCTGGCGATAATCGAAATCGGTTTTCCGCACAAAAGCCTGGTAGTCGGGCTCCTCGGCTAGCTTGGAGCCGTCCAGAAGCTGCAGCACGCCGGCCTGCCGCAACGCGGCGAAATCCACGTACAATACCAGGGCGTTCTCATCAATGGGGATGCGCCGCATGAGCGCACCCGCCGTGAGATTGCGCGAGCGGTACAGCGCCACGCCCCAAACGGCCAGACCGCACAGGCCGGCCACCGCGAAGATCAGCAGCCAGGCGCTTGGTTTGTACCTCACGAGAGCAGTATCACACAGCCGGAGGCGCTCATGCGACCGCTTGGTCCGCCGCGCGGGCCTCGCGCCACAACTGCATGTAGGGCTTCAGGTTGCGCATCAGCTCGCCGAAATCGGCGAGGGTCAGCGATTGCGCTCCGTCGCTGACGGCTTTTTCGGGGCACGGGTGGACTTCCACGATGAGCCCGTCGGCGCCCGCCGCCACGGCCGCGCGTGAGAGCGCCGGCACCAGGCTGCGCTTGCCCGCGGCGTGGCTCGGATCCACGATCACGGGCAGGTGCGTAAGTTCGTTGAGCACCGGCACCGCGCCGATATCGCAGGTGTTGCGGGTGGCCGTCTCGAAAGTGCGGATACCCCGCTCGCACAGGATCACCTGGGGATTGCCGTGGGCCACCACGTATTCGGCCGACATCAGCAGTTCGCGAATGGTGGAGCTCATGCCGCGCTTAAGCAGCACCGGCCGGCCGCAGGCGCCCAGTGATTTCAACAGCGCGAAATTCTGCATGTTGCGCGCGCCCACTTGTACGCAATCGGCGTATTCGGCCACCAGTTCCACGTCCCTGTCGCTCATCACCTCTGTGACGATGGCCAGGCCGGTGGCTTCCCTCGCCTTACGCAGCAGCCGCAGCCCCTCGAGTTCGAGCCCCTGAAAATCGTATGGCGACGTGCGCGGTTTGAAGGCCCCGCCACGCAGCAGGCGGGCGCCGGCGGCCGCCACGCCCTCGGCCGTCTCCATGATCTGCTTTTCGCTCTCCACCGAGCAGGGACCGGCGATCACCACAAACTCATCGGCCCCCACATCCAGCCCGTTCACCGGCACCGGCGAGTGCTCCTTCTTGAATTCGCGGCTGACGAACTTGTAGGGCGCCGTAATGCGGACGGCGCTCTCGACTCCCGGGGTCGCCTCCAGGGACTCCAGACAAGCGGTCACATCGCCCAGCCCCACCACCCCGATCACCACCCGCTCTTCACCCTCGATGGAGTGGACCTTGTAGCCGAATTCGCGAATTCGGTCGCACACGTGTTCGATCTGCTCGCGGGTGGCGTGCGGCCTCATGGAAATGATCATTTCGTTACCCCCCCAAAAATAAAAAACCCACTCTTGAGAGTGGGCCGGTTCAACTGCGTTTTGGGATGCCGCTTAAACCAACGCCACTCTACCGGATCTGGCAGTAATACCAGAACCGGAAGCTAAACGAGCTGGCGTAGGACCACGACATCGAACTTTCAGTATACACCGATCTTAGGTGTACCGAGTCAGCCGGTTCAGGGTACCGCTACTTCGACCGGCTCCGAGCGCGCGCTCTCGTTTCCGGCCTGATCCACGGCGCTGACGGCGTAGCGGTAGGTTTTGCCGTGCTCGATGGCGTGATCCGAGTAGGTGGGAATCTGGGATCCTTCGGCGATTTTGGTGAACGCGCCGGAACCCTCGGCACGGTAAATGCGATAACCGGCCAGGTCGGGATCCGTGTTACGATCCCACGCCAGCTCGATGGAATTGGGCGAGGCGGCGCCTCGCAGGCCCACCGGCATGGCCGGCGGAAACGTATCCAGGGGGGTGATCGTAACCGGCGCGGTGAGTTCGCTCTCGGCCTCGTTTCCGTTTCCGATATTCACCAGCGCCTGCAGTTCGTAGGAGTAGGTTTTGGCGAACTCGCTCAGGGGGTCCACCCAATCGTGCCCCGTTACAGTCGCGACCGGATCGAATTTCTCGCCGTTCGGATCGCGCCGCAGGATGCGGAAGCGGCTGCCAGGGCCAACCCATTCGAGGCGCACGCCTCCGGCGGTGGCCTCCGCGCGCAAAGCGGAGGGAACTTGCGGGGGCGCCACCACTGGCAGGACAACGGTGTTCGACCATCCGGATTCCTTGCCGTTGGCGCCGATGGCGCGCACCGCGATGACCACTTCTTTGCCGGTCCATTCGGGCGACGGGATCTCGTAGCGCACGTTTCCGTTGACGGCCGGAACGGAAGGCTCGGGCCGGGCTGCGGCGGACCACTCCGCTATGTTGAATGGCGTGGCCGCCGGGCCGATGCGCAGATCGAAGGTCAGCGGCTTCTTGATGGCCACGCCCTCGGTAGTCAGCGCCGGCGGAGTGAACTGCGCGATGATGCGGGCATCCCGCTGGATGGCCGCGAGATTCGTAATATGGCCGGGCACGTTGGCTAGCGGCGGAAGCGGGGGGCCAAGATAGGCGCAGCCGGATGTTATCAGGGCAGCCGCGGCGAGCGCGGGATAAGCGCGGTTCATGAGTGGGATGCGGCGCGGACCGTGCATCCACGCCGCAAGAACCAGTGTAACCGTAAGCCTACTGCAGGAACAGCGAGCTTCCCGCCGAGCAGTAGGGCTGCCCGGCCACAGTGGCGCACAGAATCAAGGTCGTGTTACCGGGCGTGAGGCCGGCGGGAACTGCAACGTTGACCTGCTGGACGCCGTTCAGCGTGGGAGCGGGGCCGGCGTATAACGGAACCAGGTTCGTTTGCCCGCCGATTTGCGCCGAGACAGTAGCGCCATTGGGAATGCCGGTGGCGAAGATCTGCAGGACGCTGCCGGCAGCCGCCTCATGATTGGCGGAATTCGGCGAGTTGTCCTGGTTCAGTATGCCGCCGTTGAATATGGACGGCCAAGCCGGCGACAGCGGCACGGTTTGAGGCGCGCTGCTGGTTCCATCCACGGTCACCACCAGCGATGCCGACGTCTTCGCGCCGAGGCTTGCGGGCACCTGCAGGTTGATTTGGGTGGCGCTCGTGTAGAGGAGCAGCGCCGGGGTTGCGTCGAACGTCACGACGACGTTCTGGCCCGCCAGGTTCGACCCCATCACGGTGCCCAGCGAACCGGGCACCAGCGGCGTGGCGGTCAGAGTCGCGGCGTTGAGCACGCTCGTCACCGCCACGCCAGGTTGGGCCGGCGCGACGGGTTGCGTGGGCGGCGTGGGCGTTACCTGAACCATCAAGGTCACGGGGATACTCACGCTGCCGGCCAGGGGACCGGCATCGATGACGACAGTGGCTGTGTAGGTCCCGGCCGCCAGGTTCACGCTCGTGTTGACGCCGGCGCGCACGCTGCCGGGGGCGTTATAGAGGTTCAGCCAGCCCGATCCCGTCTGGTACACGACGCTGTCGGTCCAGTTCAAGATGCCGCCGCCGGTGTTCTGGATCGGAATGTAGGCGAGATTCCCGGTTTCGGTGCCGTTCACTTCGGTGAGCTGAATTGGCGTGTTGTCAACCGAAAGGTGGGGGAAATAACTCGCCTGGCAATCGCCCAGCAGGGCGCAATCGGATGCGGGCGTCACGGCGGCGAATCGCTGAATGGGCGCGGTTGGGGAAGCGGTGTAGACCGAGGAAACGGGAGCGGGAGCGATGCTCTCCTGCGCCACTGAAGCGGCGGTCACCTGGGGTATGCCGAAGAAGGTGGGGAACTGCGCGCTCTCGCGGACAATCGAGCCGGAATCCACTACTTCGTAGACGGCGTAACCCGAACCGCTGGTGAGCGGCACCGGGCTGACCGAATTGAGCGTTACCGGGTTGGAGCCGGTGGGCGTGGGGAAGGGCGTTCCACCCGTGCCGGTGGAATCCGCGCCCGTGACGCGCGCCAGCAGCAGCGTGCCGCTGCCGGGCACGTATTGGCCGGCGGCCTGCGGTACCCCCAAGTCTCCACCAGCAGTGGGAACCAGGGCGTCGGAGCCGGCCACCAGATCGGGCAGGTAGAGGCTGGCGTTAGCTGGAAAACCGGAGTAGTTGATCAGAAAGCGGGTGCCGTTGTCCTGGCCCGCGGCACGGAGCAGAAAAGCACCGCCAAAACTTTCCGTGATCCGCGTGGAGGCAAACGCGGTTTGGGCCGCGAAGAGGCTGGCCATGTTCAGCGTGGATGGTAGCGCTGAGCCGGTGCAAGTAATGCCCGTGTCGTCCAGCGTGGCGTAAAACGCGGTTTGCGCCGTGGCCACGGTGACCTGCGATCTCGGGAGAGGCAGCGAAGTCGAGATGGTGGCCGCGAGCGGCTGCGGCGCCGTCGCGCCGAGCTGGTTGGCGTCGAGCAACACGTTGGAGATCTGCAAGCTGAAGGTGCCGCTGGCGGGCACCGTGAGACTGACGCCGTTGAAGGTGATGCCGGATCCGGCTACCTGGCCGGCCACCGCCAACGGCGTGAAACCCGTGCCGTAATCGACCGAGACTACGGCATCGTGGGTGAGGTTCGTGTTGTCCACTCGGTTGGTGACGCTCACCGGGAAGTAGAGAGCCAGATTGTCCGAAATCGCCGTTCCGGGAACAAAGCCGGAACAGGCAAGCAGGATGTCGCTGGCGCGTTCAGTCAGACCTTCGGCCCGCACCATGGGCGGTCCGGAGGAGGCGGTGCACTGTCGCGGTGCCGCCGTTTGGGAATAAGCTAAGCAGAATGTAGAAGTTATGAGCGTGAAAAAGGCTCGTCCCCATTTACCAATCGGAGTAAGGGGTTCCATCGAGCCCCATTTTATCCGAACCGCTCTTCACATCAAAGATCCCCGGATCTGTTTGGCTGACGCTCTGGCTGGCTTCCTCCATGATCGTCTTCCAGGTTTCATTGGAACCGGTCATCGGATCCACGGGGATGGCACGCAAGTACCCTTCGCTCACCAGGTCCTGGAGGCTCTGCGGCGCCTTCTGCTTGTCGTAGGTGTAATTGTCGATGACCGTTCGCAAGGTGAACAGGTTGTTCTTAAGCACGCTCTCCTTGGTGCGCAGGATGGAGCGCGAGTAGATCGGGATGGCCATCGAGATGAGAATCACGATGATGGTGACCACCACCATCAGCTCGACGAACGTGAAACCCCGGCGCCGCGCGGCCCTACCAGGTGGAATAAGCTGTGCCATCGGGCGCTTTCTCCTGCGTCTTGCTGTAGACGTCGAACACGTCCTGGCCGCCCCAACTTTGCGAATCGGGGTCATCCTGGTCGCTGCGCAGGCCCCACTCCTTGGAGTTGGTGAACGGATCGCGCGGAATGCTGCGCAGGAGGCGGAGCTTCTTGCCATCGGCGGACTGGGCCAGCTTGACGCCTTCCACCAGGATGTCGAGCGACTCGGGATAGCAGTTCGTTCCGGCTTTGGGCGGTCCGAAATAACCTGCGTAGCAGTTGTCCTGATACTTGTCGATGGCATTGCGCATCTCGCGCAGGGCGGCGCGCAGGTCGCGCTCGCGTTCGGCGCGCAGCTTGGCGCGCGCCAGTGGCACGGCCATGCTGGTCAGAATCAGCATGATCGTGAACGCCACGACCAGTTCCACCAGGGTCAAGCCTCTCTCGCCGCGCCGCTTCATACCGCCTACTTCACATTGACGACCAGCCGTGGGCTGGCCGTTGCCACCGCCTGCCCCTGCGAGTCGCGGACCGTGAGATTGGGAACCGTTACGGCCGAGCTGCCGCGCCCGATCACCTGAAAAGTGAGCATGACGAGCGTGCCCGATCCGCTGATGCCGGGCGATCCGGGAGGCCGGCTGAGCTGCACGACGGCCGATCCGGTATCGTTCTGGATGTTCTTGGTGAAGATCGGGGGCCGGGCGGCGCGCGATAAAAAGTCGCCGGGAGCCACGTCGTTGAGGCGCAGAACCTTGGGATCGAACTGGATCTCGAGGGGCGCGGAAGCCACATCCGCGCCGTCCTGTATGTTCAACGCTACATTGAAAACGGCCGACACGGTGGTATCGATCTGCGGCTGGCTGAAGACTACGCGCGCTCTAGGGATGCCTGCCGGCGGCGGTCCCGGCGCCGTTGCCGGGGGAGCTGTTGCCGGAGGAGCAGTCGCCGGAGGAGCAGTCGCCGGAGGCGCGGGGGCGCCCGCCGGCAGCGGTCCCGGCGGAACCGCGGCCGGCGCGGGGACTCTCGGTGCAGCCATGGCGGCCGCCGGTGGCGCGGCGGGCGTGCCCGCAGGAGCCGAAGCCGACGGCGCGGTCTGCTCTTCCTGAGCCGGCGCATAGTTGAGGTGAACGGTGGTGGTGTTGCCTACGGCAATGCCTTTCAGATCCGCAGGGGAGATGTCCTGCCGCCGGATGATGTGCGGGATCAGCGCGATCATGAGCTCGTCGCGGTCCCGCTCGATGCTATTGCCCTTAAACAGGTTGCCCAGGAGCGGGATGTTGGCCAGCCCTGGGATTCCGGTAACCGTCTTGGTGTCCTGCGTGTTGATGAGGCCGCCCAGGAGGCCCACTTCGCCTTCATGCATGCGGATATCGTGAGTGATCTTGCGCTGGCCGATGATCGGTTGATTGATGCCGCCCAGGTTGACGGTGCCGTCCACGGATGAAATCTCGATATCGACGTGCATGGAAACGTCGCCATTGTCGTGAACGTGGGGCGTTATGTCCACGTTCACGCCGACATCGATATAGGTAAATTGCGTGTTGACGAGCGGGTTAATGCCGACGCCGCCGATACCGGGCTGAAAGCTGCCGGTCGCGGTGGGCTCGCGGTCGCCGATCTTGAGGGTGGCCTTGACGTTATCGACCGAGCGCACCTGCGGAGACTGCAACACTTTGGAGCGCGCGTCGCTCATGGCCGCTTGCAGCAGCGCGCCGGGCAGCGTGGTGGAGAAATCCGCGCTGGCCAGGTGGCCCAAATTCGATAGCGGAATCGCGGTGCCCGTCGTGGCGCTGGTCGTGCCTGTGGTGGTGCCCGTGGTCGTGCCGGTGGTGGTTGTGGTGCCGGTGGTGCTGGTCGAGGTGCTCGAGCTGGAACTGTTCTGCACTTGTATGCTGCTGCGCGGGGTGAACGAGACCGGCAGATTCAGACCGGTGGAAGCGATGGCCGCGGTGATCTGGCGGCTGAACTGGGAGCTGGCTTCGATCACCAGGATATCCACCACCACCTCGGCTCTGGGCTTGTCGAGATCGCGGATGATCTTCTCGGCCAAGGCCACGCGATCGGCCTCCGCGCGCACCAGGATGGCGTTCTGGGAATTGTAGGGGAACACGCGCTGGAGGTCGGCGATGCCGCGCACCGCGTTAACGATTTCCTGGAGTTCCTGCGGCGTGCTCACATTGTTGAGATAGAAAACCTTGGCGACCTGCTCTTCGTAATCGCGGCGCTTGTTGGGGTTGTCGTTGGTGATGAAGATGGTATTCGGTGAAAGCGGCTTCCAGAAAGATTTGGTCAGGATAGCCCCATAATCGAGCGCCTGCTGGATGGTGGAGTCGTCGAAATCGATGCTGAAGCTGTCGCGCGCGGGCGCCTGATATTCCGGATCCCAGATCACGTTGATCCCCGCCACCTTCCCCAGCGTGTCGAAGATGACCTTGGCCTTCTGGCCGTTCATTTTAAGATCGATCTTCTGCGGGTTGAGCGGGCGGAGCTCCGGAACCGGCAGCATCCGTTCGATCTTCTTCTCTTCCTGCTCCTTCATCTCCTCGACCGGCGTGAGCGCGCGTTCCTCGGGCGGCGCCTCATGGCCGGTGGCCTCGACTCTCTTGCGCTCGCGCTGGATCATTTCCTGGGTGCGGACAAGTTCCTGCTGCGCGGCGGATGACCCCGGATTCAGCCCGTAAGCCTTCTGGAACTCGAGCAGCGCGTCGCCGAGCTGGCCCAGGCCGCGCGCTTTGAGTCCGCGGTCGATGTGGATCTGGGCAGCCTGGAAGCGGGCCTTCTCGGCGGCCATCTGGTAGGCCACGTCGGCGGGATCCTCGGAAAGGGCCCGCTCGTAATCCGCCAGGGCTTCATCCCACTCTTTCTTTTCCTCGTGTATCCGCCCCTGGGCCAGATAGCTGTCGCCCTTCTTGGTGCGGGCTTGCAGGGGGGCCACCGACCCAAGCAGCGCGGCGGCCAACAGGACAGCGGTTAACTGATTGAAGAAACGCATGTTTCCGTACTTTCGGGCCTCCCGGGAGGGGTTGTGATAAGATGAAGGCGGTCTCGGATCATCTAAAGTCATTGACGCCGTTAGGTTTCCGAGCGTTGAGGTCAATTTGGCCGAGAAGCACTCCCCTTTCAAGATCCTGAGCGACAACCGCCAGGCCGGCCACAACTACTTCCTCCTGGATCGGTTCGAAGCCGGAATGGTGCTCGTGGGGACCGAGGTGAAGGCGGCCAAAGACGGCAAGATGCAGCTCAAGGACGCCTACGCGGCGGTAATTGGCAACGAAGCCTGGCTGGTCAACGCGCATATCAGCCAGTACTCGCACGGAAACCGCGAGAACCACGTCCCCGTGCATAACCGCAAGCTGCTGCTGCACCGGCGCGAGATCGACAAGCTCCTGGGTCAGACCCGTGAAAAGGGGCTGGCCGTTATCCCCACCAAGGTTTACCTGAAGAACGGGCGCATCAAGTGCGAGCTGGCGCTGGCCAAAGGCAAGAAACTGCACGACAAACGCGAGGCCGAACGCGCCCGCACGGCCGAAGCCGAGGCAAGGGCCGAGATGCGGAGAAGGGCGTAAATAGGCTCGGGCGCGTAGCCTTTGGCTACAAATCCTCCGGGCGCAAGCCGGTGTGCTCGGAAATCTCCTTCAGCATGACCGGCCCCAATTCCTCTTTATCGTGGAAAGCAAAACGATATTGCGGCCAACCTTCGCGCCGTAGCGTCCGATGAGAACCGGATGTGCGGACTATGACTATGTGCCACCCGATACGCTGAAGCGCCGCAAGCACCCGCCGCGCCCTAGTCGCGGGCCATTCGCTCATGCGGCGATACAGAACTGCAAGGTATCGGCGGCGGGTTTCATCTCCCCGTGCTCGATCTCTTCGGCAATCACCCGCAGCGCGAGGGCCTTGGCCTTTAGGGTCGCATCCTCGGGACTTGAGCCGTACACTGTAACACCGGGAAGCTCGGGGATGTCCCCAATCCAGCGGCCGTCGTTCTCAAGAAGCAGCCGGATCGTGAGTCGCATATGCTTCATGCTACCAGGAATGCGAAAAGGAAGGATCGCGGATGGCCCCTTCAATAGACCGGTGTGCCCGAGGTTAGGGCAGGCTGGCGGATCTCCAGGCATCCTCGGCCCGTGGGAAGCATTTTGCCGGGGTTGAGGCGGTCAGTGGGATCGAACAGCAGTTTCAGCTTGCGCATCATGTCGAGCGTCTCGGGTGAGAATAACTTGCCCATCAGCTGGTCCTTCTCCATGCCCACGCCGTGCTCTCCGGTGATGGAGCCGCCCACCGCGATACAGTATTCCAGGATCTCCGTGCCGGCCGCGTGGGCCTTCTCGAAATCGCCGGGCTTGCGCGGATCGAAGAGAATCAGCGGGTGCATGTTGCCGTCGCCGGCATGGAAGATGTTGCTGATGGTCATGCCGTAGCGGGCGGCCACCTCTCCGATCAAGCGCAGCGTGGGGGCGATCTTGGTGCGCGGCACCACGCCATCCTGGACGTAATACGTGGGGCTGACGCGGCCCACCGCTCCGAAGGCGTTCTTGCGGCCCTTCCAGAGCAGGTCGCGCTCCTCGGCGGTGCGCGCTACCCGGAACTCGCGCACGCCGCACACCTGGCAGGCCTGGCGGACCAGTTCCACCTGCTGTTCGACGGCTTCGCGCAACCCTTCGAGCTCGATCAGCAGCACCGCGCCGGCATCCATGGGATAGCCGGCATGGGTGGCTTCTTCGACCATGCGCAGCATGACGCCATCGAGCATCTCGATGGCCACCGGCGTAATGGCGCGCGCAGTGATTTCGGCGACCGTGCGGCCGGCATCCTCGTTGGATTCGTAAATGGCCAGGCAGGTCTTGACGTACTCGACTTTGCGCATGAGGCGAATGACGATGCGGGTGACCAGAGCCATGGTGCCTTCCGAGCCGGTCAGTAGGCCGGTGAGGTCGTAGCCCGGGAGGTCCGGCTCCTTGCCCCCGGTTTCCACCACGCTGCCATCGGGGAGCACCAGTTCGAGGCCCAGCACGTGGTTGGTGGTGACGCCGTAGGCCAGGGTGTGCGGGCCGCCGGCATTCTCGGCCACGTTGCCGCCGATGGTGCAAGCTTTCTGGCTGGAGGGATCGGGCGCGTAATAGTACCCTTGGCTCTCGACCGCCTGGGTGATATCGAAGTTGACGACTCCGGGCTCCACCACCGCGCGCTCGTCGTCGAGGTCTGTTTCGAGGATGTGGTTCATGCGCGCGAAGGCCACCAGGACGCCGCCCTCCCGGGGGATGGCTCCGCCCGAGAGTCCCGTGCCGGCGCCACGGCCCACGAACGGCACATCGAATTCACGAACGATGCGCACGATTTCGGCCACTTGCCGTCGATCGCGCGGGAAAACCACCAGGTCGGGGAGATGCTTCGCCACGCCGCCGTCGTATTCATAGAGAGCCAGATCCTCGGGACGGTCGAGGTAGCCACGCGGGCCCATGAGGTCCGCCAGACGCCGCACGCAACCGGGGGGCAGCATGAATCCAGTCTAACCCGCGGCGGCGGGCGTGGCGCGCTACTTCTTGGGGCCCGGCTTGCGCACCTGCTCGAAGTACTGCTCGACGTAAGATTCCAGGGCCACCGGCACCTCGTCGCGGCCGATCTCCGCTCCGCCCTCGGTGTGCTCGGCACGGCGCTGCGCGTACGGCGTTTGTAATTGCTGGGTGGTGGATTGCGCTTCGACGGTGGCTTCGCCGGTCAGATTCGCGGAGCGTTTTCCCAGGATCTCGCTGATTTTGCCCATGGCGGCGAGTTGTTCAGCGAGCTTGACATCCTTGGCGCCATCCTGGCTGCCGACACCGCTGCCGGGCTGCTGACCGGCCCGGTTGGAATCGCTCTTGCCGTCGCCGTTCGCCTGGCCGCTCCGGGCCGTCACATCATTATCCTGGCCGGTCTGGCCGGCTTGCGGATCGCCGTCCTGCGCGCCGGGCTGTTTCTCGCCACCGTTGGCGGCCATCTTTTGGTTCCCGCTCGATTTCCCGGGCGGCATCCGGCTGCTCTGCGCGTTCAAACCCTGCTGGGCGGCGCGCGGCGCCGGCTGCGTGCTCATACGGGAGAGCAGGTTCTTCATGGCGTCCTGAAGTTTTGACAGGAGGTTGGAAGACTGGTTACCGGAAGGCTCCTGCTCAGTCTTGCTCGTCTGGGCGGATTGGCCCTTTTCCTGGGAAGGGGGAGCAGCGCCATTCTCCCGGCCGCTCTCGGGCGGCTGGTTGTCGAGCTCGGCATTCCGGTCGCTGTCGCCGGCTTCCTCTTGCTCGGATGGCTTCTTCGCGGAGTTCTTCGAGCCAGCGTCGGGGCTGCGCTCTGCGTCGGAACGTTCCGACATCTGGTTTCTCGGCTGCGGCGGGTTATCGCCTTTGCCGGCGCGCGGATCGCTCCGATCCAACTCCCGATCGGCGTAGTTCGGTTCGCGGTTTCGTTCGGGTGTCCGGCCTGCTTCACGGGCTTCCTCCGCGCGCTCCGGCGGCCCGAACTTCTGGAGCAGCATCCGCGCCAGCGGCGGTTTGAGATCCAACTGGCGGCTGAGGCCGTAGCGCAGCGCGAACAGGCTGGAAGCCACCAGCACGAGCACGGCGAGCGCATAGACGGCGCGCGGGACGACAAAGGGTATAGCCGCGCGCGCATCCACCGTGGCGGCCAGGCGCTCGGCGTCCTCGAGTTGGCTGGCGCGGACTGCGGGATCGGGGCGAAGGCGCGTTTCGCCGCGGCCATAGAAGAAGGTTGCCGTAGACAGCGTATCGGCCAGCGCCAGGCGGCGATCGAGGATCCGCGCCACCGTGTAATCGGCGGGCACACGCCCCCACAGCCGGTATAGGCCAACTCCCAACGCGGCCGAAGGTATGGTGAAAAGCCAGCGCCAGTCGAGAATCTGGGTGCCCATCAGGAGAAGCAGGATGAACGCCAGAAGCGCGGCGCTGAACGCAATGGCCCCTTGTGAGAACAGCTCGTTATAGACAATGCGGCGCCGGGCGCGGCGGATCAGCGATATCACGTCTTTCCCTCGTGCGGGACCGCACAAACGACCGGGTCTGACAGCGGGCACCCAATTAGTTCCAATCCTACCATTTCCGGAGAAATCAAGTTCACTCATTACGAAACCGCCGGAAGATCTTGCAACTCTGGCACCGAATCCGGGGTGAGTCCGCTAGAATAGTATTGCGTTCCCCCCTGGAAGGGTTCCAACTTTTGAAAGACTCTCTGAAGGTTTTGATTGTAGACGACGAAGCGAGCCAGCGGAGCGGCCTGGCGGCTATGCTGGAGGCTTGGGACATGATCCCGGAGACGGCGGCCGAAGGTAACGAAGCGCTCGCCAAGCTGTCCGCCTTTCCCGCCGACGTGGTGCTGACGGACTTGAACATGCCCGGCCTCGATGGCTTTGGCTTCCTGCAGCGGCTGCGCGATTCCGGCGACATGCCGCCCACGATCGTCCTGACGGCCTTCGGCAACATCGAGACCGCAGTGAAGACGGTTCACGAGTTGGGCGCCTACTGGTTTCTCGAAAAGCCCATACAGCCGGCCAGTCTCGAGGTGCTGATCCGCCGCGCGGGCAGCCACGCCGGGCTGCGCGCCGAGAAGCGGGCGCTGGAGCGCCAATTGGTTTACAAAGGCAGCCTGGGCGAGTTGGTGGGAACCTCTCCCAAGATGCAAGAGATATTCGCATTTCTGCAGCAGGCCGGTCCGAGCAAGGCTTGCGTGCTCATCACCGGCGAGAGCGGTACGGGCAAGGAACTGGTGGCGCGGACGGTACACGCGCTGAGTCCCCGGCGGCAGGGTCCGTTTGTGGCGATCAACTGCGCGGCGCTTCCCGAGACGCTGATCGAGAGCGAACTCTTCGGGCATGAGAAAGGTTCCTTCACGGGGGCCTCCGAACGCCGCGCGGGATGCTTCGAGATCGCGCAGCACGGCACGCTCCTGCTGGATGAGATCGGCGAGATGCCCATGCAGACGCAGGCCAAGCTGCTGCGCATTCTGGAGGATTCCAAGGTGCGGCGCCTGGGCGGGAGGGCCGAGTTCGAGGTGGACGTGCGCGTGGTGGCGGCCACCAACAAAGTGCCGGAGGAGGCCGTGCGCGGCGGGCACCTGCGCGAGGACCTCTATTACCGTCTGAACGTGTTTCACGTGCATCTACCGCCGCTGCGCGAACGCAAGGACGATATCAAGGCGATCGCCGAGGCGCTGATGGGCGACTTGAATCGCAAGCACGATTGCCGGGTTTCCTACATCGCCCCCGAGGTGATCGAGGCGCTGGGACGGCACAACTGGCCGGGCAACGTTCGCGAGCTGCGCAACGTGCTGGAGCGGGCCGTGATTCTGGCCGGCGAGGGAACCATCGAAATGCGTCATCTACCAGCCTTCCTGCAGAGCCGGGAAGCGGCCCAGCCGGCGGCCAGCGCGGGCGCTCCCGCGGCGGCGTGGCCTGAACCGGCCGCCGCGGCGCCGCCGCCGGCCGCTCCGGCAGATCCCGATACCGTTCGCTTTCAGATTGGCACCACCGTGGAGGAAGCCGAGAAGGGTCTGATTCTGCGCACGCTGGAGCACACGCGCAACAACAAAACGCGCGCGGCTGAGATCCTGGGGATCAGCCTGAAGACGCTGCACAACAAGCTCAAGGAATACGGAGCGAAGGAATTCGGCGTAGGGGTATGATTCGCGGCCGATCCCCGGACGGGTCGGCCGCGCTGGCCGGCTTCGGGAATTGACTTGCCGGCCGGGAACGCGCTATTTTGCACATATAGCCCACTCGACGGCGCGGTAGCCAAGTGGTAAGGCCAAGGTCTGCAAAACCTTTATTCGTCGGTTCGATTCCGACCCGCGCCTCCAACAAAGGTGTTGATTCCACGTTCATGGCACCTTCCTTGAGACTACTCGACCTCACGGCCATGCGGAGCGTGGGTCAACTGGCATGGCGCGGCGAGCCGGCCAAGCGCTTGCCGGGCATCTTCCGCAAAGAGCGCCACGTCTCCCGCTCCAGGAAACTGCCCCTGACGTTGCTCTCCATTTCCTGAAACAGCGCCCACGGCGCCGTGAACGACAGGACGTGTTCGCCGAGGGTCGGCCGAACGTTCTTGCGGGCGGATATATCGGTCAGGCCAATCAAGCCGCGCGGGCGGTCCCGCTCCAATTCACGGTAGGCATAGATGCCCATCACCTGGCATCCCGCAGCCCACGGAACGATGACGTTTTCGGCATCAGGGCGGGCGTAGTTGGCAAGGATGACCAGCGCCGAGAGGCGGTCGGGATCCACGAAGAAGGTGACACTCCTGACGTTTTCGTGCCCGGGGTCGGTCTGCTCCAGCGGCTTGACGACGACGAAGCCGGCGGGGATGTCCCGCATGGGCAGCGCCTCGACAAACCGGCGCGTGCCTTCGGGGTCTTTGATGTAGCGCTCACCGTGAAGGAAATCGTCCGCGATGCGCTCCCCGCCCGAGACTCTCATCTGGTCCCCGATGGCGCGTCCTGGTTCCGACTGCTCGTTGCCGCTCGACAGGAACCGGCAGAAACAGTCCAGGCCGCCGGGGAAGTCCTCGTACTGGTTTCCGAAACCCAGCCCAACCCCTCCGCCCACGCAACCGAACGTCTGCCGGTCAAAAGCGCCGGCACGTCCTCGCGTCGCGGCGACCGCGAACAAGTTGACCACGCATCCCCAGCCGCCCGGCTTGAAGCGGATCGCTCCTGTCGGTGCTTCGTCCGCCCACACCAGAGCCACCGGATCGGTCTCCAGCTCAATCGCCTTGGCCGTAATGCTCTCCATAATTCCTCAGCCGTTTCGGTACAACTCGGAATCAATGCCTTGCGATAGGCAACACCCCCGCCGGTTCGAGGAAACGCTGTGCGGCATCCTCATCTGCGTAAGCCGCCACAATCTCACCGAAATACACCCGGTGGAAGTCTCCATCGGAGTAAGCATCATCGAGAATAGCTTGAGCCAGCGCCGCGGGGACCACGTCGTTCCGGTGAAGTGTCCGGCACTCGTAGTGCACCACACACTCTGCGATGATCGGGGGCCGGACCTGTCTGCCTGGAATCAATGTCAGACCAGCTTCCTTGAACTTGTCGTGGTCCCGGCCTGAAACTGTTCCGCAGAGGTTCACGGAGGCCGCCAGTTCCCGTGGAGGCACATTGACCGTGAAGTCGCCGACCTCTTCGAGGCGGCTGTAGGTGTGGCGGGAGGGCCGGACAAGCACGATGAAGACCGGCCGGCCCCAGATTGAGCCGATGGCGCCCCACCCGATCGTCATCACGTTGGGCTTACCAGCCGCATCTGCGGTGACGAGCAAAAGTCCATCCTGCCGCATCCTCTGAATGGCTTCGGCGAAGTAGTCGCTGTATCGGATCGTCGTCTTGGTCATATTCCGCTGCGGTCTTGTGCCGCCTTCGTCTGAGCGTTCGATTCTACCTCTAATCGGAAATCATCGCTACGGACTCCAATACCCATCGTCCGGAGTCCCATCCGCTACCCGTAGTGGCTCCTCACCCGGCGCGCGGCGGCGCGGCCCACCACTTCTGCCAACCGCTCTTCCGATGCCGCCCGCACCTGATCCGAGCTGCCGAACTCCTTGAGCAGCTTGCGCACGGTGAGCTCGCCGACGCCCGGAATTCCCTCCAGCTCCGAGGTCAGTTGCAGGGTGTTGCGCCGCGAGCGGTGGAAGGTCACCGCGAAGCGGTGCGCTTCGTCGCGTATGGATTCGACCAGGTGCAGGATGGGCGAGAAGCGGTCCAGCACCACCGGCTCGTCTTCCTGGCCATACACGTAGATGATTTCCTCGCGCTTGGCGATGGAGGCCAGCGGCTGGTCCACTATGCCGATGGCTTCCAGCGCTTCGGCCGCCGCATGTAACTGGCCGATGCCGCCATCGATCAGCACCAGCCCGGGCAGCGCGCGCTTTTCCTCCAGCAGGCGGCCGTAACGCCGCGTCACCACCTCGCGCATGCTGGCGAAATCGTCGTTGCCCACCACCGTGCGAATGATGAATTTGCGGTAATCCGCCTTCTTCATGCGGCCGTCTTCCCACACCACCATGCTGGCCACCTTATCGGTGCCCTGTATGTGCGAGATGTCGAAACACTCGATGCGCGCGGGCGCGGCGTCCAGGTTGAGCGCATCCTGGAGCGCCTCCTGGATCGCTTTGGAGGACGGCTTCAGCACGCGGAAGCGCGCGTCGAAGCTGTGCCGGGCGTTGGTCTGGACCAGCCCGAGCAGCGCTTTCTTCTGCCCCCGCTGGGGCGTGCGGATCTCCACGTGGTGGCCGCGCTTCTCCGAGAGCAGCTCTTCGAGGGCCTCGCGGTCCTCGAACTCTACTGGCACGTGAATCTCGGCGGGGATAAACTGCTGGTCGAGGTAGAGCTGCTGGAGCAGCGTGGAGAAGAACTGCGCCTCGTCGAATTCCTCCCGGTCTTCCCAGAAGAACTCGCGGCGGTCCACGATCTGGCCGTTGCGCAGGTGGAAAAGGTTGAGCGCCACCAGCGGGGGTTCGGCATAGCAAGCCAGGATATCCACGTCATCGCCCCGGGCCGCCGCCATGATCTGGCGCTGCTCAATTTCCTCGACCGTGGCCAGCAGGTCGCGCATCGCCGCGGCTTCCTCGAAGCGCATCGCGCCGGAGGCGGCCTCCATGCGGGCGCGCAGCCCGCGCGCCAGGTCGCCGTGGCGCCCCTCCAGGAACAGGCGCACGTCGCGCACCGCCGCGGCGTAGGCGTCATCCGTGGTGAGGCCCTCCACGCAAGGTCCCAGGCAGCGATGGATGTGGTACTGCAGGCAGGGCTTGGGATGGCGCCGCTCCAGATCGACCTTGCAGGAGGGCACCAGAAAATGGCGATGGATGAAATGCACCAGCCGGTGCGCCAGATTGGCCGGGAAGTACGGGCCGAAATAGGTGGCGCCGTCCTTGCGCAGCCGGCGCGTCACGTATACCCGCGGATATTTCTCGTGAGTGAGCTTGATGTACGGGTAAGTCTTGTCGTCGCGCAGCAGGATGTTAAAGCGCGGCTTGTACTGCTTGATGAGGTTGTTCTCGAGCGCCAGCGCTTCCTTCTCGTTATCGACCAGTATGTAGTCGATATCGGAGGCCTCCGATATCAAAGTGCCGGTCTTCGCGTCCGCCAGCTTATCTTCCGAAAAGTAACTGCGCACGCGCAGCCGCAGGCTCTTAGCCTTGCCCACGTAGATCACGCGCCCCGCGGCGTCTTTGTAGAGATACACTCCGGGCAGCAGCGGAAGCTGGCTGGCTTTATCACGGAGTTCCATCGGAGGGGCTGCTTCTATTATACGTTCGGCGTTTACTTGGTCATCCGACGGGGCTGGAGGCGGAAATCGTTGAGCCCGCGGATGCCCGCCACCACGCCCGCCAGGGCCGCCGGAATGGATGGATCGGTGGCATTGGCGTAGTGCATCTCGCCGCCAACCTCATACTGGTGAATCGACGTGCCGAAGGCATTGGCCACCTGCGCGGCCGTGCCGCTGAAACGGACTAAATTGCGGCTGGGCGCCACGTAATTCACCGTGAAGCCCCGCACTACGAGCCAATCGGCGATCTTGGAGATATCGGCCGGGCTGACGCCGAACTGGTCGGCATACTGCTGGGGCGTGAGCCAGCGGTGATACTCCGGCGACGAGGGATCCTGCTGCCGCTGGAGCAACTGGGACAAGGCCGCTTGCTGCGCCGCCGAAGGCTTCAGCAGCAGCATCATATCGGGCATTTTGAAGCTGCCCTCTACAGCTCCCCGGTCGCTCCGCGCATTGGCCTGAGCGGGCACGTTGCCCCGCAGAACCACGGTCTGGCTGTTATCGATACGTGCCGGCACACGGTTCTCTTGGGCTTCGAGGGCCGCCGCTCCGATGAGCCATGCGCAGGCCAGAGCAGGAGCGAACCGGAATCGTTTCGTCTTACCTCGCGACATCATCCCCCAGAAACCAATCCTCCACCCGGCCGAAGACCGCTTCCAGACCTTCCGGTACCTGCTGAC
>Ga0326728_10009929_pt1 | contig 22551 bp, 26 predicted proteins | sample MB3enrmetagenome_FD_207602 | JGI IMG/M metagenome (GOLD analysis project Ga0326728, IMG submission 207602) | Lab enriched peat soil microbial communities from McLean, Ithaca, NY, United States - MB31MN | ecosystem: Environmental > Terrestrial > Soil > Wetlands > Peat | place: USA: New York... | reverse complement strand
CCCAATTATAAAGCTGCCGCCGAGGACGAGCGTTCAGGCGCCGCTGTTCTTCGCCACGTCCGCCCAGGGAAGGCGGGACTCCGCTGGCCGGACGACCTTCGCGGTCGCGTGGCTCTCGGTCGCGATCGCCCGCTCGAGGTGGCTCGAGATCTCCCGGACGAGGCGGTCCATGCGCGGCCGCTGTTCGGCGGGGACCTCGGTGGGGACCTCCCACACGAGCGCGGCACCCCCGCTCGTGGGGTAGAACCGGAACTCGAGGGCGGAGGCTGCGGGGGGGACGGCGGGGTTCATCTTACCGAGACGACCCTTGACGCGGCTCTCGCTGGGATCGGACGTCTCCGACCTCTCGACCGTGTAGCCGATCGTGCCGAGGAAGTCGGCCAGGTACGTCGCGAACCGCTCGCGACCGATCCCGCGGACCCTCAGCCAATCGCCGTTACCTTCTCCCATGCCCCTTGCGGTCCAACGCACGCCCGTAGCTCTTGAAGAGCCCGAGCATCATCCGCAGCTCCGCCTCGGAAGGCGTCGCGCGGCCTAGAACACGACGAAACAGGAGGATTAAACTCCGTCGTTTGTGCGTCGGGTAGCCCGTTCGGACCAATAGCTCGCCGAGACGCTCGAGGAGTAGCTCCTTCTCGGGCCCGTTCAGCTCGACCACCTCCGGGGCGGGCGTGGTGTCGGGGTCGCTCGGCCCCCGCGCCCGGTGGACCGCGTAGAGGACGATGGCGGCCGCGTGCGAGAGGTTGAGCGTTGGGTACTCCCGGTGCGCCGGTATGTGGACGATGAGGTCGCAGCGCGCGAGCTCCTCTCGGGAGAGGCCGTTGTCCTCGGGTCCGAAGACGATCGCCACCCGCCCTTCCAGGGTACGGACCATCTCCCCGAGGCGCTCGGGGCTGACCGAGCGGCGCAGGTAGGTGTTCGACCGCCCCGTGGAGAGGTCGGTGGTTCCGATCACGAAGTCCGCCTCTCGGACACCCTGGCCGAAGGAGCGGGCGCGGATGGCGGTGCGAAGGATCGGGAGGCCCGCCATCGCCCTGCGACGCGCGACCGCGCCGACCTTGGCTCGGGAGGCGACCAGGATCAAGCGGTCGGCGCCGAAGTTCCGTGCGATGCGGGCGACCGCCCCCACATTGCCGTCCTCCTTCGGTCGGACGAGGACGACGTCGATCTGGCGGGTCATGCGGCCGTTCCTTCCGTGAAAAGGCGGCGGAGCATCCAGTCGGGGTCGAACGGAACGAGGTCCCCGTACCCCTGACCCGTCCCGACGAACAGGATCGGCTTGTGCGTCACGAAGGTCGCGCTCAAGGCCGCGCCCCCCTTTGCGTCGGCGTCGAGCTTGGTGAGGACCAGCCCGTCGATCCCCACAGCGAGGTCGAACAGCTTCGCCTGTTCGATGACGTCGTTCCCGCTCAGGGCGTCGCCGACGAAGAGCGTGAGCGACGGCGAGACCACCCGACGGATCTTCTTCGCCTCCTCGATCAGGTTCTCGTTCGTGTGCTGGCGTCCGGCGGTGTCCACGAGAACGACATCGAGCCCCTTCGCCCGGGCGTGCTCGACGGCGTCGTAGGCGACCGCGGCGGGGTCGCTCCCTTCCTGCTGGCGGACCACCCGGACCCCGATCCGTTCGCCGTGGACGAGCAGCTGCTCGATCGCGCCGGCGCGGAACGTGTCGCTCGCGGCGATCACGCTAGAAAGTCCCTGGCTGCGGAGCCAGCCTGCGAGCTTCGCGATGGTCGTGGTCTTGCCGGTGCCGTTCACCCCCACGAACAGGATCACGTACGGTTTCGGCGTGCGCTCTCGGACCGCCTTCGCGAGGTCGATGGGCGGTCGCGCCAGGATCGTCCGGCAGGAGCGTTCGAGACAGGTGCGGATCGCATCCTCCGCATCCACGCCGAACCGTAGCTTCTTTCCCGCGAGCTCTTTGCGAAGGTCCCGCCGCAACCGCTCGATGACGGGGACCGCCACATCCGACTCGAGAAGGACGATCTCGAGGTCGTCGAGCACGTCGTCGATCGTTCCTTCTTTCAGGCGCCGCCCGAGGAACCCGTCGGTGAAGATGGTCGCATCGCCCGCGGAGGGGGAGGGGCCGGGGGCGCCCGAGGAGGACGACGGAAGGGTTGTCGGAGCCGATGCCGGAGAGGTTGTCGGGGGTTCCGGACGGGTGGCGGCGGTCTCCCGGGCCGGCTCGGGAGCCGGGGGGGACGCTTCCTCAGAGCGTCGGAGCCTCGCCTTAATCGCTGCCCACATCGGTCGGCGCGCCGCTCTCCCGTGCGATCGAATCGAGTCGCGAGGAGAGAACCTGGATCCGTTCGTCGAGCGAGGTCATTTGCCCCTCGAGGTCACGGAGCGCCTGCTCGATGCGAACGGTCCGGTCCGCGAGGAGCTCGACGACCTTCGGCCGCTCCATCTCGACGACGACGCCGGAGCCGACCCCGACGAGCGCCGGAGCGTCCCGGTCCACCGACCCCCGCACGAACGTCTCCCCTCCGAGGGGGAGGAGGAACTCGGCGGTCGTCGGCGCGCGGTCGACCCCTTCGAGGCTCTCTCGGGCGCGCACGTGGTCCTGGCGGGAGGCGCTCAGGATCTCGTGCTGCTGAAGAAGGGCGTTGAGCTGGTTGCGGTAGGCGTCGAGGCGCAGGAGGTCCTCCTGGACCTGCTGCTCGGTCGTCTTGGGCGCGGGGGCGCTCATACCGCGGGGACCTCCGCGACCGAGTCGATCCGGATGTGAGAGCGTTTGACGTGGTGGCAACCCCCGATCTCCGAGAGGGCCCACTCCTTCGCCACGTCGGCCGACCCGGCGTCGTGGGTCTTCGTGAACGACTGCCAGTAGTTGCGGCGGGCGTAGAAGGACCCTTGGACCTTGAACTCGGGCATCGAAAGCTCCGTGGTGCGGCCGCGCCACTCGGGGGGGCCTTTTAAACCTAGCCAGCCGTCGGACCCTCGACGGTCCCGCGGGACCCCTATCGGGGCGCTTCCTCGGGCGGCCGATTCGCTTCGAACTTCGCGCGTTCCCGATGCCATCGCAACTGACGTTCGAGAAGCCCAAGGTTGGAGGGGCCCACCGGCGCGGTGGGTTCTCGAGGCGCTGCTGGTGGCGGGGTCGGGGGCTGGCTCGCAGGGGCCGAGGGGGACTCCGGGGGGGAGGAGGGGCGGACGGGTTCGACCTCCAGCTGGCGTTGGGTCACGAGACGAGGGCTGCTACGCTCCTCCAACGTTCGTCCACCTCCTCGTCGCTCAAGGCCACCGTGGGAGAGAACACGACCCGGTTCCCCCACTGCGACCAGAACCGAGAGTACTCCTCCACGGTGATCGGAAGCACGACCCCGTCCGCATGCACCTCGTCCGCGAGCGTCGCGAGGGCCGGCGCCCAGACTTCCGCTTCGGGGGCGGCCGACGTCGCCCGCGCGCTCGGGTCGAAACGAACGAGGGTCTCTCGGACGAACGGCTCTCCCACGGGAAGGACTACGAGGGCGACCCGACATCCCCGCTTCATCATCAGGAACGTCCCGAGAGCCCCTCGCGGGCCATCGACGAGGGCGACCAGGCGTCCCGCGACGCCCAGAGGGAGCCCGCCGGGACCGGCGGAACGGTCGAACGAAAGGTACGTGCGAGGTCCCCTCACCTCGACGAACAGTTCCACCGTCGGCTGCTTTAGGTCCACCCGAAGGGCACGGTCGGGGAACTCCTCCAGCACCGCCGCTCCGAGGTCGCCGGCGAGCTGTTGGCTCGTGAACGCGTGCTGGCCCGTTCGGCGCGCCCGGACGGCAAAGGTGAGGCCCGGGCGGAGCCGGGGCCCGGCGAGCTCGAGCAGGCGGGCGCGGATGGCGACGGGGTTGCTGGGGACCTCCTCGACCCGGCTCACCGAGGTGACCCCGAAGACGCGACGGACGAGGTTCGCGCCCCGCGCGCCGTCGTCGGTTTCCACGTAGAGGTGTCCGCGGTCGGAGCGGATGCGGGCCGGAAGTCCCTCTCGCATGAACTGGTCCAGGATGTTGCGTCGAAGCGCGCTCTCGAACTCGCGGCGCACGGGAGGGGACTTGAGCGCGAGCTCCCCGTAACGGACCAGGAGCAGCGCGACCATCGCGAAGGTTAAGACGAGGGGACCGCTAAAGCGCTTCTCGAGCGGGTGGGTTCGTGGCGTCGTCAGTTTCCCTCCCGTCATCTTCCGTGGACCCCTGGACGCCGTTCCTCGAGGCGATCCTGGACGGAATGGTCGCCGCAGTGCGGACGTGCGGGGTCGCGCTTTCTCCGGAAGTCATCTCCTCGCAGCTCGGCCTGGACGAGGGAACCGAAGGCGAGGTCGCGTACCCCTGTCACCGGTCCGCTCAGGCGGCGAAGCGTCCGCCCGGCGACCTCGCGGCCGCCCTGGCCGCAGCGTTCCCCGCGTCCCCCCTCATCCGGTCGGCTTCCTCAAAGGGTGCCTACGTCAACTTTCGCGTCGACGGAGAGTCCCTCGCCCGCGCAACGCTCGACCTCGTCCTATCCCGGGGCAACCGCTACGGCCATGGCGAGCCCGTCGGGCCTCCCGTGGTGGTCGAGCACACGAGCGCGAACCCCACCGGCCCGTTCCACATCGGACGTGTCCGCAACGGGATCATCGGGGACACGCTAGCGCGCATCCTTCGTGCGGCCGGAACGCCGGTGACCACGCAGTACTATGTTGACGACATGGGCCGCCAGGCCGCGATGATCACATGGATCTGGTCGAAGTCCCGCGAGAGCTGGCCGGAACCGGTTCGAAAGGCCGTCGACGGGCAGGAGTTCCCTGGAGAGAAACCCGACCTCTACCGGGGTCGTCCGTATCCAGCCGTTAGCGCCTACCTCAAGGAGCACGAGGACGCACGCGAGGAAGTGGCGGAGCTCGTCCAGCAGCTCGAGAGCGGGAACATCCCGGCCGAGCACCGGGCGCTTGCCGAGGCGATCCTCAAGGGAATGCTCGAATCGCTCGCCCGGCTCCGAATCTCGTTCGATGAGTTCGTCTGGGAATCGGACCTCGTCCGGGACGGCTCCGTCAACCGGGTCCTCGAGCGCCTTCGGGCATGCCCTCACGCCGTCCAGGAGCCGAACGGCGCGTGGGCGATCGATGCGAGCGCGCACGGGCTCCCGAAGGAATCGACGCACCTCGTCTTCCAGCGCGGGAACGGGACGAGCCTTTACATCACGCGGGACGTCGCGTTCCACCTCTCGAGGTTCGCGCGGTTCGCCCGCATCATCGACGTCCTAGGCCAGGACCACCAGCTCCACGCCCGGTGCCTGAACGCGCTGCTCGAGGAGATCGGGGAGTCCCGGCGCCCGGAGTTCGTGATCTACCAGGACATCACCGTCCCCGAGGGGGGCCGCATGTCCACCCGGGGCGGTTCCGCGGTCTGGCTCGACGAGCTTCTCGCCGAGGCCGTCGACCGGGCGCGGGCGGAGGTCCTCGCCCGTCGGGAGGACCTCGTGGACGTCGACGTCGAGCGGATTGCCGAGGCGGTCGCGACCGGCGCGGTCCGCTACCACATCGTCCGGGCCGCTCCCGACAAGCCGGTCGTCTTCCGGTGGGAGGACGCCCTCTCGTTCGAAGGACGCAGCGGCCCGTTCCTCCAGTACGCGTACGCCCGCGCCTCGGCCGTGCTGCGTAAGGGAGAGGCGCTCCAGCCCCCGTACGCGTTCGAGCCGGCCCGGCTCGCGCATCCCGAAGAGGCGGCGCTCATCCGCATCCTCGCCCGCTTCCCTCGCACGGTCGCCTACGCCGCCCGGACCGCGCACGTCCACGCCGTGGCCGGCTACGCGCACGAGCTCGCGGACCAGTTCAACCGCTTCTACCACGCCGTACCGGTCCTTCGGTCGTCCGAGGAGCGGCCGAGCCGTATCGCTCTCGTCGCAGCGGTGCGGCAGACGCTGGGGAACGCTCTCGACCTCCTCGGCATCGCCCCGCTCGACGCGATGTGAGCGGCCGCGACCACCCCCCCGGCCCCGCCCGCGGTTGACCGTACGTCGGACCCGCGGAACCCCGGGGTCGGATACATTCTTTAGGCACGTCCTTACTCTCCCGCCGAGGATGGACCCATGGGAGTCTACGAGGACTTCAAGAAGTTCTTGATCTCGGGAAGCCTGATCTCGATGGCGGTGGCCTTTGTGGTCGGCCTGGCGATCGTCGCGCTGATCACCGCGCTGGTGGACGACATCATCAACCCGCTGATCGGCGCCGCCGGACACGTGAATTTCAGCTCCATCGGCGTCCTGACGATCAACGGAAGCCCGCTGTTGGGCGGCGCGTTCCTGGGCGCGGTCATCACCTTCCTCGTCCTCATGATCGTAGTTTTCTTCCTCATCGCCTACCCGTACCAGCTCTCTCAGGATCGAAAGGCGGCTCGGGCGGCAAAGGCCGCCCCCACGACCCGGGAGTGCCCAGCCTGCTGCAACCAGATCCCGGTCAAGGCGACGCGCTGCGGGTTCTGCACCTCGACGGTTACGCCGGTCGCCGCGTGAACAGGGTCGACGACTTCGCGGCGCGACGAACAGGGTCGCGGACCGCCGCGACCGAAAAGCCCAGGGCGCGGAGGCGGCAGGCGTCGCATCGTCCGCACGCCCGTCGCCCGCCGGCGTAGCAGCTCCAGGTCAGCTCCCACGGCACGCCCAGGCGCTCTCCCAGCCGGACGATCTCCGCCTTGGAGCGACGGAGGAGCGGGACTTCGATCCGTACGTACTCGCCCTTCTCGACACCGGCTTGGGTCGCGAGGCGCGCGAGCCGTTCGAACGCGCGCAGGTACTCCGGTCGGCAGTCCGGGTACCCCGAGTAGTCGATCGCGTTGGCCCCGAGGTAGATCGTCCCGAGCCCTTGGCTCTCGGCGTACCCGAGCGCGATGGAGAGGAGGATCGTGTTCCGTGCAGGAACGTAGGTGGACGGGATGCGGCCGCCACGAGCGTGACGGCTCGGGAGCGGTCGGTGGGCGTCCGTCAGAGCCGAGGCGAGCAGCGGGGCGAGCGGAACCCGGAGAACGGTGTGGCGGGCGACGCGGTAATGCCGGGCCAGCGCGCGGGCGGAGCGCACCTCGCGTGCGTGCCGCTGTCCGTAGAGGACCGTAAGGGCGTGGACCGGCGGATGGCGGAGCGTTGCGAGGGCGAGGCAGGTCGCGGAGTCCATGCCTCCGGAGAGGAGGACCACGCTTCCGCCCGGCCGCCGCGCCCTCCGCGTCACAAGGTCGCCCCGGCGCAGACCAGGACGGCGGCCGCGAACGCGACGGCGCTGAGCATGCCGAGGAAGTTCGTCGTGCCCTTCGTGAGGACGCCGCGGTTCTCGAAGAGCTCTCCGAGGACCGAATCGACCTGGCACGCCACGAAGCCGGCGGCGGTGACCACGAGCACGAACAGGAGCAGGTTGGGCAGGGGCGTCCCGAAGACCCAAAACAGGGCGAGGCCCACGAGCGCCGTCGCCACGGAAGCGGCGAGGGCGGCGAGTTGCCCGTTGCGCGACACGCCCCCGTTCGTGCCGGGTGGGACCGGTCGGCCGGAGAGGATGCTCCGCGCCCGACCCGAAAGGACCCCGATCTCGCTCGCGAGGGTGTCGGCCGCGCCGAAGGCCAGGGCGCTCGCGAACAGGAGGGCGGTCACGGCGGCGGGGAAGACGGACGGCCATACGCCGCCCGCGACCGCGAGGGCGGTCGGGATGACGATGTGGGCGATCACGTTCGACACGCCTCGCTCGCCCGCGCGTCCCTCTTGGACGTGCTGGCGCTGCTTGTCCGCGAAACGGTACCGGGTCGCGAGGGAGCTCACGGCCACGAAGAGGGCGAGAAGCGCGAGGAAGGGAAAGCCCGCGAAGACAACGATCACGATCCCGAAGACCGCGGCGACCGCACCCGCACGAGGGGTCAGCGCCCGGCCGAGAACCGCCCCGAGCGCCATCGCGAGCGTGGCGACGATTCCGATGACCGCAGGCGTCCCGAGCAGCAACGGTGGCTCTCCCGCGGGCGGCAACAGGTGTTGGGTATAACGCCTTCAGGGAAAGGGCTGGACCGGGACCTGGGTTAGCCGCGGGCTAGGATTCGCAGGACCGCGTTCGAGAACGATCCGGCGGTCAGGTCGACCGCCCCGGTCTCCCGGAGTTGGCGGTAGGCAGGGTCCTGTTCGTGGCCGGGCGGGGCTACGGCCGCGGTGAGCATGCCCAGCTCGCGTCCGGCGAGCATGTCCAAGTCCCGGTCACCGACGATAGCGCTCGTGCCCAGGTCGACGTTCCATTCCTCCTGGGCCTGGCGGAAGAGAAGCGTGCGGGGCTTTCGGCACTCGCACTGGGTCTCGGGGGCGTGGGGGCAGTAATAGAAACCGTCCACACGGGCGCGGTGAGGACGGAGGAGCTCGTTCAACCGTTCGTGGATCCGTTCGACGTCCGCGCGGGTGTAGAAACCCCGCTCGACCCCGGACTGGTTGGTCACGCAGATCACGAGGAACCCGTGGTCGTGGGCGAGCGAGAGCGCGTTGCCGACGCCTCGGAAGAGCTCGAGCCGGTCCGCATTCTTGAGGTAATGGAGGTCCGGGTTGAGCGTGCCGTCACGGTCGACGAAGAGGGCGCGTCGAACGGGGTGGTGTCGGCGAGACTTCGGTTCGGTCCCTGCCATCGACCCGACGAGCCCCGGGACAGGATAAGGGTTCATGCTCGGTCCCGTTTCGCCCCTGCGATGGAACCCATCCGAGTGGGGGTGGGGAACTTCCAAGAGCCGCTGGATTCGGCGTTCGAGGAGGCTCTCCGTCCGGTACGGACCTCCACGGGCCCGATCGGGGTCCTGTTCTCGGGCGGGGTCGACTCCGCCCTGCTGGCCTGGGAGCTACGGCGCCGGCCCGCCGTCCTTCTGTGCACGCTCGGGCGGGAAGGGAGTCCCGACCTCCGGGCGGGTCGGGCGGGGGCGGAGCGACTGGGATTGCCGTGGGAGGGCCTACCCGTCGGCCCCGACGAGGTGCGACGCGCCGAATCTCGATTTGGAGACGAGCTCGGGGGGGTCTCTCCGGTCGCCCGGACCGTGCTCCTCACGCTCGCCATCGCGATCGCAGAGGCCTCACCGCCCCGCCTGGTCTGTGGCCAGGGCGTCGACGAGCTGTTCCTCGGATACGCGCATTACCGGAACCTCGACGCCGTGGAGGCGGAGAAGCGCTCCCGTGAGGACCTCGCTCGGCTCCGCGCGACCGACTGGCCGAGAACGCAGCGAATCGCCGAGAGCGTGGGCAAGGCGGTCATCGCCCCCTACCTCACGGCGTCCTTCGAGGAGTGCGCTCGCAACGTCCCCACGCACCTGCGGCTGCCCGGCGACCTGCCGAAGAGGTTCTTCCGGGAGTGGGCCGTCGGGCGCGGCCTACCTGCGGGGATGGCCGACCGTCCGAAGAAAGCCGTCCAGTACGGGAGCGGAGTGGATTCCCTGGTGCGAGCGCTCCGGCGTTCCGAGCGCTAGCCCTCCACCCGGGTCCCGGCCTCGCCGCGGAGCGCCCGCGCGAGCGACGGGATGTCGGTGATGACGAACCGGTGCCCGCCCCCCTCCAGGAACTCGAGGCCCGCGGCGACCTTGGGGCCCATCGACCCCTCGCCGAACTCTCCCCGCTTGAGGTAGTCGGAGAGCTCTCGACGCGACACCTGTGAGAGCCATCGCTCCCCCCGCTTGCCGAACGACACGGCCGCGCCGGGGACATCGGTCACGATCGCGAGCGTTCGGACTCCCAGCTCGCGGGCGACGAGCGACGCGGCGAGGTCCTTGTCGATCACGGCCTCCACACCTTCGTAGGTCCCGTCGGGCTTCCGTACGACGGGGATCCCTCCACCTCCGGCCACGATCGGGATCCATTTCGAACCCACGTTCGACTCCAGCAGCGACCGGACGGCAGCGCCCTCGATCCAGCGAACGGGCCGGGGGGACGGCACGATGCGCCGCCAGCCCCCGCGCGCGCCGTCGTACTGCATCGCCCAGCCGTACTGCTTGCGGAGGACGCGGGCCTCGTCCTCGGGGTAGTACCGGCCCACCGGCTTGGAGGGGTGCGCGAACGCCGGGTCGTCGGCCGAGACCTCCGTCCGGCTGATGACCGTCAGGACGGACCGGTCGACCCCGCGCCGGCGGAGGGCGGGCGTGAGCTCGGTCTGGATGAGGTAGCCGATCTGCCCCTGGGTCTCGGCCCCGAGGACATCCATCGGCCGGGGCGGGATCTCCCGCGCGGCGAGCTCGTTCTGGCGGAGGAGCGCGCCCACCTGAGGACCGTTGCCGTGGGAGAGCACGAGGGCCTCTCCTCCCGCGGCGATCTCGGCGAGGACCGTGACCGCCTGGCGCATCTGAACCCGGGCCTCGTCCCAGGACCCGCGTCCGCCGGCTCGGTGGAGCGCGTTCCCGCCGAGGGCGACCAGGATGCCGGCCATCGGACCTCGTCCGGCCATCCCGGTCCGGGATGAAGAGCTCGACGGTGGAATCTCCTGCACGGGGCTCCGAGGCGTTCGGCCGGAATATGGCTATATACCCAGCGGCGGCTCTCGGGGCGTGCCGGACGAGGACGAGTCCCTCTTCTGCCCTCTCGAGTTTCGGTACGGGCGCGATTCCGTTCGCGAGCTCTTCTCGCGGGGCGCTCGGCTGAACCGGGCGTTGCGGGTCGAAGCCGCGCTCGCGCTCTCCGAAGCGGAGCTCGGCATCGTCCCGGCCGACGCCGCGGCCGCCATCGACAAGGCGGCGACCCTCTCCCAGGTCTCGCTCGAGCGGGTCGACGCCCTCGAACGCACGCTCCGCCACGACGTGATGGCGATCACCCGGGCACTCGCCGAGGCGGCGGGACCCGCGGGCCGATGGGTCCACTTCGGCGCGACCAGCGCCGACATCACCGACACCGCGCTCGCGCTCGAGCTCAAGGAGAGCGCGGCGATCCTGCGCAGCGACCTCACGGAGCTCGCACGAACGTTGGTCACGCTCGCCCGGACGCACCGTGCCACTCCCGAGGTGGGCCGAACCCACGGACAGCACGGCGTGCCGATCAGCTTCGGATACAAGGTGGCGGTGGCCGCGGCCGAGGTGAGCCGACACCGCGACCGGCTGGACGAGCTCCTTCCTCGCCTGGCCGTGGGAAAGATGGCCGGCGCGGTCGGGACCGGGGCCGGCTTCGGCGCCCACGCCGCCGAGCTCGAGACGTCGGTGATGCGTCGCCTCGAGCTCACCGCGGACGAGGCTCCCACGCAGATCGTGGGCCGCGACCGCATCGCTGAGTTCACGAACCTTCTCGCCTTGATCGCCTCGACCGCGGAGCGCCTCGCGACCGAGGTCCGAAACCTTCAGCGGACCGAGATCGGCGAGGTTGCGGAACCGTTCGACGAGGCCCACCAGGTCGGCAGCTCGACCATGGCCCAGAAGCGGAACCCGATGCTGTCGGAGAACGTCACCAGCCTCGCCCGTCTCGTCCGAGCGTTTGCCCTACCGCCGCTCGAGAACATGGTCCAGTGGCACGAGCGGGACCTCGCGAACTCCGCGAACGAGCGGATCGTGCTCCCCCACGCCATCGTGCTCACCGACGACCTCCTGACGAAGCTCACCGAGGTCTTCGGTGGCCTACGGGTCGACCCGGCCCGGATGGCCGCCGAGCTCGCTCGTTCCGGGGGAGGTGCGATGACCGAGAACCTGATGCTGGCGCTCACTTCGAAGGGCCTCGCTCGTTCCACGGCCCACGAGCTCCTCCGGACCCTGACCACCGACGCCGCGAAAGGCCCTCCCCTCGTCGAGCGCGCGAAGGCGCATCCGGCCGTGCGGGCCCACCTTTCGCCGACAGAGGTCGACAGCCTCCTCGACCCGTCGACCTACGTCCTTGCGGCGGCGGCCAAGACCGACCGCATCCTCTCGGAGCTCGACCGGCGTCTCGCCCGATGACGGAGCCCCCCTTCGCTTGGACGGCCTCCGTCCGCCTCCGCGCGCAGGACCCCACGGTGTTGGATTGGCTCGAGCAGGCCCTTCGGCCCGAGGCGGCGCGGGAGGTGCCGCGGGCCCACGCCGACCTGCGCCGGGGAACGGGGCGCTCGCTCGAGCTCACGATCTCGGCCCGCGATTCCGGGGCGATGAGGGCGGCGCTCAACACCTACCTCGGGTGGATCCACCTCTCCCTCGCCACGGCCCGGGCCGCCGGCCGCCCGCGGTAACGGGGCGGGGAGCGATGCGCTCCCGAAGCCCTTATGTTGAACAGCCGGTCACCCCGCCCGTGGCCCTACCTGCGAAGCTTCAGAACGACATCCGACAGTTCCAGCGTCTGCAGCAGGAGCTGGGCGCTGTCCAGCAGCAGCGCCTCCAGATCGACCTGAAGGTCCGTGAGGTCTCGCACACGCTCGAGGACCTCAAGACGCTACCCGAGGACGTCGTCGTCTACCGGCCGATCGGCGGCCTCCTCGTCCGCGCGAAGAACCGCAAGGAGGTCGAGGACCTACTGACGGAGGACAAGGAGACGTCCGAGGTTCGCCTGAAGGCGGTCGAGCGCCAGGAGAACCACCTCAAGGAGCGGTACACCGCGATGCAGCAGGACCTCTCTCAGGCGCTGCAGGCTGCGGGCGTCGCGACCCAGCAGACCTCAGGTTCCGCTTCCGAGCCCGAAAGCTAAGTCTCGCTAACCTAAGCTACGCGCAGGCCACCGGGACCCAGTTGAGTCCAGCTGGGCTTGGCCACGATGCTCGCGCCTCAGGACTTTCGACGAACGAGGCGCTCCGCCACTTCCTTTAGCAGCGGCTTCCCTCGCGCGGGGATCGTTCGACTGCGGTCCACGCATCGCAGGGCGACGCGCGTGAGCTCCTCGATCCGCTTCTCGGAGTAATCGAGGCTGCCGGTCGCGCGGATCACGTCCCTCGCCCGCTCCACGTCCTCCGGCGTCGCTTGCGAGTTCCCGAGGACGCGGGAGAGCCGGGACCGGTCGACCTCGGAGCCGCTGGCCCACGCCTTCACGACGAGAAGCGTCCGCTTGCCTTCGACGAGGTCGTTCGAGCTCTTCCCCGACGCCTCGGCGTCGAACCCGGCGCCCAGGACGTCGTCCCGGAGCTGGAAGGCGATCCCGATGTTGGCCCCGAACGTCTCGATGTCGCGGAGGCGGTCGAGGGTGCTCCCCCCGAGGAGCGAGCCGATCTTGAGGGGCGAGACGACGGTGTAGATCGCGGACTTGAACCGGTGGACGGCGAAGACGTCCTCCTCGCGGACCGAGCCCGGGTCGAGCGCCCCGCTTCGGATGTCCAGGAGCTGGCCGAACGCCGTGAGCCGTGTCATCCGCACATACTCCGCCAGCGCCGCCAGGCGGGCGGCGGGGGGAGCACGGGTCGACAGGATCGCCTCGACCGTGAACGGCTCCTCGAGGTCGCCGAGCGTGATGCCGATGCCGATCCCGTAGTCGTCGCTCGACCCCTCACGGCGCTCGCGTCGGTGGGTCTGCGCGACGGCCCGGTGGACCGTGGGTCCCCCCCGTCGTTCCTCCGCGTGGTCGATGATGTCATCGTGGATCAGCATCCAGCTCTGGAAGTGCTCGAGCGCAGCGGCCGCCGGGAGGGCGGCGCGGGGGTTCCTCCCGGTCGCGAGGTTGTACCCTGCGAGCACCAGGATCGCCCGGAAACGCTTGCCCCCCCGTAACGTGAACTCGCGGTTCACCTCGAGGAATGGCTGGACCTCGCGAGGAGAGGCGCGGGCTGTCCGCCGGTAGGATGAGGTCAGCTCGCGTTCGAGAGGAGGTAGGAATCGGTAGAGAGCGGCGAGGTCCACGGCACGTGCATCTGGACGTCCATCCTATTTAACGGACCGGGCGTTGGCGGACGTGATGGCGTCCACTCCCTTCGTGACTCTCGCGAGCGCCCTCGTGGAAGCGATGGGCCAACGGCTCGACGCGGCCAAGCCGACCCCCGAGGGACTTACGCTCCGGACGAGCGATGGATTCCTCTATTCGTTCCTCGAGGACCCCAACACGGTCTCGCTCGAGACAATCCGCCAGCTGTTGGGAGGTGAGGGGAACGTCCTCGTACGCCTGGTCGTACTCACGCCCGGCCATCTCCCCCTCGCGTTCACGGAAGAGATCAAGAACCACGGTGGCACGCTCGTCGAGGGCGCCCGTTTCGCCGAGCTGGCCCGCCAGCTCGGGCTGGAGACGTACTTGGGCCAGGAGCCGCGACCCCCCGCCAAGGAGACCCGTCGGCTCCTCCCGAGCGCGCAGCAGCTGGACGGGATCGTCCACCGCGCCCGGACCTGGCTCGACTGGGGCGTGCCGGCGCTCGCGCTACGGTTCTATCGGCAGGCCGCGGAGCTGAAGCCGGGGTTCCTGCCCGCGCGGGTCGGGGTCGGTCGGTCCCTGCTGGGGCTCGGGCTGATCGATGACGCGGACCGGGCGTTCGACGAGGTCCTTTCCCTACGGCCCGATGACGTCGAGGCCCGGCTCGGGAAGGCTGCGGTCCTCGGAGCGCGCTCCCGGCCGAAGGACGAAGTAGCGGCGTACGAGAAGCTGCTCGCCGAGGATGACACTCGGACCGAGGTCCGCGCTCATCTCCTTGCGGCGCTCATCGAGCTCGGCGATTGGGCGGGAGCCAAGACCCAGCTCGAGGCGCTCCTCGCGAAGACCCCGGAGGAGCCCCAGCTGAGATTCCTCCATGCGCAGGCGCTCACGCGAACGGGCGACAAGGCGAAGGGCCAGGAGGAACGGCTCGAGGCCCGTCGCCTGGGTCTCACGTACGAGCGCGAGGCGGCGCTCTGCCAGCACCTGGGACTTCCGCCTCCCGAGCCTCCAACCGTCCCAGAGGCGGTCTCGCGGACCGTGCCCACCCCGGTTTCCAAGAAACGTTCCTCCCCGACCCGGCAACGCCCCCGACCGCCGAAGGCCCCGCCGCCCGGGAAGACCATCGTCCGTCCCGCCGCCCAAGCCCAGGACGCGAGCCCGAAGGGCCGAAGGGCACCCCGCAAACGTAAGTAGGCCGGCGCCGACTCGGAGCCCCGCGGGAGGCTGGATGCGGGTCATCTCGGTGTTGCCGAGCGCGACCGAGATCGTCGATTCCCTCGGCCACGGCGCTGAACTCGTCGGCCGAAGCTCCGAGTGCGACTTTCCCCCGGCCGTGCGAAACCTACCTGTCGTGATGCGCCCTCGGACCCGGGACGGGGACCGGCCCTCGGGCGAGATCGACGAGAGGGTGCGGCGCGCCCGGGAGCGAAAGGAGAGCCTCTACGAGCTCGACGCGGACCTCCTTAGGGAACTGAGGCCCGAGCTCCTCCTTACCCAGAACCTCTGCAGCGTCTGCTCCGTCACGGAAGAAGAGGTCGCCAAGGCCTGCGGGCTGGCCGGGGTACGTCCTCGGATCGTCTCGCTCGCCCCGACCAATCTTTCGGAGGTCTGGGATTCGGTCGAAGCGGTCGGCGAGGCGCTGGGCGACCCGGCCCGGGGGCAAGAGCTCGCACGCTCGCTTCGCGGCCAGACACGGTCGGTCCCACCTACTGGACGGACCGTCGCGGTCGTCGAATGGCTCGACCCACCGATCCTCGCGGGTCTCTGGACCCCTGACCTGGTGGTGGCGGCGGGAGGCGTGCCCGTCGGTCCGGGCTCCTCGGAGCCGGCGACCCGAACGACCTGGCCGGAGCTGGCCCGACGAGCCCCCGACCTCTTGGTCGTGAGCCCCTGCAGCTTCTCGGTCGCCCGGTCGAAGCGGGAGTTCGGGGACAACCCCGCGCTGCTCGCCTCGGTCCTGGCGGTGCGACCCCCCTTGGGAACCTTCGTCGCGGACGAGGCGTACTTCAGTCGCCCGGGCCCGCGGCTCGCCGCGGGCGCCGAGCTGATCCGGATGCTGCTCAAGGGTCGGGAGCCCCAAGGGCCGATGCCGGTCGAATCCCTTCCGCCGGGCCTTCCCGAGGTGAGTCCGTGACCCGCGGACCGTACCAGTACACCGTCTGGACCCCCGCGGCCCCCCCGCTCTCCAGTCACCCGACCTCGCGGACCGAGCTCGTCCAGGCGACGATCGCATTCCTCGTGCTCACCGGGGACCTCTTCATCATCCTGAGCGGGCGGGACCTGCTCGAAACGGGGACGTTGTCCGGCCTGTTCGCGCCGGTGGGCCTCTACTACGTCCTCCTCGCGCTGGCGGCGGCCCTCACCGGCTTCATCGCCCACGAGATGGCGCACAAGCTGGTCGCCCGTCGGCTCGGCTACTGGGCCGAGTTCCGGCTGTGGCCGATGGGACTGCTCCTCTCGGTCGTCACCTCGGTGGCCGGCTTCCTGTTCGCCGCTCCCGGCGCGACGATGGTAGAGGGCATGGACCCCCGGGACCGGCGGAGCTGGGGACAGACCGGGGTCGCCGGCCCGGTGGCGAACCTTCTGTTCGCCGCCGGCTTCTATGGGGCGTCCCTCGTGGCCTTCCACCTCGGTTCGGGCGCGGCGGATGCGTTGCTGTTCCTCGCGATGATCAACACGTTGTTCGCGGCGTTCAACCTCCTCCCGATTGGAATCCTGGACGGTGCCAAGGTCTTCCGATGGGGCGTGGGCCGGTGGACGGTCTCGTTCGCCGTGGCCGCCGCCTTCTTCGCCGTGAGCTACACGGCGTACTATTCCTACGGATCGCCGTTCCTAGCGTGGTGATGGTCCGCCCATGACCGCCCCTCGCGTTCGAGAACTGGGTCGAGGACGACTGCTCCTCGACCTCGATTTCCGGGACACCGAGGGACTCGTGGCGGCGTATCTCATCCCCGAGACGGAAGGCTGGGCCCTGGTGGAGACCGGGCCGTCGACCTGCCGGGAGGCTCTGCTCGCGGGCGTCGCGCAGGCGGGCGTTTCTCCCGAGGAGGTCCGCCACGTCTTCGTGACCCACGTTCATCTCGACCACGCCGGAGGGATGGGCGCGGTCGTTGACGCGTTCCCGAAGGCGACCTTCTACGCCCACGAGCTTGGGGTCCCGCACATGGTCGACCCGGCGCGACTCGTGGCCAGCGCCCGGCGGGCCTGGGGGACGGACGCCTCGGACCGGCTGTGGGGGACGATCGCTCCGGTGCCGGTGCAGCGGATCGTGGCCCTGCGCGGTGGAGAGCGCTTCCCGATCGACCACGGCGAGCTCGAGGTCCTCGCCACGCCCGGCCATGCCCGACACCACCTCGCGTTCTTCGACACGGCCCTCCGAGGGATCTTCACCGGAGACGGAGCGGGGGTCCGGCTCGAGCACTCCTCGCACCTGCGACCGGCGGTCCCGCCCCCGGACCTTGACCTCGACCAGCTGTTCGCCAGCCTCGAGGCGATGCGCCGGACCGACCCGAAGGTCGTCCTCTTCAGCCACTTCGGACCGAGCCCCGATGGCGCGGCCGACCTCATGCGCTATCGCACGGTGGTGGAACAGTGGCGGGACGTCGCGTTCACGGCCGCTCGTGAGAAAGCCGACCCCGAGTACATCGCGAGCCGACTGAAGGCGTACGACATGAACGCGCCGGCCGGCGCCGCACCGACCGAAGGAGAGTCGATCATTTCCAGTTACTCCCTCGCCGCCCAAGGGTTCCTCCGGTACTTCGAGACGCGAGGGCTCCTAGGACGGGATCCGAAGTGACCGAGCTCAACCCAGCCGAGCGTCGGGCGGCCGCCAGCATGTTGGTGCTGGCCCGGATTGTCTACGCCTTCAACTGGTACAACATGGGCGCGGTCCTCTTCCTGGTCGGGAAGGGGCTCGATGCCAACCCCGGCGAGCTCGGGATCGTCCTCGGCGCGTTCCTCGTCGGAGCCGGGATCTTCCAAGTCCCCGCGGGGCTGTGGGCGATGCGACGAGGATACCGCAGCACCTCGATCTTCGCGCTGGGCCTGATGGGGGTCTTCTGCCTCGCGTCGGCGTTCTCGCCGAACTGGGAGGTCCTGGCCCTGCTGCGCTTCGGCGCTGGGGCCGGCGCCGCCTTCTTCTTCGCGCCGGCGCTCGGCCTCGTCTCCTCCTACTACCCGGTCGGTTCCCGGGGTCCCGTGATCGGGATCTACAATTCGGGGTTCAGCATCGGGTCGGCGGTCGGCCTCTTCGCCGGTGCCCTCATCGGTGAGGCGGTGGGGTGGCCATGGAGCCTCGCGGTGGGCGGGGTCGGGCTCCTCATCCTCTGTCTCGGGGCGGCCGTCGTGCTTCCCCCGCTCCGCCGCGCCGCATCGATACCGGATTGGAAGACCACCTGGGCGGCCGGTCGGCGCATCCTCTCGTCCCGCAACCTCTGGGCCCTTTCCCTCGGTCTGTGCGGCGTCTGGGCCGCCTTCTACATCGCGGCCCAGGACTTCGTCCAGTTCGCCCAGTCGGTCCATCCCGCGTGGCCGATCGCTCTCGCGGCGGGTTTGCCGACCGCGATGATCGTGGCGGAGGTCGTCGGAGGCCCGATCGGTGGATGGTTCGCGGAACGGCGTGCGGACATGCGACGGATCCTAGTCCTATGGGGTGTCGCGTCGGGCGCGGGGCTTGTGCTGATCCCGTTCCTCCCGCTGGACGCCCTTTGGCCGTTGTTCGTCTTCCTCGGCTTCGCGGACGGCGTCCTCTTTGCGGTCCTCTACCTGGTCCCGACCTACCTTCCCGAAGGTCGCGGGGAGAACACGGCACTGGCCATCGGTTTCGTGAACTCGATCCAGCTCTTCGGTGGGAGCGTGTTCGCGATCGCTTTCGGTGTGCTGGTCGGGGCCGTCGGGTACGATGTGAGCTGGGTCTTCGCGGCCCTCCTCACGGTCGGGTTCCTGCCGCTGCTGCTCTTCCTCAAAGTTCCGAGGACCGGCTCAGCGGACGCGAGCGTCGGGCCTGCTCTTCCCTGACCGGTGCCCTTCGGTCTCGACGACGGTGACCAGGTTCGTCGGTCGCCCTGCGACGGGATAGCCGGCGGTGAGGACGATCGGTCCGGTCGCCGAAAGCCCGGCAACATCGAGCAGCTCGAGCGATCGTGTGCGAAGCGTCTGGAGGTCGCTCTCGGCGGCAGCCGGGAACGACCGCACCCCGCGAACCAGGGAAAGGCGCCTCCGCACCGACTCCGAGCTCGAGACGGCGAGGACCGGACAGGTGGGTCGTAGCGCTCCGATGAGCCGGGCGGTACGGCCCGAATGCGTCGGCGTGACGATCGCGCGCGCGTGGACGCTCTCGGCAAGACTCACCGCGGCGCGGGCGACCGAGAGCTCGAACCCGCCAGGCTCGCGCGCGCGCACCATCGCGCGCCCGGGCAGCGGGTCGAATGCGACCTCGGTGGCGCGGGCGATCCGGTCGAGCCAACGAACGGCCTCGAAGGGGTACTGGCCGACGGCGCTCTCCTCGCTGAGCATGACGGCGTCGGCGCCGTCCAGCACCGCGTTCGCCACGTCCGTTGCCTCGGCTCTCGTCGGTCGGGGCGAGGTGAGCATGCTGAGGAGCATCTGGGTCGCCACGATCGAGAACCGGCCCGCGGCGTTGGCACGGCGGACCAGCATCTTCTGCTCGAGCGCCAGTCGCGCGAGCGGCACTTCGATGCCGAGGTCGCCACGGGCCACCATGATCCCGTCCGCGGCGCGGAGGATCCCGTCGATGGAGCCGAGGGCCTCGGCCCGTTCGATCTTGGCGATGATTCCCACCGACCGGCCCGCGGGGCGGGCATCGAGCCACTGCCGGGCCGCGAGGACGTCCTCTTCGTCCCGAACGAAGGAGAGAGCGAGGTAGTCGAACCCTTCCTCGAGGGCGAGGGACGTTTCCTGTCGGTCCTTGGGCCCGAAGGCGGCGGTCCGCAGCCGGGCCCGTGGCAAGAAGATCCCCTGGTGCGATCGAACGACCCCACCGCTGATCACCCGGGTCCGAATCGCCACGGGGTCCGCGCTCTCGACGGAGAGCTCCACATCCCCATCGCCGAGGAACACGGGGTCGCCCGGGCGGGCCGCCCGCTCGAACGGGGGGATCTCGACGAACGTGCGGTTCTCGTCGCCGGGAGCTGTATCTCGGTCGAGCGTCCATCTCGCGCCGCGGGCCAACCGGACGATACCGCCGGCGAGCTCCCCTATCCGGAGCTTCGGGCCCTGGACGTCGACTACGAGGGCCGCTTCACGTCGCGCACGGTGGCAGACCTGATGCAACCGTCGCAGGGTGGCGCGGTGCTCCTGGCTCGTCCCATGAGAGACATTGATCCGGAACGCGTCGACTCCGGACTCCAGCAACTTGAGAAGTCGATCCGCCCGGTCCGTGGCCGGACCGATGGTGGCCAAGATCTTCGTACGGCGCATTGAACCTCCATAGAGAACCCCCGTAAAACCGTCCGGGGCCGGGCCGCGGTGCGCCGATGGTTCTTTTGTAGAGGACCCCGGTGGTCAGAGCAGCCCCGTGGTGTAGTGGCCAAGCATGCTGGCCTTTGGAGCCGGCGACAGCGGTTCGAATCCGCTCGGGGCTATCCGTCAGCACTTTTGCCGTTCTGGGCCCGGTCCACCATTGCGCGCTCGGCCACGCCGACCTTGAACGACTCAACCGCGAGTACGCCGACCGCCTCCGCGCGACCTCTCTCCCACCCCAAGTGAGCTAACCCTTTCGGAAGGCCGGTCCTCCACCGGCCTTCCAACATTATCACTCCGAGGAACACCGCAATCGAGGATCTCTTTCGAATTGCTTGACTGTCCGGATCACCGCGGAAGCGTTCGAAAGGCTCTCTGAGCGGTCCCTTTGACCCCCCTCAATTCCAGACCCGCGGCCGACCTCGCGAGAGTGTCGGCAGATGGGGTCAGATCAGAGCGGAACCAGACGTGACTGGAAGGTGCCCATAGAAGCTTGAATCGAGCGAAATTCTGGGCTTCGGACCAGATCTTGGTTACCATCCCCTGAATGTAACCCTCGGAAATCTTGTAGTGACGATTGACGTGCTGCACCAACAGGTAGTTGTCGGATCGGGCCCGAAGCTGAGTCGCCCCGAACTTCTCGCGGGCTTGCCTCATACCCTCGAGAAGGGCGAGGCCCTCCGCCTGCTCAGTCGAGCGAACGTAGCCCAAAGGAATCGCCTCCCAACCCAGGGGCTTCATTTCGGGGGAACGGACGACGATCCCTCCGCCGGCGAGCCAGAGGGGACGCCCTTCATCGTCGGGCTTGGTGTTTTTTAGGTTCAGGGAGGCGTCAGTCTCCAGATGATGGCAGCCGTTCACCAAGTTGCTACAGCCACCGCCAATCTATGAGGCTGTCTTCGAGAAACCTTACCCCGACTAGGGTACAGTTCTTGCTTCTGGGGGCTTACCTGTCAGTCGCAAGCGATTTTGCACGCGTTCGCAGATCGTGCTCCTCCCAAGTCTTGAGTCGATGACATCGGACACAAAGAATCTGAAGATTGGAAAGCGATTCGATTCCCCGCTGCACATTACGCCATGTTCCAGCTTTGCCCCACACACGCCGTGAGGATTGCTTTCCGATTGGGGCGATGTGATCAACGTCCAAAAGTCGGACATCAGTCTCGTCACACCGCTTACACTCGCGTCCGAGGGCATCGAGTAGCTTCTCAGCATCTGGGTTCAGGCGCGCGGTGGCTTTGTCCATATTGATTGTCAGGTTTTGCCCAGAAACCCTAGTGCGAATACCTTTCGCCGGGCCTCCTCGATGTTCCACCGAGCTTTGGCAGCGCTCGTTGAGCCGCTGCACACAACCTTGCCTGAACCGAAAAGGAGTAGGGCAGAGCGATCCGAGTTGTGGAGAATCATCCCCGGAAACAGTTCTGGCTCGTAGACCGCTTCGGGAATTGCCGCATTCAGGAGGAAAAGATCCAGAGAATGACCCCAGTCGGATGTCGCGACAAGATTCACGGTCTTGACCGGTCCCATGCGAGCCCGCTTCCCTTCAGCCAGACATATTTCGTCTAAGGTCAACCGTAGCGCTACACGTGACTCCCGTTCGGAGGTGGTTCCGATGCTCACAAATTTGCCGTTCGCGAACACGATGATTGTCGACCGCGGGTCCTTCCTTCGGTAGATGAGCCCGGGGAAGCTCTCCGGATTGTATGAAGCATCGCCGAGTGCCATTGCAACGGCCTCTAAAGATACCGGACGCAAGATGCGGGTTGAAGCAACGACGTTCACGACTCGTGTCGTTCTTGAAGCGGATTGCGCCATCCGTCGAAGCATCGTATTTGGAGTGTGCTTCCTTCCGGGCCCAGAATCTATGAGCCACGGTGGGTTTTTCTATTGGCGGTAGCGGCCCCGCCCGATGCGAGTTCTCGGGCTCGCCTTGTTCGTTCGCTCCTAGGGGCACCGGCGTTGATTCGCGCGACGAGCTCCACAAGCAATTTTGCTGATTCGGACAGGTCAGACCGATCTCTTCGAGTCGAATGGACGATACGATGGAACTTGCCGTAGTTTCCTGGATCTTTAACCATCGTGCCCGGATGCTTATGGGATGGAACCCAAACACTGCCATCAGCTCTGACCTCCCCTCCAATCTCCCGGACTCTCGCATCGCGCTCAGCTGCGATTTCATGGGCCAAAACTAGCAGATGATCGATGATCACCGGATGCTCCACTTCAACCTCATCCACGTGGTCAGTTTGCCATTCCCAAAGTATGACCAACAACAGGTCCTGATGCTTTTGGATTTCGGGAGTAGGGGCGTCGAATCGAGCGGCCTGTTCCTCTGACTCACGGTCTATCGACTTC
>Ga0326728_10009928_pt1 | contig 22551 bp, 19 predicted proteins | sample MB3enrmetagenome_FD_207602 | JGI IMG/M metagenome (GOLD analysis project Ga0326728, IMG submission 207602) | Lab enriched peat soil microbial communities from McLean, Ithaca, NY, United States - MB31MN | ecosystem: Environmental > Terrestrial > Soil > Wetlands > Peat | place: USA: New York... | reverse complement strand
AGTCAGCTGCAGTAGCGTGCCGTTCACGGGTCCCATTTCCATTCCTTCCGGTTTGACCGTCACCATCAACGGAAACGGCTTCACGGTCGTCCTCAGCGGGCAGTCCGCCTACCAGCTATTCACGGTCTCCGGAGGGACGATGACCCTCGAGAACGTCACCGTTGAGAACGGATACGTCGCCGGTGCGAACGGCGCCAATGGAGTCAGCGGCACCCCCGGTGGAGCCGGCAAAGTTGGGACGGCGGGAACTTTGGGGACGGGAGGCGGACCTGGAGGACCCGGAGGCAAAGGAACCGGGGGCAAGAACGGAACGGCCGCAACCGCAGGCAAAGCCGGGAAGACGGGCCGCGGCGGCGCGATTTACATTTCGAAGGGAACGGTCACCCTTCTTTACGATACTTTCTCGGAAGACACCGCGATCGGTGGAACCGGCGGCGCCGGAGCGGGCGGTGGGTCGGGAGGCTCCGGCGGCGCCGGGGGCCCAGGGGGAAGCGGGAGTACGCCAAGTGCGGGCGCTAACGGAGGCGACGGCGGAAAGGGCGGCCCAGGAGCACCCGGTGGTCACGGTGGGAATGGATCGGCAGGCGGTGCGGGCGGTGCGGCAGAGGGCGGTGCGATCTTCAACGCCGGACATCTGACCCTGTCCCACGACTCCTTCCTTTACGATTCCGTGAAAGGGGGCGGGGGGAGCGGCGGAGGTCTGGGCGGCCCCGGAGGGACTGGGGGAGGCGGAGGCTACGGCGGATCCGGCGGCGATGGCGGAGGCGGTGGAGCGATTGCAGGGGGCGACGGCGGCAAGGCCGGGGCCGCGGGCATTTCCGCTAAGGGGGGCTCGGGCGGGGCGGGCGGAGCCGGCGGTGCGGGGGGCGCGGCGGAAGGCGGATGCGTCTACAGCACGGGCCCACTCTGGGCCAATTACACTCAATTCGACAACTGTGAGGCGATCGGCGGCGCGGGATCCTACGGTGGCGGCGGAGGACTCGGCGGCACAGGGGGGAGCGAGGCCTACGGCTTTGTGACCCAAGGCGGCGGAAGGGGCGGCCAAGGGGGCGCTCCCGCGAACGGCGGGAACGGCTTAGATGGGGGCGCCGCTGGGCACGGCACGTCCGGGTCGAACGGCGCCACGGGCGGTAAGGGGGGCCCGGGTGGCGCTGGGGGCGCCGGTGGCCAAGCCCTCGGTGGGGCGATATTCGCCTCCGGCAGATTCCAGGGGACCGACGACACCCTCGATTCCGACTATGCCGAGGGTGGCGGCGGGAGCTCAGGGGGCTCCGGCGGGCCCGGGGGGCCGGGTGGCGGCGGAGGGTTCGCGGGTCCGGGTGGTCAAGGTGGCGCAGGAGGATCCGGAGTCGCCGGGCCGGTTATCATGGGAGGCAATGGAGGCAACGCGATGGTCGGGGTGAGCGCGGCCTCCGCCGGAATGGGCGGCATCCCCGGTGCCCCCGGCTCGTCGGGTCCGGGCGGAGCGGGAGGACCCGGGTTTGGTGGATGCATCTACTCCAACGGAACCTACGCGAGCGTGGTGCTGTCGGGATCTACGTTGAGCTCGTGCATCGCCGAGGGTAGCTTCGGCGGCGGAGGCGGCGCTGGGGCCACCGGCTACAATGGTGGCGACGGCGGACTTGGAGGCAATGGGGGACCCGGGGGCGGCGGCGGCGCCGGAGTGGCTGCCAACGGAATGGTCGAGAACGGGGCGAACGGCCAGAACGGTGGCGACGGTACGACCGGGGGCGCTGGTGGCCTTGCGGGCATGGCAGGCGCCGGAGCCATTGGTGGCGTGGGGGGAAACGCCTCGGGCGGTGGCCTCTACTCTGGCAAGTCCGCGAAGGTCAGTACGAGTTCGCTCATTTCCTGCGATGTCGTCGGAGGGACGGGCGGGCAAGGTGGCTACGGCGGCACCGGCTCGACCGGCGGAATTGGCGAAACGGGGGGCGCCGGCGGCTACGGGGGTCAGGGAGGCTTCGGGTCGAATGGGGGTACGAACGGGCGCGGCGGCGGCGCGGGGGCCGGTGGCGAGGGGGGCGCCGGGCAAACCGGTGGTAACGGATCCGCGGGCGGCAACGGTGGCGTGGGTGGCTCCGCGGAAGGCGGGGGCGTGTTCAGCAACGGTTCGTTAACCCTCACCACAGTCAGTTTCACCTCGGACAGTGCAACCGGCGGCACCGGCGGCATCGCCGGCGGCGGCGGTTCGGGTGGCTTCGGCGGTTACGGAGGGAGCGGCGGTCAGGGCGCGGACGGTGGCGGCGGAGCCTATCCGTACTATGGCGGCACCGGGGGCGCGGGTGGCGCCGGGGGCAACGGCGGAAACGGCGGGATGGGGGGTGGCGGCGGAAACGGCGGCCCCTCGGGGAACGGCGGGACCGGCGGAAACGCCCTCGGCGGCGCGGTTTACAATACCAGCAAGGCCCACGTCACCGGGCTGACGTTCACCTCGGATACGGTCACGGCAGGAGCCGGGTCGGCCATCGATTGTGCCCTCAAGCAAGGATGCCCCGGGCCCATCGGGTACGGCGCCACCGGCGGCGCGGCCGGCGTCGCGGGGCTGGGCGGGTCCGATGGGGGCGGAGGGGGCTTCGGTTCAAACGGCACCGCCGGGTCCGCAGGAACGGCCGGCGGGAACGGGTCCCTGGGCGCGTCGGGGACGAGCGGGTCGCCCGGGGTCGCAAAGTACCCTGATCAGAATTGAGGTCTCCAAGATATCGAGCTTGCGTATCGAAGGGGGATGGACCCAGACCCTTCATCGACGGTGGCCGGCGTAGGTGCAATAGTGGTTGCACCCACCTTGCTTGTCGCAGTCTGGGATTGGAATGACGCGGGCCGCCCGATAGGAAGGCCCGCCGAGGGCGGGATTAGTTGACCCGCACTTCGCCGTGAACTTCTACGTTCTCGGGCCGCGTATCGAAGCCGAAACGGGACAGAGAGTTCAGAGTGTGGGCGAGCGTTTCCTCACTAGGGCGAGGCAGAACGAGGTCGACATGCGGGATTCGGATGTGGTTCGGCCAGACGTGGATCTGTTTCATTCTGGTGGAAAGTGTCCGGAGACGGCATATGAGCTAGCCCTCCGGAGTGGAAGGAGGGTTACCACACCCCCGTGTTCCTATGGATTTGCGGAGGGGACACGATCCTTTCCCGCCCGACGGTTCGACGCAACCATTGACGGAGGAGTATCCAAACGGACGGTTTGCCTAGCCAACTGTCTTGGAGTTTCTGGTGAGGGCTAGGGATGCCAATCGGCTCTCTCATTGATGAGTAGGCGCACCAGTACTGGCACCTGCCCTGAGTCGGACGATTCGACGTACCGAGACATCGCAGCGGCGTTACGGAGTAGTTGGCGTGACTCGCTAGGTAAAGGTGACGTTCAGCACTCCCTGGAACGACGACGGCGTGGTCATCGAGACGATGAGCACGCTCGGGAAGGTCGTCGCCGTGTCGGGGAGGCTTCCGATGAGCTCAAACCCGGGCGTGTCGGTCGACACGGTCTGAACCGTGCAGGGGAGACTTCCGCCAGGTCCGGGCAGACCCCATGAAATGAACGGCATCCCACCACCGGAGGGGTGGAGATCGACGGTGCCCGAGTTGTCTCCGTTCAAGCCGCAGGCGTTGTCGGGGGACATCACGTTTAGGCCCGTGATGTTCACCGTCGGTCCCGACCCAGATGAGGAGATTGACGAGCTCAATGAGAGCGCGACCGCTAGAATGATGATCACGAACACGACGAAGACAATGAGCCCAATCACTCCTCCCGGAGAGCGTCTCCCCCACGAACTCGGCTCCGATTCCCTGATGATGACCGTAGACGGACTGGGTTGAACCGGCGGGGGAGGGGGCTGAGGGAGAGCCGCTCCGCACCACTGGCACACGGCGGTTCCGGGCGGGTTCGGCCCGCCGCAACCGGGGCACCCGACTGCCACGAATGAGGCACTACTCAGGACGGAGATTATGGTTGCGCGGATCAACGTCGACTAACGCGGCTACCGGGTCGGCTACCCGTTCGCTATCGTAGAGTGGATGCCATTGAGACGTGCACCCGCTCGGCGAGGCAATGGAATCGTAGAGTACGCTATAGACCTGGGTTTAGAAGGCCCCCTCAAGTGAACAGGTCCTCGAGAGGGTTCTCCATTTCGCGGGCCTCACGGACCTGGACGCCTTGAGCCATCAGTTCACGAAGGACCGCGGGCACTTCCTCGGGGCCCGAAAGCTCCCGAAGGTAGTACTCCCCTTCATGGTCGTAGGCCGCGAGCGCGGGGGAAGGCTGGAGCACCCGAATCCCGAGGACGTAGCGCGACCCCCGCACGTTCTCGATGCGGTCGAACCGTGAGATCTGCCCCGACTTGATCACCAGAACGTAACGGCCAATCTCGCGCGCCTCAAAGAGGTTGTGCGAAGAGTACAGGACGATCTTTTCACGGCTCAGTCTCAGGATGATTTCCCGGATCTCGCGCGCCACTTTGGGGTCGAGATTAGCGGTGGGCTCGTCGAGAAGATAGATCGACCGCTCCTGAAGGAACACGCGGGCGATGGAAACTCGTTTCCGCTGTCCCGCGCTCAATTGAGAGGGGAACTTCGCGCTCAGGTCGCGAATCTCGAGCTGGTCGAGCACCCGGTCCACGTCTCGGGACTGGGCTCCTTGGACTCGTGCGAAAAGCTCGAGGGCCTCCCGCACCGGGAGTCCATCCGGCATTCCGTCCGTGTGCGTGAGATAGTGCATCCGGTCGCGGGACGATTGGTGGTCGACCGGCTCTCCTCCGATGTACACTTCGCCTTCGTAGGGCCGCAGAATTCCCGCCAGAGTGCGAAACAGCGTGGTCTTTCCGGCGCCGTTCGGCCCGAGAACGACATAGATCGACGGCTCCGTGATTCGAAACGAGACTTGGCGCAGGACCTTCGAGCCGAGGTACCCCGCAGTGACCGACCGACAGTCAATCCCCACGCCATTCCCGGCCGAAATGGACGAGTCCGGCAGATGCGTAGCGGAACCCATAGACGACCGACCGCACCCCCTACGCCTGCGAAAGGAGCCGCTCGCGCCGAAGGAGGCGGCCCATGCTCACGAGCAAGACGATCACGAATATGGTGACCACCCCCATCGCGGACCCAAGGATCAGGAGGCGGGTCGTCGTGGAGACGGGGCCGGAAAGCGCGGCCGCAACGAGTGCGAGGAGGGCGATCAGGGCCGGGAGGATACCGATGAAGGGAATGAGCCCGACCGGACTGTTGATTCCTTGCCGGAGGGAGGAGAGCGCCGTCCAGTAGACCCCGACCGTGGATGCGAATGCGGCACAAGCGAACGTCATGGGGATCGCGTAGAGTCCCAGACTGATGGCCAGAGTGCTGGTGACGGTGTTCCCCTTCGCGAAGTACACCCCCAAGCTCACGGGCACTCCAATTCCCACGACGATGCTTACGAGGATCAACGTCGTCAGCAGGACGTTCGCGAACAGTTGACGAGGTGAGTATCCGTAGGCGAGCAGATACTCGAGGACTCCCTTCGTCCGGTCGCTCGTGAATACCACGAGCCCTCCCATCGATCCAACGACCCCGAAAATCGGCAGGAAGAGAGGATACGACCCCGCAAAGGTAGGCCCCGCCGTGAGCGCTAGCACGACGCCGAGGAACGTGCTGAGGGCGGTCGCGTAGACCAAGTAGAACCGGCCGGTGACCGAGGCCCGATGGACCGTGATGGAGAGAAGGGAACGAGAGCCGTGCTCGCTCGCCGACTCGCTCATCCCCGCTCCCAGATTCCTCACGCCGATAAGACAATCGAAGCGACCTTGGCTAGGAAAGCCGTAGGAAGCGGATTGCTGTGAAGGCTCCTCGAGTTCGAAGTGGGTCAGAGACGCGGGCGAGTGGAAGGGCCTTCTTGTCCCCGCCGCCTGAGCCGGCCCTGCGCAAGAGGGTGCAACGCACCTTTCAACGAAAGTGTTCGCTCTGGCCCAATGCCCTCGCCAGTGGGGCTGGGTAATGGGTTGCAGGACCCAGGCGCGGTCGAGCCACACTATAAGGGAGGGCGGAGGGATGCGGCTTCATGGCTAGCTCGTACTGCCCGAGGTGCGGGACACCGGCCCGAGCAGGGTCCCAGTTCTGCTCCAAGTGCGGGGCGGCGCTCTTTGCAGCCCCTCCACCACCCGCTCCACCTCAAGGTCCAGCCGCCGCGGCCACGGTGGGCTGGGCACCTGTCGCGGCCCCTCTCCCTCCGAGAAAGTCCAACACCGGGGTCATGTTCGTCGTTGTCGCGGTTGCCGTGGTGGTCGTCGTTTCGGCGTTGATCCTGACAGGGGCTATTCCTCTTCTTCCCGGAAGTTCGAGCTCGCCCGTAGCTACTACGAGCTCCTACTCGTCGGCGGGTTCTTCGGCTGCCTCCCTCTCCAGTTCTGTTCCGGGAGGCCCCTGGTCGCTGCTCGCGGCCGAAGGGCTTGACCTCGTCAACGGCTATCACAACAGTACCTCTTCGTCCGAGTGTACGATCGTCGGCGGCTCGGGCGCACTCTCGTTCGATGCCTATACCGGGAACTAGTCGAACGGACAGCTTTCGAACTGGCTCTTCATCTACGTAAACTCCGACGTAACGAGCGAACTCGCTGTGGAAGTCTCGGGGGGGCACGCCTCGGAGATCGGGACCATCACGGCTTCGTCTTCGTGCCAGATCGCGTCCACCGAACTCAAGGCTCTTCCCAGTAGCGTCGAGGACAGCACCCAGGTCGCGTCCGAACTCCTTGGACTGGCCCCGGTGGAGTCATTCCTCCAGAGCTATGCCTCCGCGAATGCAGATTACGCGCTGCTCAACCTGGGCACGGAAGGATCGGTTTGGACCGTGACCTACTCGGGCTGTCCGATCTCCGGCTACGGCAGCGGAGTCGCGACCGGGGCCACCGTGAGTGCTGAGCTCAACGCGTCGACCGGCGAGCTCCTCGGAAACGTGGCCTCGTCCCCCTCGAGCACCGCGTGCCCCGGGAGCTCCCAAAGTCAACCGATCGGAACCGCGTTCGCTGCCGGGAATCCGATCGCGACGAGGTGCTATGGGACTTCGCTGACCTTTGCGATGAACGGTTGCAAGGGCGGCGACTACGTCTACAACCTGACCATTGAGACCGCGGGCGCGACGTTCGCGAACGTCCTCTGGGAGGTCAAGACCGCGTCCGGTGGTATCTATGTGCTGGCGGGACCCGGTGGGTTCAGCATCATCAACATCGCTGGGATCGTCGTCGCGCAGTCCGTCAACTTTGCCGCAGGAGACGGAATGGCGATGACCGCCTCGTTCAGCACGTTCTCCGCCTCCGCCACAGCGTGCAACGGCGCGCCGTGCTCTTCGTCCACCCCGTTCTCGAGCATCTATACCATCGAGATCGACATGGGAACGGCCAACCCAGCGGGCCAGGGCTTGTCGTTCGTGACGGTCGGAACGGATGGCTACTCGGGCACGACCTCCCTCGCGCTCCCGTAGAGCATCCTAGAGCCAGCAGACTGAGCCTATCTTACATCGACAGGGGAGAGTTCACTCCTCCAGGTCGAGCCTCTCAGCCCCGCGCGCGTCTCGCGGTCGGTCACGAAACGTCCGTTGCCATCAGGAGGGTCGTGGCGGGCCGAGTTCGGTACTGTCCCTCTTGGCCCGACGGGGCGGCCAACCGGGCCCGAAGACACCGACAATCTGGAGCAATAGGTAGGCGACCACGAATAGCACGGTCGCGACCAGAAGGATGTCGATGTATCGGAAGTACGAAGAAACGGCCGACCAGTTGGAACGGAGCATCATGCCGGCGTACACCAGGGCGAGGGTGAAAGGGATCGATCCGAGCAGCGTGTAGACCCCGAAGCGCACCGGCGGCATCTTGGCCGTTCCCGCAGGATAGGAGATGTAGGACCGGAGAACCGGAACGAGGCGGGTGATGCCGACCGTGAGCTCGCCCCTTCGGGCAAAGAAGCGGTCCATCCGATCGAGATGGCGAGCTTCCAACCGCAGGCGACCGATGCCAAGACCCGTGATGCGATCGCGCCACAGGCGACCGACCGCGTAGGCGGCGAAGGAACCCACGAGACCTCCGGCCAAGGCGGCCACGAGGGAACCTCCGAGCGAGAACGTCCCTTGCGCTACCAGGAAGCCGGAGAACGGAAGGATGATCTCGGAGGGCACCGGGGGTAACCCGAAGCTTTCGACCACCATCAACGCGAAGAGACCCGGCAAACCGACCGTCGTGAGGACGGTGGTGATGAACTCGGCAACGCTGCCGATCAGCGAGAACGTCATGGTTAGGCTCCTCGGTTGCAACGCTCCGTTTCACCGGGCGTGGCTTAAGGTCTTCAATCCGCGGCTCTAGGGCCGCGTCCCGGTCGTATTGCCGACGACGAAGCGTGAGATCGAACGAATTCCGCCGTTTCCTCCCCGGGCACTATCTTGGCAACGAGCCATGTTCTCCATCGGGAAAGGGTCGACCTTAACGGTCGACCTCGAGACGACCCGGCCCGCGATCGCTGAGGTCGACCGATCTCGGCCGCCACGCGAGCCCGACGAGGATGGCTCCGAGGAGAACGGAGACCAGGTAGACCCAAAGGTCGGCGAACGACCCGGAGAGCACCGCGGGGGCAATCGTGCGCGCTGGATTGAGGGAACTCCCTGTCAGCGGTCCGATCACGTACGTTGAGACCCCGACCACCAGGGGAGGCAAGGCGAGACGCCACCGGAAGCGTCCCTCTCCCCGGTCGGCGAAGACGAAGACCGCCGCCACCAACGCCGCGGTGAACACGACTTCCCCCCCGAATACCGTCAGAAGGTCCGTTGAAGGAAGAGTGCTACCGAGGTGTGCCTCGGTGCCGACCGTGACGGCGACGAAGGCCGAACCTACGAAGGCGCCGACGAACTGCCCGAGGACATACTCCGGCACTTCTGCCCAGCCGATACGTCCGCTGGCAGCGAGTCCTAGGGTCACCGCCGGGTTGAGATGAGCTCCCGAGATCTCAACAAAGAGAACGATGGGGACAAGCACCGCGAAGAACCACGCAACCGCCAGCCCCCACTGCGGAACACCTCCAGCTCGAGATGCGAGCACGATCGCCCCAGTCCCGATCGCAACCAGCAGGGCAGTTCCTATCGTTTCGGCGAGGAACCGCTTCCCAAGCGATGGGTTCACCGAGAGTGACTCCCCGGAAGCGCGGCCGCACGGCGGTCCGTGATGACGAGCTCGGTCCGGAGGCCCTTCACGAGCCCTGCGATCCGGTCACGGAGTTGTCGGAATCCGTCGTCGTCCAAGCGCACAGGGTCGGGAAGCGACCAGTCTCTGAGTTCCAGGGTCTTGAGGCGGGCCGGGCAGCTCGCGTCATCGAGGCATCCCATCGTAACCCGGACACGGGCTTGCGTCATCATATCGGGGGTCAACAACTGGGGCGGGTGTGGAGGGGGGTCCAACCCGATTTCACGAAGCATCGGTCCCGTCCGCGGGTTCGCAGACGATGCTGGACTCGTTCCCGCCGAGATTGCGGTCCACCCGTCCGGGGGGTTGGCGTTGAACATTGCCTCGGCCATCAGCGAACGGCCGGAGTTCCCGACACAGATGAAGAGAACGACCTTCGAATGCATCACGGGTGAGGACCTCCCGGTTTCGTGGCACGAACCTCGCCCGGCACGACCCCGATCTCATCCTGGGCCTGTAGCGACTCCACCGACGGATCCCCCCCGAGAACCGAGACCGCGATGGACTCGAACCCGGCCGATCGCAAACGGTCCGTCACCTCTTCCACGGTCAACGCTCCTGAAGAGCAGGAGGCCCACCGCTCCGGGTCGTTCCGTAGTTCTTCGGAAATCGGACGTGTCGCGAGAACGTCCGCGACCGCGAGCCGCCCGCCGGGCCGCAGGACTCGAAACGCCTCGCGATAGACCTGCCCCTTGTCGGGAACGAGGTTGATCACACAGTTCGAAAGGACGACATCGACCGACGCATCCTCAACGGGGAGGTGCTCGATCTCACCCAGTCGAAACTCGACGTTGGTCCGTCCGCACGAGCGCGCGAGGCCGCGGGCGCGGGAGACCATCTCGGGTGTCATGTCTACGCCGATCACTCGACCGGTAGGGCCTACCTTCTTCGCGGCGAGGAAGCAATCGACGCCGGCACCGCTGCCGAGGTCCAGCACCACCTCGCCGGGACGGAGGGGGACGAGTTGGGTCGGATTCCCGCATCCCAGACCGAGGTTCGATCCTTCGGGTAAACTCGCCAGTTCAGAATCCGTGTAACCCGCGGCACAACACCCGGTCGCGGCTGTTGGATGAGGCAATTCACCAGAGGAACCTCCGAACGAAGACTCGCCATCGCCGCAACAACTCCTGCCGCCTTCGCGGGCGAGGCTGCCGTACCGCTCCCGGACGGACTGACGGATCTCCTCCTCCCCGCCTTCGGGTCCGCTCATACAGCCTCCGGGACCGCTCCGGGGATCAGCCGATAGTACATCCACTTCCCTCGGCGGACGGCGTTCACCAAGCCGGCCGAGGTGAGTACTGACATGTGGTGACTGACCGTCGCGTGCGTGAGCCCCAGGGCCGCCTGGATCTCGCACCCGCACAGTTCTCCCTCACGACGGAGGATTGCGACGGCGGTGAGCCGCTGTTCATCGGCCAGTGCTCGGGCGCGTGCGAGGGTCGCCGCGAACTGCCTTGTCTTTACGATGTCGCTCCCCATCTTCCGGTAGCGGGGTAGACAGGAATCCCCATCCGAGTCGGTCAGTCTTCCCAACCTGTCGGCGAGACCAGTCTCGGGCTTGGATGGCGCCATCATGTCGATGGATGTCAACATAGTATATGTAGATATCCATGAACATGGAAGTGGTAGCTTTGCCTAAGAATCCGAAGAGCCGTTCCGTGCCTGGCCAGGACCCATCCGTGCGAGGATCCGCGGGGACATCGGACCTTACGTGGATCGAGCGGCGCCCATCGGGGGGGGGAAGACTCCGATAGGCCGGCCATGAGCTGGCTCCCGTTAGAGAAGTGTGGTTCGGGCCTCCGGCTCAGTGATCCCGCTCGGGGCGGTGAGCCGATCGGGCCACGACGAAGGGTTAGGGTGTCGTCGGAACGAGTTTCTCGAGGATCCTAGCGATAGGCCCCAGATCTGCCAGCCGGTGGCTCTGTCCGGTCGCGAGCGGCCCAGCGGAGATGCCCTTCTTGCACGTGATGGTAGCATCTCGCCAGGCCGCCGGTCCGGGTCCTTCCACGCGAAACAGCACGTCGTACACCGAATCGAAGGGGCTGGAAGCCTCGCCCCAGAGGCCGACGATGACCACCCCCGCTCCCACGATCGACCGGATCAGCGGAGCAACACCACTATTCGGAAACACCCCTACGAGGCGGTCGGCGTTGGCACAAACGAGGATGGTTGGCTCTCCCGGCCGAAAGGTTGCCGAGATCCGCTGCTGCGTGTGCCAGGGCATGCGGATGAACTCGATGATCCCTCGGACCGACGCGGGGGGCTCGTCAGACGGGAACATGGTCGCGGAGGCCGCCTCCGCAAGGCGAGCTTCCTGTTCCTCCGGTAAGAGGTCCCCGGGCGGGACAACCTCAACGGCGTCCTCCGCGATGGCTTGGCAGGAGATCGGATCCAGTGGGTCGAGAATCTCTCCGGGCAGACGGAGGTCCGTCCAATAGACCCGCGAAGAGTAAGGGGCGAGAGAGGCGAGTGCGACCCACTTCAACAGCGGGCGGCTTGTCCCCGAGAACAGGATGGATGTTGGATTTCGGAGCCCATTAGGGAAGAGGTCCTCGCCAACGGGATCGGTCATCGACGGTGCTTCGAAACGCGAACCTCGTTGATAAGGCCGCAGGTCCGCGCCCCGAGACGCCAAGTCGTCCCAACCAGCCGTTCTCCAAACGCGACCCCGACCCGAACTTCTTTCCCCGGTCCTCAACGAGCCGCGCGCTGGAACGTGGGTAGGCTTCTCTCAGGCATCTGCGGGGCCTCGGAACTGTTGTAAGGACGCGAAGCTTGCGCTCCGGGATGCGTCCTTGGGGGATGCGGCGGGATCCCGATTCCCAGCAGGAGTCCCCGCCGCCTACGCCCAAGGCCAGGTCGCCGGACGGCAAGGGAGTCCACGAACACCCCAAAGGGATGGGACCCAGCCTGGTGAGGATTTTCGGAAGGTTACCTCAAGGATCGATCGAGTTCCTCCCGAGCAAGGGGTCCGAGCCAGCGTCCGACTCAAGAGCGGACCCCAAAGCTCGGCGGCACGCCTGAACCGTCGGTAACAGGTGCCTTGCGGGCACGGGGAACGGTGTGCTGCCTCTAGGAAGGAGGCGCGCTCATGCCGTTCGTGAGGCCACCCTCGTCACCTTGCGGAATCGTTCCCGTTTCGAACCGCGACGAGGGCTCTTGCGGAATCAGGGAGTCGCCTCGCGCTGGACGGGAGAATCTACTCAGCAGGTCGAGGACGAGGTCCGGTACCGTCACGCCGGGAACTCGTCGGGAGATGGTTGGCCGAATCCAAGAGGCTCTTGATGGCGTGTTCAGGTGATTGACAAGCGGGTTGCATCGAGCGAAGGCAAGGCGGATTCTACGTCAGGCCGCTCGGCCAGCTTTGGGAGATGTGGAAGCCACGAGTGAAGGCGAACGGGTGGCCATTCCCCTACGCTAGGTACGAGGACGTGGAGAGGGTGATGACCCGCCTCACCTCCTACGACCGGGACCCGTGGGCCGCTGCCTTCAGCGCCGTCGCTAAGCCGTATGAGGCGAAGGCCACCGATGCGGAAAAGAGAGGGGACGCGCCGTCCGCGAAGGAGAACTACCTGCTGGCCTACCAGTACTACTACTTGGCCCGGTACCCCACCATAAACTCCGAGGGGAAGAGGGCCGCGTACCGGAAGTCGCAGGAGATGTTCCTGAAGGCCGCGCGCTACTTCGATGTACCCGTCGAGAGAGTGGAGATTCCGTTCCGCGGCAAACCGGGAGAAGGCCGCACCATCGCGGGCTACTTCAGGGTACCCAAGATCGACTCGGCGCCTTTCCCTCTGATCTTGAGCTGGGGAGGGATCGACGGCTACAAGGAGGAGCACCTCAACGACTCCGCACTGAAGAACGGGATTGCCACCCTCGCGATAGACGGTCCAGGCGTGGGAGACTCGCCCCTCAAGGGGTCTGAGGACGCCGAGCGGCTGTTCGGAGCGGTGCTGGACTGGCTTGCTACGAGAACAGGGATCGATGCTCGGAGGATCGGAGTGTGGGGAATGAGCACGGGAGGGTACTGGGCGGTCAAGGTAGCCCATGTCTTCCAAGACAAGGTAGCCTGCGCGGTCAGCCAAGGGGGGCCCGTGCACTTCGGGTTCCAGCCTGAGTGGTTCCCACAGCAGGAGCGCGGGGAGTATGCCTTCGAGGTATTCGATACGCTCGCGTTCGCGTTCGGGAAGTCGTCCCCCGAGGAGTATCTTGAGTTCGCCCCCAAGCTATCGCTCCTCACGCAGGGCCTGCTCGATAGGCCGTGCGCGCCGCTACTGCTGGTGAACGGGCTTCATGACACGCTGTTCCCGATAAAGGACTACTACCTGCTGCTCGAGCACGGGAGCCCAAAGTGCGCGAGGTTCTATGACGTGGGGCACATGGGCTTCACCCGCGAGACGTTCGCTACGATCATGGGGTGGATGATAGACCGGCTGAGTGCGAGATGAGGGGACTAGGGGGCAATACCCTCCGGCCGTAAGGCGACCCCGCTGACCAACGCCCTTCGCGGGCGAGTGGAAAGTGCCCCTGCTGCGTGCTCGTCCGCGCGGGGACGTCGTTACTTCATCGCTTGCAGGGCCTTCTCGTCCAGATAGTACTTCCCGTTGACCTCGACGAAGACCTTGGTCTTCCCTCTCCGTCGCTTCATGATCCGCACGAAGATCCGAGACAGGCCGAGCTCTTGGGCCGTGAGCGCCGTTTCCGGACTCAGGGCTCCCTTCGCTCGGAACGTCTGGATGATCTCGCGGATCCGTTCTCCGCCAAAGCCCTCCTCTTCCTCGGGTGCCGAAGGGGCCGGGGGAGGAGGTGCAGGCACCGATGGCGCAACCGCCACGGCGGGTGTCGGCGGAGGCGGTGGGACCGGGCTCCGAGCCGGCTCCTGCGATGGGCGGGTCGGTACCGGGACCGGGGTCGGAGCGACCACCGAGACCGGGGCAGGCGATGGGAGCGAGTTCAGTCTCACGGTATGGGACGCGGCCCTCCTTACGGGAACCGTCACGGGGGGAGGTGAGGCGTATCCGGGAGCACCGGCTTTGACCGCGTAATCGCCGGATTTCACGCCGCCAAAGGCGACCCTTCCGTTCGCTCCCGTGCTGCCGGAGAAGCGCTTCGGCCCGTCGGCCGAAACGGCGGCCCCCCCGACCGGCGAGAGCGTAGCGGAGTCCACGACCGTTACGGTCAACTCACGTCCGCTGCGGCTCCACGCGACGAGAATGACGAGCAGGGCCACGATCACGATGACGATGATGAGGATCCACTCAAGCGATGAGATCCCCGAAGAAGAACTGGACGAGGGTGGAGGGATGGTCGCCGACGGGGTCAGGGCAGCCGCCAACCAGACGGCGCTGTTGAGTCCGGGGCCAGGAACGGGCGACCCCTCCGACTGCGCCATGATGATGTAGAACGGACCGGTTCCGACCTGATCCGTCGCCTGGCCCAGGAGCTGGCCATTCGCGCTGACATTGAACTGGGCGTTTCCCGAACTATCCACGGCGATCGCCAGAGCATAGACGACTTCGACGGCGGGAGTGAGGTCCAATGCCGGCGTCTTCTTCCAGTTGCCGCCGTTCGACCCAGCCCGCGCGTAGATGCCGTAGTAGCACTGGTTCGGCCCGATGCTGGAGTTGGCCGGAGTACCGCATGTCGAGGGGTTTCCGCAGTTGTTCTCCGCGCTGCAATCGTTCGGGTTCAGGTTGCCGGTGACCTGAACGCCGGAGGAGGCATCTTGCGAACTGATCCCAAAGACGAACGGATGCCCATCCGATACGACCCCTTTGACGAGGGCCGTCACCGTGAACGGGGGAGCGAAGTTCTGGACGCTCTGGATCGCGCCGATCTCAGCGCTTCCATTCGCGTTTGCGATCTCCATCCCTGCCGAGGAGAAACTGGGGGTCAGGGAGATGATCGTGCAGCCGGGACAGTTCTCGTTCGAGAAGTTCAGCGCGACCGACCCATTGTTCGCCCACAGAGTGGCATTCAGACTGGTATCCTGCGTGAAATAGTCCGAGAGCGCCGTCGCCTGAGGAGTCAGGGAGGCGGCGCGTGCCGGAGATGGGATGCCGACCACGGCGAGAAAGACGGAAGCGCAGAGAACGAACAGCACCCCAATGGCGCCAGCGCGGCGCAGCCCCAGCCGCCGAACCTTCTCCCTGTGCGAGGTCACGGAATACGACGTACTCTCACCCTCTTCGCTCGCGGTTACGGCCGAACTACTTATCGTTGCACCGAGGAACCCCTCGTGCGGGACCTGATTCGCCTCCGACCTCGGGGGTTTCGTCCGTATTGCGCATGTCGGCCTCGGTTGACCACCGCCAACGTCGGGGCGAGTGGGGTTCGCCGGAGGACTCCACGGGTCGTGGTCGATGGGCCGGGCGCACGGGGGGATGGTCGGGTGGGGACGTCAGGTCAGCTCAGGTGATGGGGGTCGCGAAGGACGGGGCGTAGTCCTCGGGGAGACGGCCCACGATCGGGATCTTCGTTCCGCACTTCCGACAGCGGTTCTCGGGGTCCAGACGCCAGGACTTGATCATGAAGCCCAGCCGGTGGACCACGATGGTTCCGCACCCGGGGCAGTAGGTGTGCTCGAGCGGGTGGCCCCAGACGTTCCCGAGGTAGACGTACTCGAGGCCCTCCGCCTTCACGACCCGATGAAGCTTCTCGAGGGTCGCCACCGGCGTCTCCGGAAGGTCCATCATCCGGTAGTCGGGGTGGAACCGCAGGAGGTGGAAGGGAGTGGACGGGCCCAACTCGTCCCGCACGAACCGGGCGAGCTTCGCTGTCGCTTCGACCGACTCGCCGACCTCGGGGACGATGAGGTCCGTGATCTCGACGTGCACCCCGCGCTTCTTCAGGTCGACCGCGGATTGGAAGATCGGTTCCGGCCCGTTGGCGGCGACGTACTTCCGAAGGAACCCGGGCTCCCCGCTCCCCTTGAAGTCGATGCTCACCGCGTCCAGATGCGGGCCGATCAGCTCGACCGCCTCAGGGGTCATGTAGCCGTTCGTCACGAAGTTCGCGAAGAGGCCGACCTCGCGCGCCTCCCGCATCACGTCGAGTGCGTACTCGGCGAAGATCGTGGGTTCGTTGTAGGTGAATGTCACGCCGCTACAGCCGAACCTTCGGGCCTCGGCCACGGCGGTCCGTGGGGGCAGCGACCGGCCCACTACCTCGTGCTCCTGGGAGATCTCCGCGTTCTGGCAGTAGGCACAGCGCCAGTTGCACCCGACCGTGCCGATCGAGTACACGCGGCTGCCCGGGTGGAAATGGGAGAGGGGCTTCTTCTCGACGGGGTCGACCTGCACGGCGGAGGCCTTCCCATAGCTCAGGAGAACGAGGCGGCCACCCACGTTCTTTCGGACGAAGCAGAAGCCGTGCGACCCCTCGGGGATCGTGCAGTAGCGAGCGCACGCTGTGCACCTCACCTTCCGGTCGGAGGCGGGTTCGAAGAGGGTGGCGATATGCCCTGATGACGTCGGCATGAGCGCGCTGGTCCTACGAGGCGCCGCCCGCCGATAAGCATGGTCCCGTGCCGGCGGCTCGAGCCGAAGGTTCATCTGCGCCGGAACGTCCCCGGACGCTCGATGACGGGAGCCGGTGGAGGTCCCGCACCAGCCGCACCGGCGGAGGCGATCGAGCGCGAGGTAAGCGCCCGGATCACCCCTTCCGCCGAATTCCTGGACCGCGTTTCGCGCGTGCGCGTCGCGCTCGTCGAGCGCGTGACCGCAGCCGCCAAGGCGCGGTCGAGCCCGCTCACGCGGGCGCTCGTCGCGGGCAGCGCGGCCCGAGGGACGTTCCTCCAGGACCGTCTGGACGTCGACCTCTTCCTGCTCTTCCCTCCGGACCTATCTCGGGAGCGACTGCGCGAGGAGGGCCTCGCGCTGGGGCGCGCGGTCCTTACGGAGCCCGAGACCCGCTACGCCGAGCATCCGTACCTCCGGGGGAAGTTCGAAGGGTTCACGGTCGACGCCGTGCCGGGGTTCGCGATCACCGACCCCTCTCATCCTCTCTCACCGGTCGACCGGACGCCGTTCCACCAAGCCTATCTCACCGCCCGGGAGACCCCCGAGATCGTCCGTCAGGTACGGCTCGCCAAGCAGTTCTTCCGGTCACTCGGCGTCTACGGCTCCGAGGCGAGGACGGAGGGGTTCTCGGGATATCTGGTCGAGCTCCTCCTGATCCGGTTCGGCTCGCTACGACACCTCCTCGCCGCCGCCCGGGACTGGCGGGTACCCGTGAATCTCGCGGAACCGGGAAAGGAGCCTCCGAGGCTACCGGCCGACGTGGCGCTTGTCCTCGCCGACCCCGTCGACCCGAACCGGAACGTGGCGAGCGCCCTCTCGCGGAGGAACTTGGGGCTATTCATTCTCGCCGCCGGGGCGTACCTCGACGCGCCGAGCGCCCGCTTCTTCGAGGGGCGCGCGAAGACGCCGCTCACGAAGGAGAACGCGCTCTCGCTGGCTCAGGCCCGGGGGACCCACGTCACGGTGGTCATCCTCCCCCGACCGGACCTCGTGGACGACACGCTCTACCCCCAGGTGCGCAAGGCCGCCCGCGCCGTGGCCGAGGAGCTCTCCCGTTCCGACTTCTCGGTCCTCGGGGAGGCGAGCGCCGCCGACCCGGCCTCGGTCGTCCTCGTGGTCGAGCTCGCCCATCCCCGGCGACCCCAGGTCCGGGTCCAGGACGGGCCCCCTGCCGGCATCGACCGGGTCGGGCACTTCCTCGAGAAGTGGGGTGCGAAGAGCGACCAGGTCCTCCAGGGGCCGTACGTCCGGCCCGATGGGAGCTTAGGGGTCGACACCCGCCGGGCCGAACGCGATGCCGAGGCGGTGTTGCGCTCGGCGTTCCCCCGCCTCTCCCTTGGGAAGGACCTTACGCCCAAGGAACCGGGGGCTCACGAAGTGAGGACCCTCGGGGAGGCCGCCGAGACCCCCGCGCTCGTGGAAGCGCTCCGAGAGCTGCTCGGCCGACGGCTGCCCTGGCTCGACGACCCGTGACCTAGATGGCCTTCGGCGAGAGGTTCTGAAGGACGAACCAAAGCGCGAGCCATCCGAAGAACTCGAGCGCAATCAGCCCGGCCCAGTCCCCCTTCGTGTAGACCCGCCACATCGGTCGGAGGCGCTGGATCACGAACGGGCTGAGGGCGACCAGCAGGATCCCGATCGGGAACACGATGTACCAGAGGAGGCCGACCACCGAAAGGGTCCACGACAGGACCCCGAAGAGGACCGCGAAGGCGCTGGCGAGGGAGACCGCGATGGTGAGCTCGAACTCCTTGGCCACGAACGCCGCCTCGTCGAACACCGGGAACTCGAAGGCCGGAGCCTCCTCCTCCGCGGGCTTGCGCCGGACCTTCTTCGCCATCGTCTAGCCTCCCCGCGCGGCACGGGCTCGCCGGTACAGCTCCTCCGCCCGGTAGGAGCTTCGCACGAGGGGGCCGCAGGCCGCGCCGCGGAACCCCAGGGAGAGGGCGGCCGCCTCCCAGCGGGAGAACTCATCCGGTGGGACGTAGCGGTGCACCGGTCGGTGGCGGGCGTCGGGGCGTAGGTACTGTCCGAGGGTGACCAGGTCGACGTCCGCGGACCGCAGGTCGCGAAAGGCCGTGACGAGCTCGGCATCGGTCTCGCCGAGCCCCAGCATGAGCGAGCTCTTCGTGACCAATCCCTCCGGACCGAGTCGGCGGGCCGCCCGAAGGACATCGAGCGACCGGTCGTAGCTGGCCCGGGGGTCGCGGACCTCGGAGCTGACCGACCGGACCGTCTCCAGGTTGTGCGCGAGGACGTCCGGGGGCGACTCGAGGAGCGGCCGCAACGACTCCTCCCGACCTCCAAGGTCACCGATCAGAAGCTCGATGAGGGTGTGGGGGGACTCGACCCGGATCCTGCGGACGGTCTCGGCCAGCACCGAGGCCCCCCCATCCTCGAGGTCGTCCCGGCAGACCTGGGTCAAGACCACGTACTTGAGCCCCCAGCGCCGGACCGCTTCGGCGGTGCGCGTCGGCTCCGTGCGGTCGACCACGCCCCGGGGCCAGTGGGTCGTGACGGCACAGAAAGTGCACCGGCGGGTGCATTCGGTCCCGAGCAGCATGAGCGTCGCGGCGCCGGCCGACCAGCATTCGGACAGGTTCGGACAATGCGCCTCCCGGCAGACCGTGTCGAGACCAAGCTCCCCGAGGGTCCCCTTGACTTGGGGGTACGCCGCTCCGCGAGGGGGGCGAACGCGGATCCACTCGGGGAGCGCGGGCGTTTTCGTCGGGAGAGCGGGAGCGGGAGAACTGGCCACGCCGGTCCGACCCGCGCGAGCGCTTTAGGCTTTTCGAGAGCCGGCGCGGCCGACCCGCTCCTCGAGGAGCGTGGTGAGAAGGCTCGCGGGGAGCTCGTCCATCGAGACGCTGTTCGACTCCCCCGACGACCCACCTTCGAGCACGACGAGCCCGTCCCGCTCGAGCTCCTTCAGGGTTCGCCAGAACGTCGTTCGGCTCATCGGGTCGGCTCCGAGCTCCTCGAGTAGGGCCGTGTGGTTCGCCCGGAGCTTTTGGCTCGTGGTGGACGCGCCGCGCCGCCTGAGGGTCCGTGAGAGCGCGAGCAGCACCCCGAGCTCGTGGGTCGAGAGCGATTCGAGCTGGGTCTCGGAGACGGTAGGTAGGAGCGAGCCCTTGGCGCGGCGCACGTGCTCGGCCCCGACCGAGTCGGCGCCGGCTTCCTCCGCGGCGTGCGCGGCGCCCGAGAGGACCTCGAGCGCGAAGCGGGCGTCCCCGTTGGGGGCGGCGATGCGTGCGACCTGGTCGAGGACCTCGCGGTCGAAGCTTCCGGGGCGGAGGGCCAGCTCCGCCCGCGACTCGAGGATGTCGGTGAGAGCGGCCCGGTCGTACGGGGCGAGGGACAGCCGATGGGTCACGCCGAAGCTCGACCGGCTCGCCGGGTCGAGGAACGGGAAGAGGTCCTCGGATGCCACCAAGACGAGGGAGATCGAGCCGAGCCCGACCTCGCGGGAACGGGAGAGGAGGTAGACGAGCTTCGTCTCCTGACGGACGAGGCTCGACGCCTCGTCGAGGAGCACGAGGAGGTGAGAGGGGTTCTTCCGGATCCCCTGCTCGAAAACGTCCAGCATCTCGGAGAGGGAGTATCCCCGGTCGGGCAGCGATACCTGGACCGTTCGCAGCAGGTCGAGCATGACCGTCCGGTCGCTCGCCCGTCGCCAGCAGTTCACGTAGGCGGCCTTCACGGGGAATCCCCCGAGCCGTCCGCCCCGCTCGAGGTCGGCCGCGAGCCGACGGACGAGCGCCGTCTTCCCGCTGCCCACGCCGCCGGTGAGCAGGAGGTGGAACGGAAGCCCCTTCGCGAGCGACTCCCGGTAGCGCCGCCGGAGCAGCTCGAGCTCCGTGTCGCGGCGAACGAGACGGCTCGGAAGGAACGACGGGTCGAGGGTCTCCTCCCGAACGAGGATGGGGGACACGCGATTCATCGGTGGTGCGGGGGGACCCGGGCCGGGCTTATCATCTTCGCCGTCGGGCGTGCCGCCTCCGCCGAGGCGGGGCGGGGAGGTCGAGCGCGTCCAGCACCTGGCGGAGGAGCTCGGCGGGGGCGGCCCGCGCGTCGAGGACCTGCCATCGATTCGACCGCGCCAGCGAGCGGTAAGCCCCCGCCACCCTTCGAAGCGTCCGCAACTTCTCGAGCGGGCCCCGCTCTAGGTCCCGACCGCCCAGGCGGCGAAGGGCCTCGGAAGGGGGTAGGTCAAGCAGAACGACCCGGTCCGGCACCACCGTCGCCGACCGCTGCAGGTCCGCGAGGCGCCTTCGGTCACGGGGGGACATCGCGCTTCCCTGGTAGGCGAGCGTCGAGTAGAACGACCGGTCCTGGAGGACAACGTCGTGCTGGCGGAGGTCCCGTTCAAGGTCCGCGGCCGCGAGGTGGCGGTCCACGGTGAAGTACACCGCCCCCGTCCACGGGTCCTCGGCGGCGGCCGCCTGGGCCAGGGCGCCGAGACGCCGGTCGGCCGGCTCCCGGCGGACGGCGACCGAAAGGCCGCGGCGCTGGAGGGCCCGCGCGAGCGACCGCAGGAGCGTGGACTTCCCGACCCCGTCGATCCCCTCGAGGACCAAGAAGGTTCCCCGACCGCGCGTCATTCGGCCGCACCCTCCGGGCCGACCTCGGGACGCCAGCCGTAGACACGTTCGACAGACTCCACGAACGGGACCCACAGCCGGTCCGGCCCCTGCGCCGGGTCCTCCGCGATCACCGTCGCCCGGCGGGGGACCGTGGCGAGGTCGAGGACGGCCCCGGGACGCTTCGGGTCATCGAGATAATCCGTCTCGAGGAACCAGGGGCCAGGCTCCTTCGACACCTCGCGGACGAGCTCGCGACGGGCCAGGTACGACGGGACGACCCCGCTGGCCGACCCCGGGGCGACGCGGCTCCGGGAGTAGTGTTTGACGACCCGGTCCGGACGCAAGCCCGCCTCGCGTGCCTGGGCGGCGAGCGCGAGTAGGCCGTCGGCGTTAAGGTCCGCCGAATGGACCACCACCGGGCAGTCCGAGTCGCGCGCCACCTCGAGGGCGTGTCGGAACGCCTGTTCTACGACCGCGGTCACTTCCTCGCTCACCGGAAAGTGGGGGCGGCCTACCTCTCCGAGGGCGACGGCCTTCTTCTCCCGAACGTAGCGTCCGGCGAGGTCGAGGGCGGAGCGGTGGAGCTCGAGCGCCGCTGGGCCCCCGAGCTTCGCCGATGCCTCGACCAGGTCGATCGGGTACGGTGCGAGGACCGGGTAGGCCCGCACCCCGACCTCCTCACGAACCCTTTGGGCCAACAGCCAGGTGACCTCGAACTGCCGGGCGTACGCCTCGAGCGAGAGCGGCACGGTCCCTTCGTAGTTCTGGGTCGCGAGGAAGAGGTGGGTCCCGCCGGCCGCCCGGAACCGTTCGACCGCGCGGACCCCGTCCCCGTTCGGTGAGAGGTGGCAGTGGTGGTCGACCACCGGGAGACCGCGGGGCAGGGGCATCGCGGCTCCTCGCGGGGCGCCGCTCAGCGGAGGAGGCCCGCGCCCTGGAGCTCCTTCGTGATCTTCTTGACGGCGACCTCGACGTCCGAGGGCTTCCGTGCCCCCGTGCAGACGAGCTTGCCGCTGCCGAAGAGAAGGACCACGACGCGCGGCTCGTCGATCCGGCAGACGAGCCCAGGGAACTGCTCGGGCTCGTACTCCACCCGGTCGAGTCCCAGAGTGACGGCGATGGCGTTGAGGTTGATCTCGCTCTCGAGGTCCGAGCTCGCGACGATGTTCTGGACCTCGATCTTCGGGTGCATGTTGATCTTCTGGCCGCCCTTCTTGATCTGCGCCGCGACCGTCTGGATCGATTCCTCGACCTCGTGCATGCTCT
>Ga0326728_10009927_pt1 | contig 22552 bp, 20 predicted proteins | sample MB3enrmetagenome_FD_207602 | JGI IMG/M metagenome (GOLD analysis project Ga0326728, IMG submission 207602) | Lab enriched peat soil microbial communities from McLean, Ithaca, NY, United States - MB31MN | ecosystem: Environmental > Terrestrial > Soil > Wetlands > Peat | place: USA: New York... | reverse complement strand
ATGAAGAAGTGCTGGCAGCGACGCTGAACATCGCCCAGGCCCGCCTGGCGGCGCCAACGATTGATCAGCATGCGGCAGCCTACATGCTGGAAAATATCAAAGATGATTATCTGAAGAACACAAGGGAGGAATTTCAGGCGCGTCGCGATGCCCTCTATTATGCATTGAAGGAGGTCCCCGGTGTGACGGTGCACAAGCCGAAGGGAGCTTTTTACAGTATCGTCGAGCTTCCTGTGAATGATGCCGAAGACTTTGCCGTTTTTCTGTTGTCGCGTTTTTCTTACCAAAACAAGACGACATTTATCGCGCCGGCAGCCGGCTTTTACATGCAGAATTCAGAGGGCGTGCGCAAGGCGCGCTTCGCGTTTGTCTTGAAAAAGAACGAAATCGAAAAGGCGATCGAGGTACTTGCCGCCGGTCTAGAGCATTACCTGCGATTATAAAATCAGCGCCGGGAATCCCCAAAATTCCCGGCATCCTGCTTGAAGCCCCCCGTTCAAGTCCCGGCATGGGATCAAACTGACTGGGCCATTTTAAAATATTCGGTTGGCCGGCGGAGGACTTTTATGCTACTTTGTGGTAGCCCAATTGGAAGAAGAATTACTTATAGATCATCTGGCGCGCGATTTTCTTTGTTCTTGCCGCTGTCTTTCGTTTGAAGAGGAGGGGCCGCATGGCCGATGTTTTCACCCATGATCTGATCATTCTCGGTGCAGGCCTGGCGGGTTTGCGGGCGGCAATCGAAGCATCGCGTGTCTCACAGGGGACAATGGATATTGCCCTCCTGTCCAAGAATCAACTGATGCGCGCCCACTCGGTCGCGGCGGAAGGGGGTACGGCCGCGGTGATGCGTCCGGAGGATGGCGACAGTGTCGAACTGCACGCCTGGGACACGGTCAAAGGGAGCGATTTTCTGGCGGATCAGGATGTCGTGGAGCTGTTTGTAAACACCATCCCTTCCGAGATACTCCAGCTGGACCACTGGGGAATTCCATGGACGCGACGTGAGGATGGCCGAATCGCACAAAGGCCGTTTGGAGGGCACAGCTACCCGCGCGCCGTACTGGCCCAGGACAAAACGGGCTTTTTTGAAATGCAGACGCTTTATGACACCCTGCTCAAATACAATAACGCCAAACACTACAACGAGCACTTCATCACTTCGATTCTGACTGAAAATGGAGAATTCCGCGGCCTGACTGCCATTGACATGACGACAGGCCAGTTCAAAGTCTTCCGCGGCAAAGCTCTGATCATTGCAACCGGCGGCGCAGGCACGCTGTTCGGATTCACGACCTACTCCCAGACCGTGACCGGCGACGGAATGGCGCTGGCGTACCAGGCGGGTATTCCTCTGGAAGACATGGAGTTTCTGCAGTTTCACCCCACCGGGTTAGTTCCTTCAGGGATTCTGATGACCGAAGCGTGCCGTGGTGAGGGAGGGTACCTGGTCAACAGCAAGGGCGACCGGTTCATGAATAAGTACGCGCCCTCCAAGGGTGAACTGGCGCCACGCGACATGGTATCGCGCTCCGAAATGACGGAAATCGAGGAGGGCCGGGGATTCAAGGGACCCAACGGGCTCGACTACATTCACCTGGACCTGCGTCACCTCGGGGCAAAACGGATCAACGAGCAGCTCCCCCTCATTCGTGAAGTTTGCATCGAATTCAACGATCTCGATCCCATCAACGAACCGATCCCATGCCGGCCCGTCGCGCACTATTCCATGGGCGGCATCGAAACGAGCATCAAGGGGGCCACCCGGGTCAAAGGCGTCTTTGCCGCCGGGGAAGCTGCCTGCGTCAGTCTTCACGGGGCAAATCGGCTCGGTGCCAATTCGACAGCCGAGTGCCTGGTCTGGGGCAAGCTCGCCGGAGCGGAAGCCGGTGCCTACTGCAACGAGGCTCATGCGCTTGCGGTGCCCGAAGCGAGGGTCGCGGCCGAATACAAAAGGATATTCCAGGATCTTCTGGGACGGAAAGGAACGGAAAATCCCTATGTGCTGAAACGGGAACTGCGGTCCTGCATGGACGTCAATGTCGGAGTGTTCCGCACCGGAGAGGAACTCAGCGCGGGATTGGAAAAAATCAAATCCCTCAGGAAGAGGTATTCCAATATCGGCATCGATGACAAGAGCCCTGTCTACAACACAAACCTCTACCATGCCCTCGAGCTCGCGAATCTGCTGGACCTCGCGGAGGTCATGGTCGCCGGCGCCCTCCGGAGAACCGAATCACGGGGCGGCCATGCCCGCCGAGATTTCCCCGAACGAAACGACGAACGCTGGCTGAAACACACGCTGGCATTCTCGACGGAACAGGGACTGAGATTGGATGACAAGCCGGTCACAATCACAACCTGGCAGCCCGTGGAAAGGAAGTATTAAAAAAGGAAGCCCCTATGCAAAACCGACTCAAAAATGATCTTGGGTTCCGAGGGTGGCTGAGCGGCGGCCGCTACGGCCTGGACCGCTATGCCTACACGCTTCACCGCCTGACCGGCCTGGGGATCCTCGCCTATTTCATCATGCACATCTTTGTGACCGGTGCGCGCCTGGGAGGCCCGCGGCAGTGGGACCGCACCATGGCTCTGTTAGCCCAGCCGATTTTTAAGGTCGGTGAGTTCCTGGTTTTTTTGGCTTTCGCCTTTCACGCCATCAACGGCATCCGGCTCGTCCTTGTCGAGCTGGGTTACATGCTTGGCAAACCAGGGCTCCCGGCCTACCCCTACAGCTACTCCACGATGCGCCAAAAACCATTGCTGGTGGCCGCCATGGTGATTGCCGCGGCCCTCATGATCATCGGCGGCGCAGATTTCTATTTTGTATTGAGATAGGAGGCACTCGTGCGCGAATCAAAACTGTGGTTCTGGCATATCCTCTCCGCGATAGTGATATTGGTGCTGCTCGGCATGCACATGGGGACCATGCATCTGGGTGCAATCCTGAGTTTGATCGGTATCGGATCGAGTGATCCGGTTAAATCCGCTGAGGTTTTTCGCCGCAGCCAGCAGCTGATCTATATGGTCACCTACATCCTGCTGCTCGGAGCCGCCCTGTTTCATGGACTTTATGGCCTTCGCAGCATGCTGCTTGAGCTCTCGCTCTCGAAAGGCCTGGAAAAGGCGGTCGGAAGGGTCTGTGCCGGTGCGGGGGTGCTTTTGTTCATTTATGGAAGTTATGTCGCCGTTATGCTGGTTCGGATGCCGGAGGTGCGGCCATGAGCAACACGACCGGACAGGAATCCAGTATCCTGAAGACTGTAACCTTTGAAGTGCTTCGTTACGAGCCGGGGAAGGACGCTCATCCGCGTCTGCAGCAGTATTCGGTTCCGGTCACCAAAGGAATGACGGTGCTGGACGGGTTGACCTGGATCAAGGAGCGCGAAGATCAAAGCTTGTCCTGGCGATCCTCGTGCCGGATGGGGATCTGCGGATCTTGCGGCATGTTCATCAACGGACTGCCGCGCCTTGCCTGCAACAATCAGATTGTCCATCTGCATTCAGACCGCGTCATCGTCAAGCCTTTGCCGAACTACGAAATCATCCGGGACTTGGTCCCCAACCTGGAATCGCTGTTTAATAAACATCGGTCCGTAAATCCCTATCTGATTCGCAAGGACCTTGCCGAGCAGAACCTCCCGACCGGCGAATACTTCCAGTCGCAGCAGGAGTTGATCAATTACATCCAGTTTGCGTACTGCATTAAATGCGGCCTGTGTCTCTCCGCATGCCCAACGGTCGCAACCTCGGATCAGTATACGGGCCCGCAGGCCTTGACTCAGGGTTGGAGATATTCGATGGATTCGCGCGACGAAGGGGCGCAGCAACGGGCCGAGGAGCTTTACTCCGCTCACGGAGTCTACCGCTGTCACTTCGCGGGGGCTTGTTCCCAGGTTTGCCCGAAGGGAGTGGATCCGGCGCTCGCAATCCAACTGGCCAAGAAGGCTGCTTTCATGAAAGCTTTCGGATTGCGTCCGGATCGCCACGCAACCAAGGTCGCGCCACGCGTGGACGACTGGGAACCCCAGGCGGAAATCCCGAAACCTCCCGCTCCAACTGTATCCCAAGAGCCGGGAAAATAGCGGCCGATGCCGGATGCAGGACACAGCGGGAACAGCCTGCGTCCTGTAACATTCTCCGTGAATCCAGAGGCATCCGCGGTTAATATTCCTGTGCCATGAAACACGTCACTCTCTATACGGATGGGGGCTGCCTCCATAATCCGGGCCCCGGCGGGTATGGGGTCATTCTTCTCTACGACTCCCATCGCAAAGAACTGTCCGGGGGCTTTCGCCGGACCACAAACAACCGCATGGAGATTTTTGCCGCCATCGCGGGACTCGAAGCTCTCAAGGAACCCTGCAGCGTGACGCTGGTCAGTGACTCCCAGTACCTTGTCTACGCCATCCAGAAAGGATGGGCACGCAGGTGGCAGGCCAACGGCTGGAGGCGCAGCAACAAGGAGAAGGCCATCAACCCGGATCTTTGGGAAAGGCTGCTGAAACTCTGCGCCGTGCATGACGTGCGCTTTCAGTGGGTGCGGGGCCATGCGGGACATCGCGAGAACGAGCGTTGCGATGAGCTGGCCACAGCCGCGGCCAAATGTCCGGCCCTGCCGATTGATGTGGGCTATCTCGAATGACACGTTGCGAATGACGCATTAAAAACCGCCGCCGCGCGGTTCAATTCGTCATTCGGTAGAGCTTGAGGCTATTGTCCGCGATGGCCTCAAGGACCTCGGGTTCGCTCACGCCTTTAATCTCAGCGATGGCCCTCACGGCAATCACTGCATTCGCCGGTTCGTTCCGCTCGTGCGGCGACGGGCCCAGAACCGGGCTGTCGGTCTCGACCAGAAGGTTCGACAGCGGCAGCTGCTTGACGAGCCTCTGTTTCTGCTCGGACCGCACAATCGAAGGAGGAATGGAAAAGAAAAATCCCGCGTCCACAGCCGGCATCGCCGCCCCGAACCTGCCGTCAAACGCGTGGAGCTGCACCTTGACAGCCGATGTTTTCAACAGGAGTGAAACCGCGTGCCGGCCGGCAGAACGGGAGTGCACGTTGAGCGGCAGATCCAGCTCCTTGCCGAGTTCGATGAAGCCGCGGAAAATTTCCCGCTGTATTTCCCGATCGCTCTCAGTTTGGGTTGCCCAGTAGTCAAGCCCCACCTCGCCGATTGCCGTCAGCCGGTCCCTATGGTTCCGAATAAACTCGCGCATCCGAGCTGCGAGCTCGAGGTCCAGCAGCGTGGGGTAAAGTCCTGCCGCCGGGCGGATCAGCGGGTGCACGGAGGCAAGCTGCAGGTTGTTCTCCGCATCCTTCATATTTTCGCCGACTGCAATAACGGCAGAAATCCCGGCGGCTTCGGCTTTCTTGAGAATTTCCGAGCGGTCGGCATCGAAAACCGGGTCGCATAAATGAGCGTGCGTATCAATCAAGCCCTTCATGCGTAAAGAATAGTGCAGCACCTCGAAGACTCCAAGACTTTGCGTCTTCGGGGTTGTGCGGTACACTCGCTTCGAAATGGGTCGGGATTATTGCTGGATTCTGGATTCAGGCGGAGCGGGGCGAGGCGCCTGGCAGGGAGGCGTCATTTACGAATTCATGCGCTGGTGCCGCGAACGCGGCGCGCTGCCTTCGATCACCATGGGGGCTTCCGCGGGCGGGTATGCCGCAGCTGATGTCGCAACCGGCACGGAGCGCACTGTGATGAAAGGCTGGAACTACTGGGGCACTCGGGGTGAGAGTCGGTTTCGAGCTCACCTCCACTCCTCCATTGCCTATGTGCTGGAGGAACCCGAGCTGGCCGGCGTTTTCAACAAAGATCTCGAGAAAAAACTTCTTATCTTTACCACGCGTGTGCGGCGATGCGACGGCAAACCGTTCGAGGCGATCGACAGGGCGCGGTTCTTTCTCAAATCTGCGACGCGGAAACTGCCCCCTGCACTGAAGTACCTTCCGCGGAACTATTTTGAGGACCCGGTCATCTTCGCGCGGAACCTCCCGGAGGAACTCCGCTCCGAATACGTTCGGCCCCTCACGCGCCGGAACTGCCACGCCGTCATCGAGGCTTCCTGTTTGGTTCCGGTCGCGATGGGCAAGCCGCTCATTCCGCAGGACCTTCAGCAAGGATCTTACCCTGGTGATCACCATTCCGTTTTTATGGACGGCGGATATGCGCTCAAAATGCCTATGCGCCTCTTTGAAAGGGACCCGCGATTCCAGGCGGTGGGCGAATGGGCTCACGCAGGCAAGACGATTATTTTCTGCTGCGACCCGATGGGCCATTTATGGGAAACCAGCGCACGCCTGCATCGATTGAATGATTTGCCGAGCGTAATGCGGGCAGCAGGCGAGGACCGGCTTCTCGTTATCCATCCGGATCACAAAGTCGAAGCCGGCTTTCTCTGCGTGGACCACGCCACAACCATGCGAACCTTTCACCGGGGACAGGAGCAAGCGCACCGCCTGCTGAGTTCCGGCAAGGTCCGCGCTTTCCTCCAGGTCTGATCGGTGGTTGCGCCTGAGTTATTCCAATTTTGACTCCGCTATTTCGGTTTATTGAACTTGGTCATGAGATCCTGGATGGAGGGAGGTTTCTTTGGCGGGGGCGGAGATTTTTTTTCCTTCTCCCGAGGGGGCTGTTTTGCAGGGCGGCCGGACGATTTCATCGAGAGTGAAATTCGCTTCAATGCTCCGTTCACTTCCAGGACCCGGACTTTGACAATCTGCCCGACTTTGACAACCTTCTTGGGATCATCCACAAACCGGTCAGCGAGCTGCGATACATGCACCAGTCCATCCTGGTGGACTCCAATATCGACGAAAGCGCCAAAATTGGCGACATTCGTCACGATGCCTTCGAGTTGCATCCCAACGACAAGGTCTTTGATCTCTTTCACCTCTTCTTTGAACGTTGCGTAACGGAACTCCGCGCGTGGATCCCGGCCGGGTTTTTCCAGCTCCGAGATGATGTCGCGCAAAGTCGGCTCCCCTATGGTTTCGGTAACGTATTCCTCTAGATCGATGGAGCTGAACTTTGCCGGATTTTCAGTGATTCGGTCCAATGGCAGGTTGAGATTGCGTGCCATCTTTTCCACTATGAAGTAGCTTTCCGGGTGCACCGCCGTGTTATCGAGAGGATTGACTCCGCCGCGGATTCGCAGGAATCCGGCCGCCTGCTCGAAGGTTTTCGGACCAAACTTCGGGATTTCGAGCAGCTCTTTTCGACTTCGGAAAGCGCCGTTCGCGTTCCGGTGAGCGATGATGTTTTTCGCCACGGAAGACGAAATCCCGGCTACAAAGCTCAGAAGCTCTTTGGAAGCAAGGTTCAGGTCGACGCCGACGTAGTTGACGCAGCTCTCGACCGTGTCGTCCAGTTTCTGTTTGATCAGCTTCTGATCCACATCGTGCTGATACTGGCCTATGCCGATCGATTTGGGGTCGATCTTCACCAATTCGGCGAGCGGGTCCTGGAGCCTTCGCGCGATGCTGATCGCGCCGCGGGCTGTCAGATCAAGATCCGGGAACTCTTCAATGGCCACTTCGCTCGCCGAGTAGACGGAAGCCCCGGCCTCGCTCACAATGACTTTGATTGGTTTCCGCTCCAGCTGAGACAGGACCTCTGCGACAAAGGATTCCGTTTCACGTCCCGCGGTCCCGTTGCCGATTGCGATCAGCTCGATTTGATGCGCCCTGATAAGCTTCTTCAGGCTTTCGGCCGCCTGGGCTCGCTCCGCATCCGATTTGTGCGGTTGAATCGTCTCATACTCCAGGAGCTTGCCCGTGCCGTCGACCGCCGCCACCTTGCAGCCCGTCCGGAACCCGGGATCGATGCCCAGGGTTGGCTTCATTCCGGCAGGGCTCGAAAGGAGCAGTTCGCGCAGGTTGGCCTCAAATGTCCTGACCGATTCCCTATCGGCCGCCATCTTTTTCTCGAGCCGAACCTCTCCGATCAGCGTCGTTTTCATCAGACGCTCGAAAGCATCCGCCAGCATCGCCTGGTAGAAACTGCGCAGATTCGCGGCATCGGTTCGAATCTCCTGAAACTCGAGGTAGGAGGAAACAGCCGCCGGGTTAAACTCAATGGTGAACGTGAGAACGCCTTCGCTTTCCCCGCGACGAAGCGCCAGCATGTTGTGTGAGGCGATGTCTTTCACCCTGACCTTGTAATCCCGGTACATCTCGAACTTGGTTGTGCCCGCGGGATATTCCTCCCCGATCCGGGAAGTGAAAAAGCCCTCGTTCGTCAGGTAATCACGAAGATGCTGCCGCAGGTCGGCTTTCTCGGAAACCTCCTCAGCCAGAATGTCGGACGCCCCCTGAAGGGCTTCCGCAGCGCTTTGGACTCCCAGTTCCTCCGAAATGTAGCGGGCGGCCTCCCCCTCCAAATCAACGCCGGCACCATCGGGCACATTGCGTTGTTTGATGAAGGATGCCAGAGGTTCGAGCCCCTTTTCCCTCGCCACCGTGGCGCGGGTGCGTTTTTTGGGCCGGTACGGAAGGTACAAATCCTCAAGCTCGGTTTTCTGAAGGCAGGCTTCGATCCTGGTCTTCAGCTCCTCGGTAAGCTTTCCCTGCTCTTCGATTGATTTGAGAATGGCGGTTTTTCGTTCTTCGAGCTCCGTGAGATAAGTGTGCCTCTCAAGCAGGTTCCGGAGCTGCACCTCATTCATCTCTCCGGTTCTCTCTTTTCGATAGCGAGCGATGAACGGAACGGTCCCTCCCTCGGCAAACAAGGCCAAAGCGTTCTCCACCTGAAGAATGCCGAGAGAGAGTTCCTGCGCGACTAGCTGGGAGATATTCATAGTTATCCGCTCCAATGAGAAACAAGGGAAGGTCGACCGCGCGGTCGCTGTTTGGTTTGCGTATAGGCTCTACTGGGGAGAATGGGGAAGTCGAACGACGGTCATGAATTTCTGGAAATCCACCGGCTTGACGATGCAGCAGTCGGCGTGGGATGTATAAGCCTGGACCGCGTCCCTTTCGTCGCTTGAAGTGGTGGCAATCACCACGGGAATGCTCGCAAGAACGGGATCGTCCTTCATCTCTTCCGAGTCGGCGCGCCCGTCTTTCCTCGGCAGGTTCAAGTCCAGAACAGCGAGATCCGGCCGGGCCCCATCGGTGAATTTTCCCTGCCGACGAAGGAACTCAGGGGCTTCCACTCCCTCCTCGACCACAAACAGCGTATTGGAGATTTCGGCCTCCTTGAATGCTTCCTGAGCCAGCCTAACGTCAGGCTCGTTATTTTCGACCAGAAGGATATTGATCGGGTTGCCATGTTCCGGAATCGTCATCCTCCTCCAGCTCCCACAACGCCCTCAAGGCCAAAAAAGAAGGCCGACCCTTTGCCCGGCGCCGAATCCCGCGGGACACCTCCGCCGTGACGCTCCGCTATTTTCTAACATAAGGCCAGTCCATTACCAGTCCCTCGATGCTCTTTTTGCGTGTGAAGCCGGCCCGGGGCCTGAGCGGCATCTGGCTCCGGCGCCGGAACTCGACGTCCTCCGGAGGCTCTTCAAGGCCTTGACCGCCAACACTCAAACAACGCAGAAACCAAAATAAAACCCTCCGGGTTGTTCCGGGCATCCCGAGGTTCAAGCTTTTTAGACTTTCACAGCAGCGTTGGACGGGCCATTGCCCACGCAGCTATGGTCATCCCGTCCCAGATGGTTCCATCCCGGATGGAGCGGTCCATCTCTTCGAACGTCAAGCGGACCAGCTCAAAGCTCTCCGTCTCATCGGGGCGGGCGCCGACATATCGGAGATTCCGGGCAACATAAACCCGGCAAATCTCATCGAGCAAGCCGTTACATGGATTAAAGCTTCCAACGCTTTCCATTTGCTCGGGGAAAAAACCGGTTTCTTCCACAAGTTCGTTTTCAGCCGTTTCGTCGTAGGAAGCCCCCGCTTTCAGCCCCCCGCAGGGAAACTCGAGGCTGTCGCGATTTCCCGTATACCGGTATTGACGAACCAGGAGTAGCGTCGATTTCTCGGCCAGGGGGACCACCATCGAGGAACCCTCGGTCAGTACATAATGGAATTCCCCGGCTTTCCCCGATGGGAATTCCACCTGATCGAGACAGTACTCCCACCAGGGGTTCTTAAAGACAACTCTCTTTGAAATTTGTCTGTATGGTTTCATTTTTCAAGCCCTGCGGGCGGCATCCTCGCTGTTTGTCGGATCGGCTCCGATCCAGGTTGCATCCGCAGTGGGGCCATAAACGGAGGGGACCGGCTTATCGAGCAGGCGCAGATAGACCGCCAGTTGCGCCCGATGATGGGCAGTGTGGAGCACCCGGCGCCAAAAAATCCAGATACGCGAACGCCGGACATCAAAAAAGGAAACCGTCTCCAGCCACCACCTTTCATCCTTTGCTGCGAGCAGCGCGAGCCGACGCTTCGCCAGGTCCCGCATCTTGTCGATGAAATCGGCAGGGTCCGGCTCTGAGGGCAGAACTTCGGAGGGCCCAGGCTCTCCGGTTCCAAGGAACTCGCCGAAAAAGCGCCGCTCCGACAGCAGCTGATGCCGCATCTGCTCCTGGACAGTGCTGGACCGGCGGTGCGGGCGATAGTTCATATCTTCGAGAGAAAACTCGCGCCAGACTGAAACGACCTTGTTCGTTTCACTGGCGTAAGTATCGAAAAGATGCTGGAACGGAGCAGCAGCTGATTGGGGGATTTCGGATTCCGGCAATGCCGGGTTCCGATACATCATTGGCATGGGTTCACCTCTTCCTTGATTTTGCCACAGTCCAGCAGGCGCCGACCAGCGCCAGTGTCATACTCCCCGATGCAGGATGCAAGATACAAGATGCAGGGGCAATCCTCCATCCTGCATCGGGGAGTTTTGGCGCGCCATAATTCCATTTTCATTCCATGACCCCGTTGTTACAATTCCGCCCATCATGGCGCGCGCACAGACCGGGATGCAGCATCTACTGAAGCAGGTTTCCCGTTCCTTCTATCTGACCCTCCGTGTCCTGCCGCGCTCCGTAAGAGGCCCCATAAGCCTTGCCTACCTGCTGGCCAGGGCGTCGGATACCGTCGCCGATACGCCGCTGGTTCAAATCCCGCGAAAGCATCAAGCCTTATTGCAGCTTCGAGAGAGCATCCTTGATACTTGTGAAGGCAAGCGGTCAGCGTTCCCCGACTTCGGCGATTTGGCCGAGGCCCAGGATACAACAGCCGGCCAGGGGAATCCCGCTGAACGCGCCCTGCTGGAGCGTTTTGGGGCCCTGTTAAATGCCCTCGGGGCCTTGGCCCCCGAAGACCGCCTTAAAATAGGCAAATTGCTGGACACCATCCTTCACGGCCAGGAGTCAGATCTGCTGCGTTTCGGCAAACAGGATCGCCTATCAGCCCTCGGCAGCAATGCGGAACTGGACCTCTACACTTACGAGGTCGCCGGGTGTGTTGGAGAGTTCTGGACGGCAATGTGCCGAGATCATCTGTTTCCGGCTGCGCCGCTCGATGACGCCAGGCTGCGGGTCGACGGGGTCCGTTTCGGCAAGGGTCTGCAGCTTGTCAATATCCTGCGGGATCTCCCGAAAGACCTGCGTCGGGGCCGATGCTACATCCCGCAGGATCAGTTGGCAAACCACGGCTTAATTCCCAAAGACCTGCTCGACCCAGGGGTTATGGACCGCTTTCAGCCGCTCTACCAATTCTATTTGCGGCAGGCGGAAGATCACTTGTCGGCCGGTTGGGAATACACGATCGCGCTGCCGTTTCGCTTCGTGCGAGTCCGCCTGGCCTGTGCCTGGCCTCTCCTGATCGCGATAAGCACGCTTCGGGAATTGCGCTTCGCGAATGTCCTGGATGAATCGCGCCGCATAAAGGTCAGCCGCTTTGAAATGCGGCGGCTGATGTTTCGCTCCACATTTCTTTATCTCAGGCCCTCAGCCTGGAACCGGCTTTTTGATTCTACCCGTTAGAAAGTTGCCGCCTGGTTAGTTCTTCTGATCCTGCAATGAAACATTTTCTGGATGAGCAATGGTTTAGGCCCTGTCCGTCTCCTGCCGATTGATGCACGGCGGCTTGTGCAAGGCCGCATAAACGTCGTGGCGATCGGTTTGCTTTGTTCCACAACTCCCAGGTTGAGTTGTGGAAAGACGGCCGGGGCATCAGGACGGGCTCGAAACCGAAACTCACGGACATTCGCTGCACGGGATGGCCTCTCTGCGGCACCACTCCATCCGATCATTGCCGCTAGATCGAAGCACCGGACGCAACGGGTCTTGTTGCCTATGTCTTTGACCCATCCCAATTCAATACCTTTGGGGTAGTGGAATTCTCCGGGTTTTTCCCCCGGTTTACGGCGGCGCCAGCGGATTTCGCCGCCTCTCTTCAAGATGACCGGCCTGCGGCCGAGTTCATCGAAGTCATAGAAACAGTCATCTTCATCGTGCAGGATGGCAAACAAGGGTCCCGCCGAGGCGACCGGATGATGGGGAGTGAAGGAGATGGCTGCAGGGCGGGATTCTTCATTTCCAAGCCAGCCGTGGCAGCGTGGAAGGCTTAAGGCCCTTACAAGGTGCGCGCCTGCGTTGGGTTTGGTCCCGCAGCTGGACGGGGAGTCAGAGGCAGCTCTTCCTGGTCCGGACGCTTCCGCTCTCTCGGGCCGTCGAGGCGGATGACATTGACGCCCCCTTCCCCAAGGAACTCGAGTTCCCGGCAGATTTCTTCCGTTCTGTTTGGATCGACCACTACGACGGCATCGGGATCGACAAAGCGGATCTGGGAGCGGCTGATCACCTCACGCCCGCAAAATTCGCGTCCGATCCTTTCCGGATTGTCGTCGCAGATGCCGACAATATTCGTGCCCGCCAGTTCCAGCGCATGAAAGGCAAGCTGGGCCAGATTTCCGCTGCCGAACAGAACCACTCTCTTCAACAGGGCCGGGGTTTGACTGGCAATACGCTCCCGTATCTGTTCCTTGGCGGAGACAAACATCCCGACCATTTCATCAATCAGCCTTGCTTGCAGGACTTCAAGGTGCCGCTTCCCGGAAGGAGTCAAATGGTAGGTCACACTCTTAATTGTCCTGCGATGGTATTCAAGCAGACCCGCGCGGCAGAGCTCTTTCATGTAGTTGTTCACCATAGCAACCGAAAGCGAACTGAGCTTCGCCAGCTCCGCTTGCGTTACTTTGGCGTTGGCCGCCACCTCTCTGAGAATATTCAATTGATTCAGTTGCGGGGACTGAAGGTAAAGATTTTCGAGCTCTTTCGTCTGCATATCGTTGACTCACTCCATTTTTGGAGGCCGCCCGGCATCGGGCGACGAAACAACATCCGCCCGTCTCATCGGCGAAAATGATTGGAGAGTTTAAGGTTCTTTGGCTGGAGCGGTCCGATGGGCCGGGAGATCTATTCGGCGGGTTTGCCTCGAGAACCGGGACTCGAGCTCATGGGTGCCCGATTCATTGAAACCATACGAAATCGTCCAAGGCTTCCTGGGTGACTTCCGCGCGCCGCCTGGTTCCGGCTTCTTACTTTTCTCCGCCGGCCAGGATGGTTTGGAAATGGGGAGGCTCTTCCTCGCGCGCGACCACGCTGATTTCTATCTTCCTGAAGCCGGCATCTTCCAGCCAGCGGTGGAGATCGCTTTCCGCAAAGCCGAGCCAGCGATCGCCATAAGACTCGCGCGCCTTCTCGAATCCGTGTTGCAGCAGGTCCAGTACGAGAACCTGTCCATGCGGCCGCAGCAAACGGTGTGCCGCGGCTAGGGCAGCCGCCGGCCTCTCCGCATGATGCAGCGCTTGGCTGAGGATCACCAGATCCACACTGCCCGGATCGACGGGCGGGTTCTCGAGATCGCCCAACCGGAACTCCAAATTTCTCAAACCGTTCTTCTTTGCCTTTGCAGCCCCGTACGCCACTATCTTTTCGGAGTTGTCCACCGCGATGACCTTTTTGCAGCGCCGGGCCAGCAATTCGCTGATGAGCCCTTCCCCGGAACCCAGGTCCGCAACAATTAAAGGCGGCACGATTCGCAGCAGGAGATGTCCGAATCCCTGCCACGACCGTCCCGGCCCATACACGCGGTCGAACCGGCCGGCGACCTGGTTGAAGTAGACCTGGGCCTGTTCGCGCCGCCGGGTCAGAATACGTTTGAGGTTGATTCGGTCGGCCGCGTATTCGGGCAGCTCACGCGCACCCTGAATGGCCAGGCTGACGATTTCATCGGCCGGCCCTGCCGGTTCGCCACTCCATTTGTAGAAAGTGCGCTTCCCTTCGCGCCTCGACCGCAACAGACCGGCCTCCTGCAGCAAACCAAGGTGCGTGGAAATCCTGGATTGTCCTGTACGCATGATGTCCTGAAGCTCATGCACCGACAATTCGTCCTTTTCCAGCAACGCAACGATCCTAAGGCGGGTTGCGTCAGATACTGCGCGCAGCGATTTGAGAACCGACGACATTTCCGTAACTCCGGTTTGAAAAAATCCATTGACTTCCCGTTCCCAGACATTATATCATCTTATCCGGATTCGTCGATATATATCTTCTGCAGTGCGGCCTGCGGGCGGCCCCTGCAGAACATCCCAAAAAAGGAACCCATCGTATGTCCAAATTAGCGGCTTTAGATTACAAGGTTCGTGACATAACCCTCGCCGAATGGGGGCGCAAGGAAATTTCGGTTGCCGAGCAGGAAATGCCCGGCCTGATGGCGGTTCGCGCACAATACGGCCCCAAGAAGCCCTTGGCCGGCGTACGGATTTCGGGCTCGCTGCACATGACCATCGAAACCGCGGTGCTGATCGAAACACTCGTGCAGCTGGGTGCCTCCGTGCGCTGGGCGAGCTGTAATATTTTCAGCACTCAGGACCATGCGGCGGCCGCGATTGCGCAATCGGGGATCCCGGTTTTCGCCTTCAAAGGCGAGTCTCTTGAGGAATACTGGGACTTCACGCTTGCCGCGCTGACTTACGCCGGCCTCAAGGGTCCGGAACTTGTAGTGGACGACGGCGGAGACGCCACTCTGCTCCTGCACAAAGGATTTGAAATGGAGCAAGGCGGCGACTGGGTTCAGACGCCCGGCTCCAGTCGTGAAGAGCAGGTGATCAAAGACCTTCTCAAAAAGTGCGCCCAGGAGCGTCCGGGATGGTTTTCCAAAGCCATCGCCGAGTGGAAAGGGGTGAGCGAAGAGACCACCACGGGGGTTCACCGCCTCTACCAGATGCTCGAGGCCGGCAAGCTTCTCGTCCCCGCCATTAATGTGAACGATTCCGTGACCAAATCAAAATTCGACAATCTTTATGGCTGCCGGGAATCGCTGGCGGACGGGCTTAAACGCGCGCTGGGGGTCATGATTGCCGGGAAGACAGCCGTGGTCTGCGGGTACGGCGACGTGGGCAAGGGGAGCGCCCACTCCCTTCGCGGCTTCGGCGCTCGTGTCATTGTCACCGAAATCGATCCCATCAACGCGCTGCAAGCTGCCATGGAAGGATTCGAGGTGACGCGCATTGAAGAGACTCTGGGGGAGGGAGATATTTACGTCACCTGCACCGGGAACTGCGACGTCATCACGCTGGACCACATGCTGAACATGAAGGATCAGGCGATTGTCTGCAATATCGGGCACTTTGACAATGAAATCCAGGTGGACCGGCTGAACGGTGCTCCGGGCGCCCGGAAGGTGAACATCAAACCTCAGGTGGACCGCTACGATCTGCCCGGCGGCCGAAGCCTTTATCTGCTGGCTGAAGGCCGGCTCGTGAACCTCGGCTGCGCTGAAGGTCATCCGAGCTTTGTGATGTCCAACTCCTTCACCAACCAGTGTCTCGCCCAGATTGATCTTTGGGCGCACCGGGCCGAATATAAGCCGGCGGTCTATCGTCTGCCCAAGAAGCTCGACGAGGAAGTCGCGCGGCTTCACCTTGAGAAGATAGGCGTGAAGTTGACAACTTTGACCAAGAAGCAAGCTGACTATATCGGGGTGCCGATCGAAGGACCTTACAAGTCGGATCACTACCGTTATTGATGCGCCGCTTGGTCACCGCAGATTTTCGCGGATCGCCGTGGGTTTATCCGTGCGGATCCGCGAACATCCGCGGTCAAAGGACATGGCTATGACTGAAAACGAGATTGTCGCCGTCCTCGCTGAAACCGGACCATTGACCGGAGCGCAGCTGCTGGAGCGAAGCCGGATGGAGGTTCTCTCGTTGTGGCAAACCTGCCGTAAAGCGCCTTCCATCCGATTCAAGACCACTGGAAAGCGCTTCCTCCGTCTTGACCGACACGTCCAGGGATACGCGCGGCTCTCTCCCTCGATCCGCAGGGAATTCCTGACGTACATGCTGGTCGGCCTGGAAAGCCAGGCGCAAACGCTGACGGCCCGTGCCGATGCGCTTAAAAGGGAAACGAGGCAGATCAGCCAATCCAAGCGCGACATCGCCAGGGAGGCCGTCATCTCCGCAGTTGCGCCCCTGCCCGGGAAAGAGGCCATTCTCGAGAACGCGTGCTTCATGCTCGCGGGAGATGTCGTTTACGACATGTCCCACACGGTGTCCCGGCCGGAGAAGAGCACCGGCGAGATGGTTCAAGGCTCCGATCTGGACATCGTGATTGTCGCTGAAGACGACGTCGATCCCCAAATGATAAACACATTGGACCGAGCCATTCATAAAAGGAAGCACCTGCTGCTCGTCAACGACAGGGAGGAAATCGATTACTTGATCAAATCCATGTCCCGCGTTCGCGAACAACTGAAATTTGACATTTTCCCGTCCATGGTCGCCTGCAAGATTCTCGATGAAGGCCAGCTCCTGTACGGGAGCCCCGCTGTCTTTGAAAAGGTCAAAGGGCTGCTCCAGAGTCACGGGATCCATGGTCGCCTGCAAGAAATGGAGCAGCGCGCGACGGCCAGCAGGGAATCTGCGGAAGAACAATTGCTGCGGGTCGGCGCCGAAGACAACCGCAGCGAGTATCTGAATCTCTTCTATACCCACGCCGAAGAGGATGAAATTTATTAGACTGGCAAGACCTTGAGATTCAAGTCGTCCTCCCAGTCGTCCGGCGTCTTCTCGCTGTTTTTCCGATCTCAGTTTTGCCTCCGGGCCCCGCAAAAAGCAGACGTCCATTCGGGACCCGGACTATTTTGAAAGGATTGCCAGCATGTCCTCGATGAGGCCGGCGTCCGGATTTTCGACAATCCGCCCGATTTCGGTGCCCCCCCTATAGAAAATGAAGGTAGGCACCCGTTCCACCTGGAACTCATCCGAATAATATCGAATCGACTTCACGGGCTTTCGCTGCACGCTTAGAAACCGAACCGGAACACTGACTCCAGCGGCATCGAGAATTTTTATGAAGGGAGGCACGTGATTCCGTGAATCCGGACACCACAGCCCGAGGTATACATCGATCCTCAAACCGTTTCCGAGCTTTGATTTCAATGATTCGATGACGTCGGGATCCGGCTTGCATTGATTGTAATTTTCCTGCCATTGCCGATCTTCCAGGATTTTGTCTCTGTTGATTTCATGAACCGGAACATTGGCGAAACAGATGAGACAACAGAGCGGCAGAGCGACTGCGATCAATGGAAGTGCTTTCATGACATCCCCTGTCTGGATTTTATGGGGGCGGACCCTCCAAAATCCACCTTTTATGATTTGGCGTGCCCAATTCCGTTTGCGCCTTGACGGGCGCGGGTGCGGCCGCGGGCGCCTCATTCCGCGCGCAGGGCTTCGACAGGATCTAGCCGCGAAGCTTTAATCGCGGGCCAGGTCCCGGAAAGGAGCCCGATCACGGCGAAGGTGGAGAACGCGGTCAAGAAAACCCGCGTGTTCACAATCAGGTGAATGTCCCCTTGCCCGCTGGTGTCCTCAAACAGAGGGCCGAGAAACGGGATTACGCCGACCCAGTTCGCGATCAGGATCGAAAGGACATAGCCCAGGACCCCACCCAGAACGGAAAGGGCCAGGGCTTCGCCGAGGAATTGCATGCGGATGTGCCGTTTGCGCGCCCCTATCGCCCTGAGCACCCCGATTTCGTGGGTCCGTTCCTGCACGCAGAACAGCATGATATTCATGATCCCCACGCCTGCAACCGTTAAGGTAAGCAATCCAATCACGTTCAAAAGCCCCTTGATCGCCGCCGCCAGGCCGTTGACGATGTTGAATCCTTCGCTGGACGCATCCATCCTCAGGGCTTTTTCATCTTTGGCATTGAACTTGTGGATCTCGCCGAGCACTTGTCGGACCTGCCGCGTTGCGGCGGATTCCATGGCAGAGCTTACCGGCTGGAAAACCAGCACGCTGTTATAGCGGATGTCCCGCATAATCCCCATGACCTTGATGGGGATCAGCGCGCAGCTGTCGTCCTGGGAGAAGTAGTTCGACAACGCGAGCTTTTTTCGGAGCACGCCAATGACGGAGAACCGTATCCCGTTGACAAAGACATCCTGGTCAAGGGCGGGGGCCTGGCTGAAAAGCTTCTTTTTTAGATCGAATCCGAGCACCACGACCCGACGCATGGAGGAGACATCTTCGGCAGTGAGAAAGCGCCCTTCTTCCATGAACATGCCGCGCATCTCGCCATATTCGTCGTTTACCGCGCGGATTCCCGCTGTTGTCATACGGTCGCCCCAGCGCAGCTGCAGTTCGTCATAGACTTCCGGGCTGACACGTTTCACAAGCGGGCAGCGCTGCCGTATCGACTCTACATCCCCTTCCTCGGTGCGCACAACGCGTCCGGCACGTGCTCCTCCAGCCTGCATCGATGTCTGTCCGTTCCACACAACGACGATGTTGTCGCCGAAATACTTCATCCCCAAAAGCAAGGCACGGTGGAAGTCGTCGCCGTATGCGATCAGGAGAATATAGGACGCAATCCCCCACATGACCCCCACGATCGTCATCATTGATCGTTTGCGGTAAGCCAGTATGTTTTCTAAAACCCGCTTCAGTATTTCGCGAATCATCCGTGTCCACCGTGACGGATTAGCAGCCGACACACGCCGCACTCGTTGATGCGATGACGGGACGCTGTTTTTCAATCCGCAATCCGTCATTCATGCCTGAGCGCCTCGATGGGGTCCACCACGGCCGCCATAAAAGCCGGATAAATGCTCGAAAGCACGCCCACAAGGATCAGGAAGCCGAAGGCGACCACTCCGACATCGGGCGTGACGATCATTCCAGCGAAGAAATCTATTTTGGGAAGCTTGTTAATCAGAGCGCAAAGCCCCCAACCTGCAAAGATGCCCGTAAATCCGGCCATCAGCGTCAGCATCATCGATTCCGAAAAAAACTGCATCAGGATCCGCCGGGTGGTCGCGCCAACCGCTTTGCAAATTCCTATCTCCCGGGTCCGTTCGCCGACGGCGAGCAGCATGATGTTCATGACCCCGACACCCCCCAGGATCAAAGTTATGACGGCGACTGCGCCCAGAAAAATCCGAAGCGAGTCAAAAATCCTTTTCACGAACCTTGCCTGCGTGACCGTGTTCCAGGCTCCGGCGGCATCCTTGTCCAGGTAGTCGAACCCCTTTTCGGCCGCCAGCACCTTGCGGACCTGCAATTCGGCCGCATCGCCGAGATCTTCGCTGCGAGGCTGCAGGATCATGTCCGAAAGCTCGGTTTTCCCGTCCACGGCATCCGGCAACGGGAAGTCGCGGATCATGGAATAGAATGGAATGAAGATTTTCGTTTTATCCGGTCCGCTGTAGTTTGAGTTCTGGTCTTTGTGGATTAATTCCCCAATGACAAGGTACGGGAAACCGCCGACCATGATCGTCCGTCCCGTGGCTTTTTCTCTATTGAACAGCTGATCTTTGACCTCGTCTCCGATAATGCAGACGCGCAGCGCGTTCACATTATCTCCGTGATTGATTTGCCTCCCCCCGCCGACGACCTCGATGGTTCGCATCTGCATGTAGTCCGGGAAAACGCCGGTCGTCCGGAAGGTACCGTTGTTTAGGCTTGAGACCGCCGGCAGGCTTCGCTCTGTTTCGGGACTCAGCCGCTGGAGATCCGTGGCCTTTTGTCTCAATAGAAAGTAGTCGTCAAGGGTCAGGCGGATCACTTTCCCCGGGCGGATCCCTCCACCCCCCTTGCTCGTCACCCCGCCCCAGAGAATGATGATGTTCTGGCCAAGCGCACGCGCCTTCTGTTCCTGGGCGACCCACATCCCTTCGCCCATGGACGTCATGAGGATGAGGCAGATCAGGCCCCAGGCGATCCCGAACATTGTCAGGAAGGACCGTGTCTTGTTTGCCGCCAGATTCATGCACGTCTGCTTTAGAAGTCCCATAAACGCAATTACGATTTGTGGAATACGTCAGGGGCGGGCTGACCCCTAAACGTTTCCCGTCATTGAAGTATTACGCTTTCTCCCCGCTTCAGCCCTGATAGCACTTCGGTCCGCGCGCCGTTGCCCAGGCCGATCTTTATCGGCGTCTGCCGCCGCCCTGTTTTTGTCGAGGGATCGGGCAGTTCTACGAACGTTTGCCGCTTCTCGTCGTAAATCAAGGCGCTCTCCGGCACCAGAAGCACGTTTTGATGCTCTTCCAGGATGATCTCGGCATTGGCGCTCATGTTGACCTTCAGAAGGTCGAGATCGTTGAGAATAGAGACCCGCACTTCGAACCGCGTCACATTGTCCTTCTCGACTCCCATGGGCGCAATTTGGAAGACCTTCCCCCGGAACGTGCGATTCTTGTAAGCATCGACGGTCACACGCACCGGCTGACCGATGCTCACGAGCCCTATGTCCGTCTCGTCCACCTTCCCCTTGATGTAAAGCTCCTCGACATCCCCGAGCGTCATGATCAGAGTGGCATTCGAGCCCAGCTGCAGAATCGATGAAACGGCATCCCCGACTTCCACTTCCCGGCTCAGCACGACCCCGGATACGGGGGAACGGATCGACGCATACCTGAGATCCTCTTCCGCTCTTTCATACTGGGCTTGCGCCTGACTGACCGCCGCTCGCGCCTTATCTATCGTTCGGCCGTTCTGTTCTATTTCCGCCTCTTTGACACCGACCGCCGCGTAGAGCGATTTTTGGGCGACTTCGGCGGATTTCATTTTTTGTTCGACACTGTCGAAGTCGGATTTTGAAATCAAGCCCTGCCGGAAAAGCTCTCCTTGTCTTCTGTACTCGGCCGCTGAGAATTCATAATCTCTATTCTCCGATTCGAGCTGCGCTTTCCGGAGATTGGCGCGAAGGGTTTTGGCTTGAGATTCCATCTCCTGGAGACTGCTTTCCGCGGATTTCAGGACCGCTTCGGCTTCTTTCAGCTGCGCCTCGAGAACTTCCTTATCCAGTTCGACCAGCAGTTGCCCTTCCCGGACACGGTCGCCGGCATTGACATACAGGTATTTGATCAGTCCGCTGGCCTTTGATTTGACATCCACCTTCGAAAGCGGTTCGACCTTCCCGGTGGCCACAACCGATCTCGCGATCGAGCCGGATTCGACCTTGGCGAGTTTTTCCGGCGGAATCGTCTTGTCCACGGAAAAAAGCGCTCCAAAGACCCAATACCCGCCCAGGACCAGCAGAATCCCTACGACCGAAAGGAAGGAAATGGTAAAAATGCGCTTCTTGGCCATGATTCCTCCATCAATGCTTTTCAATACGATAGGCCGACGGAGAAAGTTCGGTCACTTTGGGGGCAGAACAGACAGAAATTTCTGGAGCCTCCCAATCGCCGTAAACTCGAAGGCTCCAGGACTCCAAGAATAATGCGGTGGCTTGCTGCTAGGCCTGCTCTTTCTTCATGCGCACGTCGACCACTTTCACTCCCTGCCCCTGCGGATACACAAAGACCGGGTTCAAGTCCATCTCTGAAATCTCCGGCAGATCGATCGCCAGCTGCGATAGCGAGATCAGCAGTCGTTCGATTGCCGCCAGATCCGCGGCCGGGAGGCCGCGCGTGCCGGTGAGCAGCGGCAGGGAATGGAGTTCACGGATCATCCGGCCGGCGCCGGCTTCTGAAAGCGGCGCCAGCCGGAACGAAACATCCTTGAGAACTTCGACAAAAATGCCGCCCAGGCCAAACATTAGAACCGGTCCCACTCCCGGCTCCCGCTTCAGGCCGATGATGAGTTCGGTCCCCTTCGGCGCTTGCTCCTGCACGATGAAGTTGGCTCCCGGGAAACGGCCGGACATTTCGGTCAGGGACTGTTGAAGCTCCGCTTCGCCCCCAATGTTCAGCTTGACTCCGCCGACATCGCTTTTGTGAACGACCGCTTCGCTATCCACTTTCAGAACCGCGGGATAATTCAGACCGGATGGCACTTTCCTACCCGCAATTTGAATCGTTGTTGGAGCGGGAACCTGATAGGCATTCAAGATCTCGAACGCAGCAGCCTGCGAAATGAATCCGCCGGGCGCTTTCGCCAAAACCTGCTGTGCCTTTGCCTTGTCCGCCGAAGCGACCGCCGGTTTCTCGGAAAGGTGATTCTGAATCTGGGTGTATCGCACCATCGAGGCCAGCACGCGCGATCCGGTCTCCGGGAAATCAAAGACCGGAATGCCGGCGTCCTTGATCGTCTGGATCACACCGGCCCAGTTTTCATTTGTCATAATAACGTCGACAACCG
>Ga0326728_10009925_pt1 | contig 22554 bp, 14 predicted proteins | sample MB3enrmetagenome_FD_207602 | JGI IMG/M metagenome (GOLD analysis project Ga0326728, IMG submission 207602) | Lab enriched peat soil microbial communities from McLean, Ithaca, NY, United States - MB31MN | ecosystem: Environmental > Terrestrial > Soil > Wetlands > Peat | place: USA: New York... | reverse complement strand
TGTTCTTGCGAATGTCGAAGTTGCGCGCTTCGACCTTCTGCTGCGCCTTCTCCAGCGCCTTGTTGATCCAGGGATGGACGATCGCCTCGCCCTCCTTGAGCCCGAGGCGCTTGAGCATCGCGTCCATACGCTCGGAGCCGAAAATGCGCATCAGGTCGTCTTGCAGCGACAGGAAGAACTTGGAGCGGCCGGGATCGCCCTGGCGCCCCGCGCGGCCGCGCAGCTGATTGTCGATGCGCCGGCTCTCGTGACGCTCGGTGCCGACGATATACAGCCCGCCGGCCTCGATCGCCTTCCGCTTGAAGACCTCGACTTCGGCGCGAATTTTGGTCGCGAATTCAGCGGCGGCGGTCTGGCGATCGAGGCGCTGCTTTTCGGCGAGGGCGGCCTCGGCCAGCTTGCGCTCGGCTTCATGCTCTTGCGCCAGCGCGGCCTCGGCCGCCTCGCGCTCGGCGCGCTGCCGGTCGGCGAGTCGAACCTTGGCGCCCTCGAACTCGGCGCGCTGTTTGTCGGCCAACGCAGAGGCCGCCGACTTGCGCTCGGCGTCCTCCCTCTCGGCGAACGCAGCCTCGGCGGCTCGACGCTCGGCGCGCTGTTTCTCGGCTAACGCAGCGGCCGCCGACTTGCGTTCGGCGTCCTGCCTGTCGGCAAGCTCGGCCTGAGCCGCCTCGAGCTCGGCGCGTTGTTTCTCGGCTAACGCAGCGGCCGTCGACCTGCGCTCGGCGTCCTGCCTGTCGGCAAGCTCGGCCTGAGACGCCTCGAGTTCGGCGCGTTGTTTCTCGGCAAGCTCGGCCACGGCGGTTCCCCGCCCGGCGCGTTTCATCGCCGGGGCCGCGGCCTCGGCGGCCTCCCGCTCGACACGCTGCTTCTCGGCGAGCGCCGTCGTTGCCGACTTGCGCGCGTCGCGTTGTTTCTCGGCCTCATCGAGCGCCGCCTTCGCAGGCTCAATCTCGTCGCGTTGCTTCTTGGCAAGCGCCTCCTTAGCGGCCTTGCGCTCGTCGCGCTGCTTCTTGGCCTCGGCAAGCTCGGCCTGGGCGGCCTCGAGCCTGGCGCGCTGCGTCTTGGGAACCGCCTCCTTGGCGGCCTTGCGCGCCTTGTAATGTTTCTCAGCCTCGGCAAGCGCCGCCATCGCAGGCTCGCTCTCGTCGCTTTGCTTCTTGGCAAGCGCCTCCACGGCGGCCTTGCGCGCCTTGTAATGCTTCTCGGCCTCGGCAAGCGCCGCCTTGGCGGCCTTGAGCTCGTCGCGCTGCCTCTCGGCCAGGGGTCCTGCGGCAATCTTCCGCCCGGCGCCTTTGGCGACAGAGAGCGCGGCCTCGGCGGCCTCGCGCTCGCCGCGCTGCCTTTCGGCGAGCGCGGTCTCGGCGGCTTCACGCTCGGCGCGCTGCTTCTTGCCAAGCGCGGCCTCGGCGGCCTCGCGCTCGCCGCGCTGCTTCTTGCCAAGCGCGGCCTCGGCGGCCTCGCGCTCGGCGCGCGTCTTCTCCGGCTCAGCCTTGGCGGCCTCACGCTCGGCGCGATGTTTCTCGCGAAGCGCGGTCTCGGCGGCGTCGCGCTCGACGCGCTGTTGGTCGTCGAGCGCGGCCTTGGCGGTCTTGCGCTCGGCGTCTTGTTTCTTGTCGAGCGCCGCCGCGGCGGCCTTGCGGTCGGCCTCGCGCGTCCTGTCGAGGCCGTCGACGAAATCGTTCAGCTCCTGCTTGACGCGCATCTCGACGTTGCCGCCGAGCTGAATGTCGGTGCCGCGGCCGGCCATGTTGGTGGCGATGGTGATGGCGCCGGGAACGCCGGCTTCGGCGATGATAAACGCCTCCTGTTCGTGGAAGCGGGCGTTGAGGATGGCGAAATTCTTCGACGGCTTGCCGGCGCGCGCGGCCGCGTAGAGCGCGGTCATCGCGTGCGGCTTAGTGAAGTCGATCTTCTTGTAGCCGCGGCGCTCGAGCACCTCGCCCAGGTGCTCCGACTTCTCGATCGAGGTCGTGCCGACCAGCATCGGCTGCATCTTGCCGTTGGCGTCCTCGATCTCGCGCACCACCGACTGCAGCTTCTCGTCGTTGGTGCGATAGACCTCGTCGTCCTCGTCGAGGCGATCGACCGGCTGATTGGTCGGAATTTCGACGACGACCAGCTTGTAAATCTCGGCGAATTCGTCGGCTTCGGTCGCCGCCGTGCCGGTCATCCCAGCGAGTTTCTTGTAGAGGCGGAAATAGTTCTGGAAGGTGATCGAAGCGAGGGTGACGTTCTCCGGCTGAACCGTGACGCCCTCTTTGGCCTCGAGCGCCTGGTGCAGGCCTTCGGAGAAGCGCCGGCCGGGCATCATGCGGCCGGTGAATTCGTCGACGATGACGACTTCGTCGTTGCGCACGATATAGTCCTTGTCGAGCTGGAACAGCTTGTGCGCGCGCAGCGCCTGATTGACATGGTGGACGAGGGTGGCGCTAGCGGCGTCGTAGAGCGACCCTTCGGTCATCAGCCCCGCCTCGCGCAGCAGCGCCTCGACGTGCTCGTTGCCGACCTCGGTCAAGCTGACGGCGCGCTGCTTCTCGTCGATGTCGAAGTCCTCGCGCTGCAAGCGCGGGATGAGGGCGTTGACGCCGACGTAGAGGCCCGAGCGGTCTTCCGACGGGCCGGAGATGATCAGCGGCGTGCGCGCCTCGTCGACGAGAATCGAATCGACCTCGTCGACGATGGCGAAGCTGTGCCCGCGCTGCACCATCTGCGCCATGTCGTACTTCATGTTGTCGCGCAGGTAGTCGAAACCGAATTCGTTGTTGGTGCCGTAGGTGATGTCGGCGGCGTAGGCCCGCCGGCGCTCATCGTCTTCGAGGCCATGCACGATCACGCCGACGCTCATGCCGAGGAACGTGTAGATCTGGCCCATCCATTCGGAGTCGCGCCGGGCCAGATAGTCGTTGACGGTGACGATGTGCACGCCCTCACCGGCGAGCGCATTGAGATAGACGGCCAAGGTGGCGACCAGCGTCTTGCCTTCGCCGGTCTTCATTTCGGCGATCGCGCCCTCGTGCAGCACCATCCCGCCGATGAGCTGGACGTCGAAGTGGCGCTGCTTGAGCGTGCGTTTGGCCGCCTCGCGCACCGCCGCGAACGCCGGCGCGGCGATGTCCTCGAGGGTCGCCCCGGCGGCCAGCGCGGCGCGGAATTCCTCGGTCTTGCCCCGCAATTGTTCGTCGCTCAGCGCCGCGAATTCCGGCTCCAGGGCGTTGATCGCGGCGACCATCGGCCGATAGCCCTTCAGGCGCCGGTCATTCGCGGAGCCGAACATCTTCTTCAAAAAAGAGTCGAGCATGTGCGACCTTTCCGACCCCGCGACGACTTCGCCCGTCCCATCGACCGCAGCGCCCCCGCGGCGCCTTCACTTAAGGCGAGGCCGACGGGAAGCTCCACGCACATCCGCGCTCGGGCGCCCAATTCCTCGCGGAAAGTCGCCCGACATAGCAGGCGATGACGACGACAAAAGCGCGAAAAACGACGACGACTGCGTTCCTTTCGCGCCGCGGGAGAGATCGCGCGCTGAGATAGGCGCCGCCGCCGGCCTTGTCAATGACGAGGCTCGCCGGGGCGCGTCGCGCGCGAGCTGGAGAACCCGCATCGGGAATATTGAAATTCCCGAATTTGGCGCCTAATGTGACAATGGTGTTCGGCAGCCTGCTGGGCGTTCAGCGCCCAGGCTCGTTCCGCTGGGGGCGTCGCATGAGTCAGCTTTTTGCGCTTTTCCTCTCCAAATTGATCCGCCGCGGCCATCTCGAGGTCGAAACCAGCGACGGCGTCACACGGGTTTTCGGCGACGGGACCGGGCCGCGGCTCGCCGTCCGGCTCGCCGACCGCGCCGCCGAGCGCGAGTTGACGCTCAATCCCGAGCTGGCGCTCGGCGAGCTGTACATGAACGGCCGCCTGGAACTGACGCACGGCGACCTTTACGACCTTCTCGCGCTCGGCGCGAGCAACCTCAGCTCTTACGTCGGACCGAGTTGGGTCGCGACGCTGAGCGAGGCGCGCGTCGCCTTGCGCCGCTTCCAACGCCGCAACGATCGCGCGCGCGCGCGCAGCAACGTCGCACGGCACTACGATCACGACCGACGGCTCTATCGCCTCTTCCTCGACGCCGACTGGCAATATTCCTGCGCCTATTTCGAGCGCGAGGGCCAGACGCTGGAAGAGGCGCAACTGGCCAAGAAGCGCCATCTGGCCGCCAAACTGCTCCTCGACGATGGCCATTCGGTGCTCGACATCGGCTGCGGCTTCGGCGGCATGGCGCTCTATCTGGCGCAGATCGCCGGCGCGCGCTTCACCGGCGTCACCCTGTCGCAAGAGCAATTCGCTCTCGCCTCGCGGCGCGCGGCCGAGTCGGGCCTCGCCGAGCGCGTCGCCTTTCGCTTGCAGGACTACCGCGACGTCGAGGAGCAATTCGACCGCATCGTCTCCGTCGGCATGTTCGAACACGTCGGCGTCGCCGCCTACGACGAGCATTTCGCCAAAGTCCGCCGCCTGCTGAAGGACGACGGGGTGATGCTGCTGCACTCGATCGGCCGCAGCGACCGGCCGGGCGCGAACAATCCCTGGATCGAGAAATACATCTTCCCGGGCGGCTACATCCCGAGCCTGTCGGAAGTGTTGGCGTCGGTCGAGAGGTCCGGCCTCTACGTTACGGATATGGAAATCCTGCGCCTGCATTACGCCGACACGCTGAAGGCGTGGCGCGAGCGCTTTCTCGCCCGCCGCGAGGAGGCCAAGGCCCTCTTCGACGAGCGCTTCTGCAGGATGTGGGAATTCTATCTCGCGGGTTCGGAAACCTCGTTCCGGGTCAACGGCAACATGGTGTTTCAGCTCCAGCTCGCCAAACGGCAGGACGTCGTGCCGCGCACCCGCGATTACATCGCCGAGCGGGAGGCGCAATTGCGCGAGCGCGAGGCGGCGCAATCCGAGTTCTGGCGCGCGGCGAGTTGAATGACGGAGCGCCGCCTGCTTCGCTGGGGTTCCAGACCCTCGCGCCGAGAATGCGGGTCATGATCTGCGGGAAGCGATCTTCATCGCCCTGACGGCGCCTTCGTGCGCGGCGGAGAGTCGCGCGGACCTGGCCGAGTTCGGCGCAGCCAAGGCGGCCGCCGCGTCCTGGCGCTGAAGGACGACCATCCCAAGCCGTCGGCCGGCGCCAAGGCCACCCTGGACGAAGGCCCCTTCGACGAGGCCGTCGCCGAGCCGATTCTCGGCCATGGCCGGATCGCACGCCGCAGCGCCCTCGTCGCCGTCGTTTTCGGGTGGCGCGGCGCAGGGATATGCGCAAGATGGGCGAAAGACAGCATCGGACAACCGCCATGCTCGACACGCCAAACGCCCCGGTCAATGCGGGCGCCGACTACCCCACGGTCAGAAAAGCGATCGAATTCATTTCGACGCGCTGGCGCGATCAGCCCTCGGTCGAGACGATCGCCGACCACGTCGGCCTATCGCCATCGCATTTTCAGCATGTGTTCAAGCGCTGGGCGGGGCTGACGCCCAAGGCGTTCCTGCAGGCGATCACCATCGAGCGCGCCCGCGAGCTGCTGCGCGATTCGGCGAGCGTGCTCGAGGCGGCCTACGACGTCGGCCTTTCCGGCCCGAGCCGGCTGCACGATCTGTTCGTCGCGCACGAAGCGCTGACGCCGGGCGACTATCGCCGCGACGGCCTGCGTCTCGCCTACGGCTTTCACCCCTCCCCGTTCGGCGAAGCGATCGTCGTCGCCGCGCCGCGAGGCCTCGCCGGCCTCGGCTTCGTCGACGAGGGAAACCGCGCCGCCGCGCTCGCCGACATGCGGCGCCGCTGGCCGCGCGCCGCCCTCGTCGAGGACGCGGCCGCGACCGCGCCGCTCGCCGCGCGCGCGTTCGATCCCAAGCTGTGGCGGCCCGACGCGCCGCTGCGCATCGTCATGATCGGCACGGATTTCGAGGTCCGCGTCTGGGAGACGCTGCTCGCGGTGCCGCTCGGCCGCGCCACAACCTATTCCGACATCGCGCGTCATCTCGGCAAGCCGAAGGCGGCGCGCGCGGTCGGCGCGGCGGTCGGGCGCAACCCGATCTCCTTCGTCGTCCCCTGTCATCGAGTTCTCGGGCGCTCTGGCGCGCTGACCGGCTACCACTGGGGCTTGGCGCGCAAGCAGGCGATCATCGGCTGGGAGGCGGGGCGAGCGCAGGCGATGTGATGCGCTGGGCGAGCCGCGCCTTCCCCTCGCGCCGCTTTCCTCCCATATTGGCGCCATGTCGAAACCCGCCAAGCCCGCCGTCCGCCCGACGCGCGCCAAGGCCGCCAGGCCCGAGGCCCATCCGCTCGACGAGCATCTGGCGGCGCTGCTGAACCCCGCCCTGGTCGAGAAGCCGCAAGCGCTTGCGGAGGCGCCGCAGGCGGCCTACGCGGTCGCCGATTCGCATCCGCGCGGCATGAGCGGCGCGGCGGCGACCGTCGAATCGCTGAAAGTCCTGCTCGAACTCGGCGACCCCAACATCCGCGACCGCCCGCCGTGGACGCCGCATCGCCCGGAGCGCCCCGAGAAGTCGGAGGGCGGGCGGCGCTTCCGGGCAGCGTCGGAATTCGAGCCCAAGGGCGACCAGCCCGAGGCGATCCGCCAACTCGTCGAAGGCGTCGCCGCGCACGAGCGCGACCAGGTGCTGCTCGGCGTCACCGGCTCGGGCAAGACCTTCACCATGGCCAAGGTGATCGAGGCGACGCAGCGCCCGGCGCTGATCCTCGCGCCCAACAAGACGCTGGCGGCGCAGCTCTACGGCGAGTTCAAGAGCTTCTTTCCCGACAACGCGGTCGAGTATTTCGTCTCCTATTACGACTACTACCAGCCCGAAGCCTACGTGCCGCGCACCGACACCTACATCGAGAAGGAATCCTCGATCAACGAACAGATCGACCGCATGCGCCACGCCGCGACGCGCGCGGTGCTGGAGCGCGACGACGTCGTCATCGTCGCCTCGGTCTCCTGCATCTACGGCATCGGCTCGGTCGAGACCTACACCGCGATGACCTTCTCGCTCGCCGTCGGCGATCATATCGACCAGCGCCAGATCATCGCCGATCTCGTGGCGCTGCAATACAAGCGCTCGCCCGCCGATTTTTCCCGCGGCGTGTTCCGCGTGCGCGGCGACACCATCGAATTGTTTCCCGCCCACTACGAGGACCGCGCCTGGCGCATCGGCCTGTTCGGCGACGAAATCGAGTCGATCGTCGAATTCGATCCGCTGACGGGTCAGAAGACGCAGGACCTCGAATTCGTCAAAGTCTACGCCAACAGCCATTACGTGACGCCGCGCCCGACGCTGCTGCAGTCGACCAAGGCGATCAAGGAGGAGCTCAAAGGCCGGCTCGCCCAGCTCGCCGCGCAAGGACGCCTGCTGGAGGCGCAGCGGCTCGAACAGCGCACGCTGTTCGATCTGGAGATGCTGGAGGCGACCGGATCCTGCGCCGGCATCGAGAATTACTCGCGCTATCTGACCGGCCGCAAGCCGGGCGAGCCGCCGCCGACGCTGTTCGAATACCTGCCCGACAACGCGCTGGTGTTCGTCGACGAGAGCCATGTGACGATCCCGCAGATCGGCGCGATGTACAAGGGAGACTACCGGCGCAAGGCGACGCTGGCCGAATACGGCTTCCGCCTGCGCTCCTGCCTCGACAATCGGCCGCTGCGCTTCGAGGAATGGCAGGCGATGCGCCCGCAGACCGTCCATGTTTCGGCGACGCCCGGCAAATGGGAAATGGAACAAACGGCGGGCGCGTTCGTCGAGCAGGTGATCCGCCCGACCGGCCTGATCGACCCGCCGGTCGAAGTTCGCGCCGCGCGCACGCAGGTCGACGATCTCCTCAGCGAAGTGAAGCGCGTCGCGCTGCGCGGCTATCGCACGCTGGTCACCACGCTGACCAAGCGCATGGCCGAGGACCTCACCGAATATCTGCACGAGAACGGCGTGCGCGTGCGCTACATGCACTCCGACGTCGAAACCATCGAGCGCATCGAGATCATCCGCGACCTGCGCCTCGGCGCCTTCAACGCGCTGGTCGGCATCAACCTGCTGCGCGAGGGGCTCGACATTCCCGAATGCGCGCTGGTGGCGATCCTCGACGCCGACAAAGAGGGCTTCCTGCGCTCGGAGACTTCGCTGGTGCAGACGATCGGCCGCGCCGCGCGCAACGTCGACGGCAAGGTGATTCTCTACGCCGACGTCGTCACCAGCTCGATGCGGCGCGCGGTCGACGAGACCAATCGCCGCCGCGCCAAGCAGGAGGCCTACAACAAGGAGAACGGCATCACCCCCGCCTCGATCCGCCGCGGCATCCAGGACATTCTGAACTCCGTCTACGAGGCCGACCACGTCACCGTCGACGTGGGATTCGCCGCAGGCGGCGCCGCGTCGATCGGCCACAATTTCAAGGCGACCATCGCCGATCTGGAAAAGCGCATGAAGGAGGCGGCGGGCAATCTCGAATTCGAGGAGGCGGCGCGCCTGCGCGACGAGATCAGGCGGTTGCAGACGGTCGAGCTGGCGGTCGGCGACGATCCGCTGGCGCGCCAGGAAGCGATCGAGGCGGCGGGCGGCGGCCACGCCGGCGAGCGCCGGTACGGCCGCGCCGCCAATCTCCCGGCGAGCCGCGCCCACAAGCCGACCGACGCCGACATGGGCCCGCACAACTGGGGCGGCGGCGAGGCGCGGCCGAGCGGCGGCGGCAGGGCGATGCGGCGAAGGAAGAGTTGAACGCGCCGCTGCACGCGGCGCGACCCGCCCCTCAACGCGCCGTCAGCGCCTCGCCGCGCCGCTCCGGCCGAAGCGGATCGCGAAGCGGGTCGTGACCGAAAAAAGGCTGCGGCCGCCGCAACTTGGCCATTTCGCAAGTCTTATGCTGCGGCCGGGGTTAATCGGGCCTTAACATGTTCGCTACAAACTCGTCGCATGTGCGAAGCGTGAGCGTAGGCGAAGCATGCAGGTAGTCGACCCGATCTTTGGCGAAGTCCCGTTCGGCCGCAGGCGCGATCCCCGTCAAGCTTTCCTATGGCTCCTTCCCTGGGGCGCCGCGCTGGCCTTCGGCGCGGGCATGGAGGCGTGGGTCCGGCACGCGCAGCCCGTCGCCGCGGATGTCTTCGTCGCCCGATCCGTCGAGAATTCGGCGTTCGCTCCGGCCGGAAAGCTCTCGAATCCTTACGGCGCGCTCTTCGATCCCGGGTTTTTCCAAGGCTCCGACCCGGCCTCGCCGAATCGGGATTCTCCCTTGCGCGCGAGCCTCGACGCCGGTGCGGAAATCTTGGCGGCCCGATCCGTCGTGGATTTGCCGTCCGCCGCGGCGGCGAAGGTCTCGAGTCCCTACGGCGCGCTCGTCGACGTTTTCTCGGAGGCCGAGTCGGCCTCGCCGAGCCGGCAAGCTCTCCTGCTGGCGAGCCTCGAGGCCGCTCCGCCGGCGCTCGCCGCGGCGTCGCAGCCGCGCGAGACGCCGCCGCCGAAGCGGGAGGTCGCTCGGATCGACGACGCCGCGCCGCTGCCGCCGGCTCGTCCCGCCGAATTCGCGTCGCTCGCGGCGCCCGCCGCCGAGCCCGACCGCCGCCCGCCGCGGGTCGCCGAGACGGCCGCGCCCGCCACGCCGCCGGCCGACGATCGCAACATTTTCCAGAGACTGTTCGCGCCGGGGCGGCCGTCCGACTCCGCCGTCGCCTCTGCGACGCCGGCAAGCGGCGGCAGAGGCGCGGCGGCGGATCGCGCGCCCGGATTCTCGATCTTCGCCCGGTCGGCGCCGCCGCCGGGCTACGACCAGTGGACCGCCGTCTACGACATCTCGGCGCGCACGGTTTATCTGCCCGACGGAACTCGACTGGAGGCCCACTCCGGCCTCGGCGATCGGCTCGACGATCCCCGTTACGTGAGCGAGCGCGATCGCGGCGCGACGCCGCCGGACCTCTATGAGCTGGGGCCGCGGGAGGAGCCGTTCCACGGCGTCGCGGCGCTGCGCCTCAACCCGATCGGCGACGGCGACGTGTTCGGACGGGCGGGCCTGCTCGCCCACTCCTACATGCTCGGCCCGAACGGCGATTCCTACGGCTGCGTGTCGTTCAAGGACTACGACGCGTTCCTGCGCGCCTATCGGCAGGGGCAGGTGAAGCGCCTCGCCGTCGTCGCCAAACTCGACTGATACGGCTCGCGCTTCACCGGCTCGCCGGCCCCTGGCCTCTCCCCTCGCGGGACAACGGCGCGCCTCAATGCGCCGTCAGCGTCTCGCCGCGCCGCTCCGGGCTGAAGCGGATGACGACGATCAGCGCGACGGCGACGACCCCCGCCACCAGCGCCAGCGCAAAGGCGTAATCGCCGCCCTGGTCTTCGGCGAGCTTGGCCTGGAACGGGCCGTTGTAGGAGGCGAGGAAATTGCCGGCCTGATAGACGAACGCCGGCAGCGTCGCGCGCACCGCGCCGGGCGACAATTCGTTGAGGTGCGCGGGGACCACCCCCCAGGCGCCCTGCACCGCGACCTGCATGACGAAGGCGCCGACGGCCAGCATGAAGGGCGTCGACGAATACGCCCACAGCGGCAGCGCCGGAAACGCGATCAGCGCCGCGATGGTGATCGCGTTGACGCGGCCGATCTTCTCGGAGAGGAAGCCGAAGAAGAGCCCGCCGGCGATGGCGCCGATATTGGCGACGATGGCGATCCAGCTCACCGTGACGGGATCGAAATTGTGCTGCTTCTGCAGGAAGGTCGGGTAGAGGTCCTGCGTGCCGTGGCTGAACAGGTTGAAGCACATCATCAGCACGACCGCGTAAAGCGCCAGTCCCCAGTTGTCGGCGAGCGTCTTCCACAGGCCCGCTTTGCCGACCTTCTGCGCCTCGGCGAAGGCGGGCGATTCGGAGACGTTGGTGCGGATGAAAAACACGAGGAACGCCGGCAGGATGCTGAGCAGGAACATGCCCCGCCAACCGACGGTGTAATCGCCGAAGGTGCGCCCGTAGAGCAGGCCGTAGGCGATCGAGGCGAGCAGGAAGCCGGCGGGATAGCCGCATTGCAGGACGCCGGAGACGACGCCGCGCGCCTGCGGCGGGATCGACTCCATCGCCAGCGAACTGCCGAGGCCCCATTCGCCGCCCATCGCCACGCCGAACAGCGCGCGCAGAGCCAAGAACGCCCACAGGCTCGGCGCGAAGGCGGCGAGCGCGCCGATCACGGAATAGCAGACGATGTCGAGCATCAGCGCCGGCTTGCGGCCCCATTTGTCGCCGATCTGGCCGAAGATGAAGGCGCCGACGAAGCGCATCGCCAAGGTGAGGAACAGCGCGTAGGCGACCTGCGGCACCCCGACGCCGAACTCCTTGGCGATGTCCCTGATGAGGAAGGTCAGCAGGAAAAAATCGAATGCGTCGAGCATCCAGCCGAGAAACGAGGCGAGGATCGTCTTCCTTTGCGCCGCCGTCAGATTCATCGCCGTCCCCCCTTGAACCCGGAGCGCGGGATCGCCGCCGCCGGGCCGTTCACCTTATCTCAGCTTCCCGCCGGCCGCCAAGACGCCCGCGGCGATCCGAGCGGGAAGGCCCGGAGCGGATTCGACAGCGCCCTCGTCGCGTCTTAAGAGCGCCGCGGGGCGAGGCGGAGGGACTGGGGCGTTAGCATGATCATCGCCATCGACGGACCCGCGGCGTCGGGCAAGGGCACGCTGGCGCGGCGGCTGGCCGAGCATTACCGCTTGCCTCATCTCGACACCGGCCTGCTCTACCGCGCCGTCGCGGCGAGCGTTCTTTCCGCCGGGCGCGATCCTGGCGACGTCGAGGCGGCCGTCGCCGCCGCGCGCGGGTTGAATTTTTCGCAATTCGACGAGGCGCGGCTGCGTGGGCGCGCAATGGGCGAGGCCGCCTCGATCGTCGCCGCCATGCCCCAAGTGCGCGCGGCGCTGCTGGCGGCGCAGCGCGATTTCGCCCGGCGGCCCGGCGGCGCCGTGCTCGACGGCCGCGACATCGGCGCCGTCGTCTGCCCCGAGGCGGAGGTGAAGATTTTCGTCACCGCCAGCCCCGAGGCGCGGGCGGAGCGGCGCGCGCTGGAGCTCGCCGAGCGCGGCGAAAGAGTCGATTCCGCCGCCATCCTCGCCGATATCGCCAGGCGCGACGCGCGCGACTCGGAGCGCGCCGCGGCGCCGCTGCGCGCGGCGGCCGACGCGGTCCTGCTCGACACCACCGCGATGAGCGTCGAGGCCGCTTTCGCCGAAAGCCTGCGCATCGTCGAGTCGCGGCGGCGCGCGAGCTGAGGGCGATGGGCCGGGCGAGTTTGTCGACGCGGTCGCCGACCGCGTTCCCGCCGCATCAAGGATCCCCTGAACGAGGCGCTCCGCGCCGGCCGCGCTCAGGCTGGCCGAAGGGCGTTTCTACGCATTCCCCAACATCGCGGGCGCCGCCTGGAAGGCCAAGCCGCTCGCCGCGGCGCTGCTCGAGGAAGCGGGCGGGGCGACGATCGGCGGCCCCGACTTCGGCGTTGACGGCGAGGGCTACATCCGCCTCTCCTACGCCAATTCGCGCGACAACATCGCCCGCGCGCTCGCGCGCATCGACGATTTTCTCCACAGCCGCCGGCCGGCGCGGTAAACTTCCCGACAAAGCGCGTCTTCGCGGGAGAGCGGTCCGCTTTTCGCAATGCGCGCTAGGCGAATCTCGGCTTTGTCGTTATCGGGTGATCTTTCCCAGGGATGATTGGATCATGCGAATCCTTCTCCTCGCCGCCGCCCTCGCCGCATCGGCCGCGACCGTCGCCGCGGCGGACGAGCTTCGACCCTCGCAATTGGCCTGCGACGCCAAGAAGATCGGCGCGCGCGAACTCGCCGACTGCCTGCGCGCCAACGCCGACCGCGCCGATCAGGACCTCGCGGCGAGCATCGACGCCGCGATCAGAAACGTCGAGGCGCGCCAAGGCCTGCTGTCCTCGCAGAAGGCGCGTTGGAAGCGCTCGCTCAACGACGCTCAGACGCAATGGCTCGGCTGGCGCGACGCCGAATGCCAGGACGTCGCGCCGTTCGAGGCCGGCATGGGCGCCAAGGGCGGCGACCCGCGCCTGGCCTGCATCATCGATTACGACGCCCAGCGCACCGCCGACATCAAGGCGCGCTACCCCTGAGGCCGGTTCGCCGGACGCCTCGCGGTCGGCCGCGCCGACGCGTTCGGCTTTTGCTGCGGACGCTCAAGATAGGCGGCGATTCGGCGCTCGAACGCGCCGGACCGTTCGGAGAACAGCCGCGAAAACTGCTCGCCGGCGCGACGCTCCAAGGGCCGGCGGCGGCGAGCGATCAGCGCGATCAGGGCAGCGGCTTCCTCGGGGGGTAATTCGGGACGGCCGCGCGCGAATTCGGCGAGAACCGTCAGATCGTTGTGGTCGCCGAGCGTCTTTCGCAGCCTGTGCAGCTCGCGCTCCATCGCCTGAAACATCGCCGGCCACGCCGGCTCGAACGCCGCGAGCTGATAGGAAAGATCGACGACCCGCACGCGCAGCGCGTGCAGATCGCCGGCCGCGCGGCTCGCCAGCGCCTTGTGGCCGAGACGCCGCGCCGTGCGATAGGTTCGCCTGAGCGCGAGCAGCAGCGGCTCGACGCCGGCCGTCTCGACGTCCCAGGCCTCGACGGAGCGCGCCAGCCCGCGCAACTCAGCGGCGAGGCCGCGCACGTCGATCTCGCGATGCGCGCGGCGCTCCGCCTCCCGCTGTTCGGCGATGACGACGAGCAGAATCTCTTGCGCCCGGGCCGGCCCCTTCAGCCGCTCCAGGACGCCGGGCAGGATGTCGAGATCGCGAGCCCGGCCGAGGCTGCGCCTGGCTGCTTCCAGGGCGCTGAGAACGTGAGTGGCGGGCGCGCCGATCAGGGGCGTGAACAGGCGCGCCAATCCGGCCGCGCCCTTCAACGTCTTGCGCACGTCGTGGACGCGGTTCGCCTTGTCCTGGCCCGGACGCGGGAATTGGTCCGCCGCGGCCAGAATCGCCTCGACCAGCGCGGCGCGGCAATGAAGGGGCCAGGAGCGGGGCGAGGCGGTCATGGCGGCGGCTGGCCAATCGCGCGCGCGCGCGCGCGCAGAGCGAATTTCTGCACTTTGCCGGTCGAGGTCTTCGGGATCTCGGCGAAGACGACGTGGCGCGGGCACTTGTAATGCGCGAGGCGCGCGCGGCACCAGGCGACCAACTCCTCTTCGCTGGCGCTGGCGCCCGGTTTCATTTCCACGAAGGCGCAGGGCGTCTCGCCCCATTTGTCATCGGGACGCGCGACCACGGCGGCGAGCTGCACTCCAGGGTGCTGGAACAACGCGTCCTCGACCTCGATCGAGGAAATGTTCTCGCCGCCGGAAATGATGATGTCCTTCGAGCGGTCCTTGAGCTGGAGGTAACCGTCGGGATGCTTGACGCCGAGATCGCCGGAATGGAACCAGCCGCCGGCGAAGGCCTTGTCGGTGGCGGCCTTGTTCTTGAGGTAGCCTTTCATCACCACGTTGCCGCGGAACATCACCTCGCCCATCGTCGCGCCGTCGGCCGGGACGCTGCGCATCGTCTCGGGGTCCATCACGTCGAGGGCTTCCAGCGCGTGATAACGCACGCCCTGGCGCGCCTTCAGGGCGGCCTGCTCCGGCCCATCGAGCGCATCCCACTCCTGCTTCCAGTCGTTGACCACCGAGGGACCGTAGGTCTCGGTGAGCCCGTAGAGATGGGTCACCTCGAAACCGGCCTCGCGCATCGCCGCGAGCACGGCGGCGGGCGGCGGCGCGGCGGCGGTGAAAAAGCGCACGACATGCGGCAGCGGCCGCTTCTCCTCGAGCCGCGCGTTGAGCAGGATCGACATGACGATCGGCGCGCCGCAGAGATGGGTGACGCCGTGCTCGACGATGAGATCGTAGAGCGTCTTGGCGCGCACCTGCCTCAAGCACACGTGCATGCCGGCCTTGACGCTGATCGACCACGTGAAGCACCAGCCGTTGCAGTGGAACATCGGCAGCGTCCAGAGATAGACGGGATGGCGGCCCATGTCGGCGGTGACGACATTGCCGATCGCCAACAGGTTGGCGCCGCGATGATGATAGACGACGCCCTTGGGATCGCCGGTGGTGCCCGACGTGTAGTTGAGCGAAATCGCGTCCCACTCGTCGCGCGGGCGCGGCCAATCGAAAGCCGGGTCGCCTTCGGCGAGCAACGATTCGTATTCGATTTCGCCTAGCGGTTCGCCGGGGCCGTCGTATTCGGGATCGTCATAGTCGATGACCAGCGGGCGCGCATGAGCGATTTTTCGCGCCGCGGCGACGACGGCGGAGAATTCGCGGTCGACGATCAGCGCCTTGGCCTCGCCGTGGTCGAGCATGAAAGCGAGCGCGACGGCGTCGAGGCGGGTGTTGAGAGTATTGAGCACCGCGCCGCACATCGGGACGCCGTAATGGCACTCCAGCATTGCCGGCGTATTGGCGAGCATGACGGCGACCGTGTCGCCGCGCGAGAGCCCCCTGCTCGCCAGCGCCGAGGCGAGACGGCGCGAACGCGCGTAGAAATCGCGATAACTTCGCCTGAGCGCTCCGTGGACGATCGCCGGACGATCGGGAAACACCGCCGCCGCGCGCTCCAGAAGCGTCAGCGGCGTCAAAGGCTGAAAATTGGCGGGATGGCGATCGAGATCGCGATCGTAGGGCGAAACCGTCATGTCGGCCTCTCCGGGAGCGAAGGCGCCCATCATAGCGCGCCCGCCGCCCGATGCGAGAGTCCCGGCGCGCGGGATCGGGCCGGTCAGGGGCGAAAAGCGAAGAATCGGAAGCCGACGAAGGTCACGACCATCGCGACGCCGCTGCCGGCGGCGACGAACAGCGGCAGGAGGCCCGGAGTCACCGTGACGCCGCAGAGGGGCGAGGCCAGGACGCAGGCGGAATAGACGGCGTAGTTGACGACGAGGCCCGCCCCCGCGACCAGCCAGTAGCGCAGGAAGGCGCGGATCAGCGGCGCGTCGGCATGGCGGAAGGTGATCGCCCGGTTGAGAGCGAAATTGACGATCGTCGCGACGATGAAACCCGGCGGTCGGGCGAGCTCCGGCGACATGCCGAGATACTTGGCGCACAAGTAGGTGATGCCGGCGTCGATGAAATAGCCGAGCAAGCCGATCGCGGCGAAGGCAGGAATTTGACGCGTCAGTTGTGGCTCGGCGCCGACCGCGTTCGCCTCGGCTGCGCTCATGGCGGCTCCTTCTCGCTTGATCGCCATGCCCTAGCGCCTCAGGCGTTAAGTTTCTGTTAGGCCAGCATTTCCCACAAACCGTCATAGGACAGTTTCACCCCGATCAGGAAGGTCAGGATGAGCACGGCGTTGTAGAAGCGGTCGGCCGAGACCCGGCGCACCAGCCAGACGCCGGCGATCGTGGCCGCGATCGCCAGCGGGAAGAGCGTCGCCGAGGCGGCCAGATTGGTGCGGCTGAATTGCCCGAGGAGGAAATAAGGCGGCACTTTCAGGATATTCGCGGTGGCGAAGAACATCGTCAGCGTGCCGGCGAAGACGCGCGGCGACAGCCTCTGCGGCATGACGTAGACCATCAGCGGCGGCGCGCCGGCGTGGCTGACGAAGCTGGTGAAGCCCGCCAGCGCGCCCCAAAACACGCCGGGCGCGACGTTCGCCGGCGCGGCCGTATCGCCCACGATCCGGTCGCGCAGCAGCATGAAGACGACGAACCCGACCGAAATCAGCCCGACCGCCAGCCGCACCGCCGCCTCGTTGACGCGCGCCGCGAGCAGCCAGCCGGCGGCGATGCCGATCAGCGCGCCAGGGATCAGGATCGCCAGGTTGCGCCCGTTGAAGTCGCGCCGGAACGCCCAGACGCTGACCCAGTCCTGCACGATCAGAATCGGCAGCACGATCGCCGCCGCCTTGACCGGCGAGATCGCCAGCGCCAACAGCGGCATCGCCAGGGTGCTCAAGCCGGAAAAGCCGCCCTTGGATAGGCCCAGCAGCACGACGGCGGGGACGGCCGCCAAATAGAAAGTCCAGTCGCCGGGCGTCAAGCCGTTCGTCTCTCTCGCAGTTCGCCTAAGCGCTAGCCTTGGCGCGAATTGTTTTTGCCGGCCGTGCGCGGCAAAACTCCGATAAGAAAGTTTCAAACAAGGCCAGCGCCGCGAGGGGAGCGAAACCATGCCGAGCCGCTACAAGGAGGTCTATGCCGGGTGGCGCGCCGATCCGCAAGGCTTTTGGGCCGAGGCGGCCAAGGAGATCGATTGGACCCGCCCGCCGCGAGTCATTTTCGACGAAAACGCCGGCGTTTACGGCCGCTGGTTTCCCGACGCGGCGTGCAACGCCTGCTACAACGCGCTCGACCGCCACGTCGCGGCCGGGCGCGGCGACCAGGCGGCGATCTTCTACGACAGCCCGCTCGCCGGGACCAAGCGCCGAATCTCCTACGCCGAACTGCTCGAGGAAACGGCGACCCTGGCGGCGGTGTTGAGCGATCTCGGCGTCGTCAAGGGCGATCGCGTCATCGTCTACATGCCGATGATCCCCGAGGCGATCGTGGCGATGCTGGCCTGCGCGCGCATCGGCGCGATCCATTCCGTCGTTTTCGGCGGCTTCGCCACCAAGGAGCTGGCTGCGCGCATCGACGACGCCGAGCCCAAGCTGGCGCTCGCCGCGAGCTGCGGCGTCGAGCCGGGGCGCCTGGTCGAATACAAGCCGCTGCTCGACCTCGCCATCGGCCTTGCGAAGGCCAAACCGCAATCCTGCCTCGTCTTCCAGCGCCCGCAGCGCGAGGCCAAGATGGTCGCCGGGCGCGACCACGACTGGGCGGCGCTCGTCGCCGCCGCGCGCGCCGCGGGAAAACGCGCGCCCTGCGTCGAGCTCGCCGCGACCGATCCGCTCTATATCCTCTACACGTCGGGAACGACCGCCGCGCCCAAGGGCGTGGTGCGCGACATCGGCGGCTATCTCGTCGCGCTGAAATGGTCGATGCGCAACGTCTACGGCGTCGAGCCGGGCGAGACCTATTGGGCGGCCTCCGACATCGGCTGGGTGGTCGGCCATTCCTACATCGTCTACGCGCCGCTGCTGCACGGCTGCGCCACCGTGCTCTACGAAGGCAAGCCGATCGGCACGCCCGACGCCGGCGCCTTCTGGCGCGTCGTCGACGAATACAAGGTCGCCGCCTTCTTCACCGCGCCGACGGCGCTGCGCGCGGTGCGCAAGGAGGACCCGCACGCCAAGCTGCTCGCCTCCCATTCGATCGCCTCGCTGCGCACGCTGTTCCTGGCCGGCGAGCGCGCCGATCCCGACACCGTCGCCTGGGCCGAGGACGCGCTGAAAATCCCGATCGTCGATCACTGGTGGCAGACCGAAACGGGCTGGGCGATCGCCGCCAATCCGGTCGGCCTCGGCCTGCTGCCGGTCAAGCGCGGCTCGCCGACCGTGCCGATGCCGGGCTATGTCGTCGAGATCCTCGATGAAGCCTCGCACCTCCCGCTGAGGGGCAAAATGGGCTCGATCGTCATCAAGCTGCCGCTGCCGCCGGGCTGCCTGCCGACCCTCTATCGGGCGGACGGGCGCATGCGCGAGAGCTATCTCAAGGAGTTCCCCGGCTACTACAAGACCGCCGACGCCGGCCTCAAGGACGAGGACGGCTACCTCACCATACTCGGGCGCACCGACGACATCATCAACGTCGCCGGCCATCGGCTGTCGACCGGCGGCTTGGAGGAGGTGGTCGCCTCGCACCCGGCGGTCGCCGAATGCGCGGTGCTCGGCGTCAAGGATGAAATCAAGGGCGAGCAACCCTGCGGCTTCCTGGTGTTGAAGGCCGGGGTGAACCGCCCGCACGAAGAAATCGAACAGGAGGTCGTCGCGCTGGTGCGCGAAAGAATCGGCCCGGTCGCCGCGTTCAAGCACGCGCTGGTGGTCGCGCGCCTGCCCAAGACGCGCTCGGGCAAGATCCTGCGCGGCACGATGAAAAGAATCGCCGACCACGACCCCTGGGCGGCGCCGGCGACGACCGAGGACCCGGCGACGCTCGACGAAATCGCCGTCGCGCTGCAGGCGAAGGGGTTCTGATCGCTTCCCCATTGTAGGGGAAGGCGGACGCGCGAAGCACGGCCGCGGACGAATGGTCGCGCCGAAGGCGCGCCGCGAAGGGCCCGGAGTCTTCGGATGCGCCGAATGCTTCCATTAAGTTCGGCGGACCCTCTTGCGGCGTCGATTCCGCTCGTCGCGCGAATTCTACGCCTTCAACGCGTCCGCTTCGATGGGCAGGCTGCGGACGCGCTTGCCCGTAGCGGCGAAGATGGCGTTGCAAAGGGCGGGGATCGCCGGCGGCAGCGCCGGTTCGCCGAGGCCGGTCGGCGGATGGTCGGTGGTGAGAAAATGCACCTCGACCGGCGGCGCCTGATCGATGCGCAGCGGCTTCACGCTGTCGAAATTGGCCTGCGCCACACGGCCGCGATCGATGGTGATCGCCTGACCCAGCGCTGCGCCGAGCCCATCGAGCGCCGCGCCCTGCACCTGGTTCTCGGCGCCGCTGGGATTGACGATCTGGCGGCCGACATCGCCGACCACCCAGACATGATCGAGCTTGACGTCGCCCGAGGCCGCCACCGTCGCTTGCACCACCTCGGCGAAATAGCCGAGATGGCTGAAGTAGAACGCGACGCCTTTGCCGGTCCGCTGGGGAAGCGCGTCGCGATGCGACCAGTCGGAAACTTCCGCGACACGGAGCAGCACATCGCGCATGCGGCCGGTGTTGAAATCGCGCAAGGCGTTGGGCTTGCCGGAAGAATTGACCAGCGCCCGTGGCTCGCCCAGCAGAGAAAGGCGAAACGCCAGCGGATCTCTGCCGACGCGATGCGCAAGCTCGTCGATGAAGGATTGAAACACGAAGCCGAGCGCGTTGGAGCGCGGCGCGCGCAGCGGTCCCGTCGGCACACCCGTTTCCATCATCGACTGGCCGTATTCGAGATGCGGCACGAGCTGCGCCGGGAATTCGTTGGCGTCCATCGTGGCTGAGTCCGCGGCTTTGCCGTTCCTGCTGAACGTCACGAAATGATCGCTGAATGCGACGAGGTCGCCCGCGGCGTCGAGGCCGCCCTTGAAAAAGTGGAACCCTGCGGGGCGATAGAAATCGTGCTGAATATCGTCCTCGCGGTTCCAGATGAGCTTGACCGGCGCGCCGGCGCGCTTCGAGATCCAAGCGGCCTCGGCCATGAAATCGCTGCGCAGGCGCCGTCCGAAGCCGCCGCCCACCCGCGTCATGTTGACCGTGACGTCCCTCTCGGGGATTCCCAAGGTCGCCGCCACCAGCCTGGCGCCCGGTCCGGGGTTCTGCGTCGGCGCCCAGAGCACGACCTTGCCGTCGGCGAAATGCGCGGTGCAATTTTGCGGCTCGAGATTGATATGAGCGAGGAACGGATAGGAGTAGGCGGCTTGCACGACCTGCGCAGCGCCTTGGAGCGCGGACGCGACATCGCCGTCGCGACGCAGATAGGCCGCCGGCGCTCCCTGCGCGAGCTTCGCCGCTTGGCGCGCGAACAGCTCGCTGCTTTGCGCCGAAGCCGGGCCCTCGTTCCATTCAATCGCGAGCTTCTCGCGAGCCCGGCTCGCCGCCCACCACTTCGTGGCGACGATGGCGACCCCGTCGTTGACGCCCTGCGGATCGCCGCCGGGGTTGGCCTCGCTCGCCCTGACGATGAAGGCGTCGCGCACACCGGGCAGCCCCTTCACGGCCTCGACATTCGCGCTCTTCACCGTGCCGCCGAAGACGGGGCATTTCTGGAAGACGGCGTAGAGCATGCCAGGCACAGTGACGTCGATGCCGAAGAGAGGCTGGCCGGTCACGATCTTGGCGTTGTCGACGCCGGGCGTCGGGCGGCCGATGATCGTGAAACTCTGGGGATTCTTGAGCGTCACGCTGGCGAGATCCGGCGCCGGCAGCGTCGCGGCTTTCGACGCCAGCTCGCCGTAGGCGAGCGAACGCCCGCTCTTCGAATGATGGACGACGCCCGCCTCGGCGCTGCATTCCGACGGCGGGACGTTCCAGCTTTGCGCCGCCGCGGCGACGAGCATTTGTCGTCCGGCGGCGCCGACGCGGCGCAGCGGATCGTAGTTGAGCGGCGTCGCCATGCTGCCGCCTGCGAATTGCTGGCCGAACTTGTCGGCGTCGAGCGGCGCCTGTTCGATGCGCACGTTCTTCCATTCGACGTCGAGTTCTTCGGCGATCACCATCGGCAGCATTGTCTTGACGCCTTGGCCGATTTCCGGATTCTTCGACATGATCGTGACGACGCCGTCGGGCGCAATGCGGATGAAGGCGTTGAGCGGCGCGGTTTCGCCTGCAGCGTCCGCGGACGTTTCCGCCATCGCGACGTCCGCCAGCGCGGGCAGCACCGCCTGCAACAGCAGCCCGCCGCCCGCCGCGGCGCCCGCCGTCAAGAAGGCGCGCCTCGAGGGAATGGAAGAAAATGATGCAACGGCGACGCGGCTTTCAGAGCCCAGCGCGGTCATGGTTGTCATGATCACTTCGCCTCCGCGGCGTTCGATTGGGCGAGCGCCGCTCTCTTGATCGCGGCGCGGATGCGCAAATAGGCGCAGCAGCGACAGACGTTGCCGCTCATCGCCGCGTCGATCTCTCGGTCACTCGGATGCGGGTTCTTCGACAGGAGTGCGGTCGCCGACATGATTTGGCCGGCCTGGCAATAGCCGCACTGGGGCGCGTCGAGCTCCATCCAGGCGGCTTGCAGCGTCCTCCCGACGCGGTGGGAGGCCATTCCTTCGATAGTGACGATGGCGGCGTCGCCGACGGTCGAGACCGGCGTCAGGCAGGAGCGCACCGCCGCGCCGTCGAGATGAACGGTGCACGCGCCGCAGAGCCCGACGCCGCAGCCGAATTTGCTGCCCTTCAAATCGAGTTCGTCGCGCAGCGCCCAGAGAAGCGGAGTGTCCCCCTCGACATCGACGGTCCACTTAGAGCCGTTCACTTCGATCGTATAAGCCATCGTCCGCGCCTCTAATTTCTGTCGTCGAATTCGCCCTCGCATGGGAACTGATTGAACCGCTCACAAATGTCGCAGTTTCGCGCTTGTCGGCAACGGCGCCGACGGCGAGGACGAGCCAACCGTCGTCCCCGTAACCGGCCCGGCAAGGATGCGTTATGGCGGCGCGGCGCTCTTTCATTGCATGACAAAGCCGCCTAATAAGCTAAGCTGATTCGCGAATAGGAAGAATTTATGGCTGCGAGAACAAACCTTCGTTACCGGACTCCCGCACTCCGGCCGCCTAAGCGCTTTCGCTCCGAGTCTATTGTTCCGCGCGGGATGCAAATCACGCTGCCTGGGACGTAACCTCGCGCACCGCAGCGTCGGCAGGCGTCGCTTGCCGGCGAGCGTCCTTGGCTTCAGTTTCATACGACGGCCGCTTGGGCGGAACCCGGACATCTTGATTGCGCTGCGCAGATGGCCGCTTCACGCGTGCATGGTCAATTCGACCGGGCCTCACTCACTTCGGCTTCTGCGCTTCCAACCCCGCGATCAGCGCCTTGTCGAATTCCTCCGGCGCCTGGATCTGCGGCGCGTGGCCATAGC